>Ga0209941_1000542_pt1 | contig 43651 bp, 50 predicted proteins | sample ThiBiot_300_plan_FD_183945 | JGI IMG/M metagenome (GOLD analysis project Ga0209941, IMG submission 183945) | Wastewater bioreactor microbial communities from Cape Town, South Africa - Thiocy_solids_1 (SPAdes) | ecosystem: Engineered > Bioremediation > Thiocyanate > Unclassified | place: South...
GCAATCGCGGCGAGGGGCAGATGGCGCCCGCCGAGGTCGCAGTGCCGCTTCGCGCACAATTTTCGGCGCCGGGCCGCAAGGAGCGCGCCGGGCTGGGCGTCGTGCCGACGCGGCTCGCCGACTGCGGGACATTGTGGAAACGTCCGATCGACCGGGCGGCACTGCACTGGCGTCTCGAATCGCTGCACCGGCCCTTTCACGCTGCAATTGCCGAAGAACTCGCTGCGGCGCGTGATCGCTTCGGTCACGCCATTTTGATCGACCTGCACAGCATGCCCTCGATTCCGTCCGGACAGCCGGGGCATGGCGCGCGCATCGTGATCGGCGACCGCTTCGGCACGTCCGCGGGCGAGTGGCTGTCCGATCTGCTTCTCGACAGTGCCGCACGGCTCGGCGTCGCCGTGACGCGCAACCAGCCCTATGCGGGCGGTCATATCGTGCGGACGCACGGGCGACCGCTGGCGGGCGTCCACGCGGTTCAGATCGAAATCGACCGGAGCCTCTATCTGCACCCCGACAAGAGCGTCGATGCGGCCCGTTCGGGCGCGCTTGCACGCTGGTTCGCCGGCCTGATCGATGCGGCGGGGCAGATGCGTCCCGATGGCGACATACTGCCGCTTGCCGCCGAATAAAAAACCACCTCGTACCGGAGTACGAGGTGGCCAGGGTCCAGGGAGGACGCACCCACGTCCGCTAGGACGAGGCGCTCGCCGCGATGGAAAGGGGGAAAACCATGGCGGCGTAGGATCAATTTAGGATGGGTCGCGACGCGTTACAAGACGCGTCTGTGCAAAATCTGCAGCAATGCGAAACTGGTCGGGGAGAGAGGATTCGAACCTCCGGCCCCTGCCTCCCGAAGACGGTTCTCCTGCGATCACACGGCGGTTACCCGCCACAATAGCTGTCACACGGCGCACGATCCGTGCAGCCTGTTCACGATTCGTCGCGTCAAAAGGTTCATATCGAACCTTGGAGCACTGTCTAACCGCGCGCCAGATCGGCGGTGCGGCATGAGCCGCGCGGTTTGCTCCTCGTGCATCTGGTGGCTGCTTCAGCCTGAGATCACAACCAAAAGCGGCGAGCGGCTCGGCCAGTGCCGCGACGAAAGCCCGAAAATCTACATTCGCCCCGCTGATGGGCAGGCGCTCACGCGCTGGCCGCTGACGATCGAGAGCGACTATTGCCGGTCCCATGAGGGCGGGGAGGTGGGAGCATGAAACTGCACCCCCTCTTCATCGACGGCTTCGCCGGCGGCGGCGGCGCTAGCACCGGCATCGGCCAGGCGCTGGGCCGCGACGTCGACATCGCGATCAACCACAGCCCGACCGCGATTGCGATCCACAAGGCGAACCATCCCGATACCGAGCATCATTGCACCGATATCCGCGCGCCCTTCCTTCCGCGCACCGCGACGCGCGGGCGCCGGGTCGGCGGCGCGTGGTTCTCTCCCGACTGCAAGGAATACAGCAAGGCGAAGGGCGGGCCGGTCAAGGACCGGTCGATTCGGGCGCTCTGCTGGGAAGTGATCCACTGGCTCGAAGAGACGCTGCCCGATGTCGGATACCTCGAGAACGTCGAAGAGTTCGAATATGCGGCGCCGCTGGACAGCAACGGCGTGCCGCTGCCGGATCACAAGGGCCGCGAGTTCAAGAAGTTCAAGCGGAGCATCCGGCGCCTCGGCTATAGGGTGCAGCATCGCCTGTTGATCGCGTGCAACTATGGCGCGCCGACCAGCCGCAAGCGGCTCTACATGATCTTCCGCCGCGACGGGAAGCCGATCGTCTGGCCGAAGCCGACGCACGCGCCGGCGAGCGATCCCCGCGTCCTGGCGGGCAAGCTGCTTCCCTATCGCACCGCGGCCGAGTGCATCGATTGGAGCATACCGTGCCCGTCGATCTTCGAGCGCGACCGCGAGCTGGCTGAGGCGACGAAGCGCCGGATCGCGCATGGCGTGATGCGCTATGTCGTGAACGCGCAAAGGCCCTTCCTCGTCCCTCTGACGCACCAAGGCAGCATCAGGGTCAACGATACTGCGGAACCGTTTCGGACGATCACGGGTGCACATCGCGGCGAAATTGCCGTGTCGGACACTGAGATCGCTCCGATCATCACGCACGGGCAGCACGGCGGACGCAATCACCGGGCTGACCATCCTCATCACACAATCGCCGCGTCGAAGAAGGACACCAACGGGATCGCCGCGGCGACGCTGATCCAGATGGGCTATGGCGAGAGGAAGGGACAGGGGCCCCGCGTTCCGCACGTCGAAAAGCCCCTCGGCACCGTTGTCGGCGGCGGGGGGAAGCATGGGGCGGTGACGGCCGAACTTGCCTATCTCGACCAGCAATATGGCAAATCAGTCGGTGCGGACGTGGCCCAGCCCGCGCCGTCTGCGACGACGCATGCGAAGACGGGGCAGGTCACCGCGTTCCTGTCGAGCTTCTATACCAGCAACACGAACGGCGGCCGTGCCGATCCGCTGCAGCCGCTCAAGACCGCGTGCGCCAGCGGCCAGCATCATGCCGTCGTCGCAGCTCACCTCGAACAGGCCAACGGTGGCCCACGCAACAAGAACCTGTCGGGGCGCGATGCGCGTCGGCCCCTGTCGACCGCCACGACAACCGGCGCGCAGCAGCGCGTCGTTGAAACGACGCTGATCGAAGAGGGCGCGCTGCCGCCAGACACGATGGCGCGCGCGGTTCGCACGGCAGCCTTCCTCATCAAATATTATGGCAACGAGGTGGACGGACACGGGCTTTCCGAGCCCATCGGCACGGTGACGACGAAAGACCGCTTTGCCGTCGTCACCGTCACCATCGACGCGGTGACCTATGTCATCGTCGACATCGGCCTGCGCATGCTGAAACCGCGCGAGCTCGCACGGGCGCAGGGTTTCCCCGACGATTATGTCCTCAACCCTGTCGTGCGGAAGTTCCTGCGCGGCAAGTGGGTCGAGCGGCCCCTGACGATCGCCGAGCAGATCAGTGCGATCGGCAACAGCGTCTGTCCGCCCGTGGCGCGCGCGCTGGTCGCAGCGAACCAGCCTGACCTCTGCAACTGGCAACCGGAGGCGCTGGCAGCATGACCATCACCCAAGGAACCCTGCCGCCCTCGTCGAAGAGCCCGCCAATGACCGACGCGGAGATGGCCCAGATGTGGCGCAACGGAGACCCGATGTCGCTGATCGCGGACCGCGCGCGGCGCCGCAACGGGCTGAACAAAGAGCAAGCCCGCGAGATCGTGCTGCGCGAGTGCGGCCTGGTCGAGATGGGGGGTGGGCGGTGAGCAACCTCGCACCCGGCTCCCCCTGTCCCTACTGCCAGGTCCGCCCCGACATCGCGTGCCGCCACCGGCCAGCAGACGAGACCTATCGCCCGCCAGAACAGACGCCGGAGAATCCCGACGGGCGCCGCAGCGAGGCGCGCTACATCGCGGGCAACCTCAACGGCACGCGCTCTTTCCGGAATGCGAGGACGGGCAAGTTGACGCGGCTGCGGGGGAGGGGGGATTGATGGCCTGCGAGCACGTGACCCTGCCCGGCGGCGGTACTGCGATCATCTGCGGGCCGAAGCGCCATTTCCAGAAATGCCGGTGCGGGAATCGCGCGACGCTGCTGTGCGACTGGAAAATATCGGGCGCGGACGAGCCGAGCCTCGTGAAGGTGTCGGGCACCTGCGATGCGCCGCTGTGCCCGCGCTGCACGTCTTCGCCGGCGCCGGAGAAAGACCTCTGCCCGAAGCATGCGGCTATGTGGGCGAAGATGCGGGAGGGGTCGCGATGACCGTTCAGATCATCATCGGCGACGCGCGCGAGAAGATGAAAGAACTGGCGGACTGCTCAGTTCAGACATGCGTCACCAGCCCGCCATATTTCGGTCTGCGCGACTATGGCGTGGATGGACAGATGGGGCTTGAGGCCACGCCCGACGAGTTTGTTGCCGGGATGGTCGATCTTTTCCGCGAGGTGCGGCGCGTGCTACGCGACGACGGCACGCTATGGCTCAATCTCGGTGATAGCTATGCCGGATCGTGGGGGGCGCAGGGCCATGCGCGACCATCAACGACGATTAGCCACACACAGATCAAAAGCCACCCGAAGCGAGCGAGCCTAACCGGCAGTGTTCGCGGGTTTGGCCTCAAGCCGAAGGATCTGATCGGCATTCCTTGGCGCGTGGCCTTCGCATTACAGGCGGATGGCTGGTATCTGAGGCAGGACATCATCTGGTCGAAGCCTAGCCCGATGCCTGAATCCGTGCGCGACCGCTGCACGAAATCGCACGAATACATTTTCCTTTTGTCGAAGGGGCCGCGATATCATTTTGATGCCGACGCGATCGCGGAACCCTGTGCGAAGGGCGATAGAGATTCCTCATTCACCGAGGGGAAAACGGCAACGCACCAATTGGGCCGAGCTCGCGGTCGGAGTGGCAACAAAGAACGAAAGCCAGGTTCTGCGCGCGGCTGTCCCGAGGGCACTGGCGCAAACGTCTGTGGCTCTGTTCCCTGGGAAGGCGACACGCGCAACAAACGGTCGGTTTGGAGTGTAGCTGCGCAGCCGTTCAGCGAAGCACACTTCGCGACGTTCCCACCTGCGCTGATCGAGCCATGCATTCTGGCCGGCTGCCCCGCCGGCGGTATGGTGCTCGATCCATTCGGCGGCGCGGGCACAACAGGGCTTGTTGCCGAGCGCTTGGGTCGAGATGCCACCCTGATCGAGCTGAACCCTGAATATGCAGAGATGGCTAGGCGCCGCATCCGCGCCGATCTCGGCCGCGTCGAAAGCGAGATGCCGGACAATCACGACGACGCAGGCCCGTTGTTTGGGAGCGCGGCGGCATGACCCAGAACCGCTCCTCGGCCGTCATGCAGCAGCGCATTGAGCCGCACGACAGCCTCGACGACTTTCCGACGCCGCCGTGGGCGACGCGAGCGATCTTGGAGCAGCTTGCCGATCGCGGACTCGCCGATCGCAGTCAGCTATGCCGAGAGCCGTGCGCCAACCGGGGTTTCATGGTGCGACCGCTCGAGGAATTCTTTCTCGGCGTCGATGCGTGCGACGTCCACGATTACGGCTGCGGCTTCCGACAAGAGGACTATCTGTTCGGCGGCGACATGATGGAGGTCGAATGGACCTTCATGAACCCGCCGTTCCGCCTGGCGCACCAGTTCATCGAGAAGGCGAAGCGCGAGAGCACCGTCGGCGTGGCTGCGTTGGTACGCAGCGCGTTCATCGAGGGCGTCGACCGCTTCAACACGCTCTATGCCGTCGATCCACCGGATTTTCAGTTCCAGCACACCGAGCGCGTGCCGATGGTGAAGGGCCGATACGACCCGAAGGCCAGCACCGCGACCAGCTATTGCTGGCTCGTCTGGCTCCGACACGGCGATGGTGACACGCGGCTGCGCTGGATCCCGCCGTGCAGGAAGCGGCTAGAGCGCGTCGGCGACGATCAGATTATTGCCCGCGCTTCTTCGCCTGATCCTCATCCCAAGCCTGAATAAGCGGGTTCGGATCGGAAGCCGTCAGCATGGGCTGGTGCAACTCCGGCGGCTTGACGCATCCGGTATCATCGCAGATCGTGATGTCGCCGGTCAGGCGATCGATCTGGGCGAGACGATTGTCTCCGATACGGATGGTTTCGAATCGCAGCAGCAGGAGCGCGCCGCATAAGGCGAGGAAGCCGAGGAGAAGGCCGACGCGACGCAGCGTCACATCACTCTCCCCGGTAAGAGCCGTCGGGCATCAGTCGACACCGCGAGCCAACGACATACTTGCCGTTCGGGCACAAAATGGTGCGCTGCTGGGGTTGCCCGCCTATGTACTGACCGTTCGGTGCCAGCCTCGGCTTTCCGCCGACATAGGTGCCGTTCGGGGCCAGCTGCGGCTTATACCCGGTGTAGCTGCCGTCGGGCGCAAGATAGCATCCCGTGCCGACAACATACTGCCCGTTCGGGCAGAGGCGCTGCTTCACCTCGGTGCCGTACTGAGCCGACGATTCAACGGGAAATGACGCCGCGAATAGCGCCAGCGCCGGCAAGAGCCAGACCTTCATAACTGCCCCCTTCGCGCCTGCCGGATCGCCCTTCGCCTTCGTTCCAGCTTCATTGCCCAGCCGAACAGAAGGAGGTGAACGCCGATCCAACCGGCGATAACAAGTGCCTTAATCACGCCCGCTTCTTAGCGCGGAGCGGCGCCTTTGTCACTCTGGGGCAGCATGGTGGCGTTCCAGACCGTGTTGAACTGGCCGATCACGTCCTTTTCCGCCGCCTTAACAGCGTCGTTGGTCTCCGACCATGTCGCCTCGTCGACCTTACCCATCTCGCGCGCGAAATCATTCTCGCGGCGCGCCTTCCGGATCTCGCGGAGCTGCTTGTTCGCTGCCTTGGTGGCATCTTCGAGGCTGAGCAGCTGCTCATTCTTGCCGACGAAAGCGTCGAATCGGTCCCAGTCCTCGCGTTCGATGTAGCCCTTGGCATATTCGGTGGCCTGCTCAACCTGGTTCACGCGGTCGAAGAAGGCGCTCTTGTCGTACCAGCCCGGTTTCTCGCCATAGACTTTGCGGACCAGCGGGAAGTCGTTCGCCTCGACCTCATCGCCCGTGGCGAGCTTGCCGACCAGGCCGACGTTGCGATCGAGGAAGCTGCCAGCCGCGCCGAACACGACGCCCGACAGATGCTCGAGCGTTTCCGGGGAGATGTCGATCGCGCCGGGCTCGACGTCGCTGCCGCCCGTGGCCTTGGTGAGCCAGTCCGTGATAGCGCGCCAGTGCGGCCCGACGCTCCCGAAATAGCGCTGCGCGTCCGGCGCCGGCGGCTCGAACGGGTTCTGCTCCGGCATGATCGGGCGGCCCGAATAATCGCTGTTCTGCTCAAGGTCGACGATCGGGTCGATGATCGTCGGCGCGATAGCCTTGAGGATCGAATCCGTCCCGCCGATCGGGTTGAAGGCGTCGGCGACGCTCGACACGAAGTTCGAGGCCGATTCCTGCCAGCGGTCGCCGCCGCGGCGATACACCTCCGCAAGGGTGCGCCCAGCATTGGCGAAGACGTTATAGCCGTAGGGCATCGGGATTTTGATATGCTCGCCGGCGGTGCCCGGGATCATGAGGATGATGTTCCGCGACTTATCGAAATCGCTGATCTTGTCGTAGTAGGACTCGCCGTCGTCATCGGTGCCCGACATGAATGCGTTCAGCAGCTCGGTGAGGAAGCCGCCCACCACGACGCCGGCGAGGATCTTGCGCACGCGCGGGCTCTTCATCGCCGACAGGATGCGTGCCGTGCCCTGCATCGATGCGTTGAAGAAAAGATAGGCGGCATTGATCGCCGGGCCCATCTGGCCGCGGCGGTTGAAATTGACGGTGAGGTTCTTCGCGATGCTCGCGGCCTGCGCCTTGGTCGCCCCGGCCTCGCGCGCGTTCTTGTAGGCTGCGAGCCGCACCGCGTTCTCGACGCCGCTATTCGCCGCCTCGACGAAGTCGCGCACGGCGTTGAAGCCGCGCTGCGCCGTCAGCATATCCATCTTCGGACCGCTCTGCCGCGCCGCGGCGCGCGCGAACTCTTTCTCAATCCGGCCTTTCAGCCCGGCGAGATCCTCGACGTTGTTGAAATAGACGCGGCCGCCCTCGTTGGTGAATTCCCGGTACCACTTGCCCCACTCGCCTTTGTCGACGCGGAACGCGCCGCGCATCGAACCGGCGAGCGCAGCGGGATAATCCTTCAGCGTCTTGCGGACGAGGCCGTCGACATCGATGCCAGCCATGTTGACCGCCGCCGCCTGAAGGTCGCGGAAGGCATTGGTGACGACGAACTCCGGGTTCCAGGACGTGTTCACGGCCGAGAGGAAGCGATTGACCTTGCCGAGGTGCTGGGTGACCCAGTCGAGCTGCTGCTGCGTCAGGTTCCGCAGGCTGTCCGCCAGACGCCGCGCCGAAGCATTGTCGCGGTTCATGGTGACGCGGTGCTCTTCGCCATCGAATTTCGCGGACACGGTGAAGGGGGCATCTTCCGGCTGGATCCGGGTCTGGTCCTCGTAGCGCACGATCCCGGTCGTCTGGTTCATCACCGGCTTGCGCGTGACCTTGTCGACGGTCCAGAATTTCGCATCGGGGGCAGCGCGAGCGAGATCGACGACGCGCTTGGCGACGCGGTTGGTCTCGGCGCGCACAATCGCCTCTTCGGCCTGCAACAGGGTATAGGCGAGGATGTCGTCGGCGCGCGAACGGCGTCCGAACGCGGCGCGGCTTTCCTTGCCCTTCACATTGATGCCGCTCGACCGGTTGATGCGGATGCCGTCGGCCTCGCCTTCGGTCCCGGCGTCGCCCTTGCCGCGCAGCGGGACGTAATTCTCATAGGTCTCGCGCCATGCCTTCGCCTCGTCGGCCGACATCAGGCCGCCGTCGATGCGCTCCTGCAAGGCATAGTCGCGGATGCCATCGACCAGCGCAGCGACGCGCTTGAGGGCGTCCGTCTTCCCGGCCTTTTCGATCCGGTTGATGATCGCGGCCGCCTCGATATCGGACATGCCGGAGCCGCCGCCGTTCTTGAACTCTGGGTTGATCTTGGCGATGCGCGCGTTCCGCTCCGGCGCGTGGCGCGCGTAGAGGTAGGATTCGAGCTCCTCGATCGACACGCCCTCGCGCTGCATCGTGTCGAACAGCGGCTCGACCATGTTCTCGGCGAGGTTTTCCAGCTTCGCGCCGACGCGCCCGGTGAGCAACTCCTCTCCGAGATAAGGGTTCTCGGCCTCGGTGAGCGGGCGTCCGAGCTGCATCTCGATGCGCTGCTGGGTGCGGAGCAGGGGAAGGTAGCGATCCTGCACTGCTGTGCGCCAGCGGTCCATGGCGTCAGCCATCTTGCCCGCGAAGGGCGAGCCCTTGCCAGCGAGGCGGGTGAGGGCGGAGCGGGCCGAACCGACGCGCTTCTCGGCGACTTTGTCATCGACGACGCTGTAGCGGATATCGGGATTGCCGGGGTCGAAGGTGCCGGCATTCCCGGTTGCCGATTTGATCTGCTCCGGATCGAATGCGATGTAGACGCGGTGCCGGACGCTGTCAGGGTCGATGCGCCCGCCTCCCATGTGCGTTACGCCATCGTGACCCATGGCGATGAGGCCGTTCTGCATTACCTCTGCGCCCTCCCAGCGGGAGAAGCCTTCGTCGCGGGTCATGTCCTCGGCGGCGCGATACCAGGCTTCGTTCGTGTCGCCGCCCTCGTGATATTCAGAAACGCCCTCGAAGCCGGATTCCCATGCCGCCGGATCAGCCACCGCATCCATGTCGATCGGGTTCTTGATCGAAAGAAAGACCGGATAGACCGTAGGGTTCTCGCCACGTCCCTTTGCGGTGTAGCTGCTCGCAACATCGGGGTCGGCCGTGAAATACCCGCCCATGCCCATGAGGCCATAGTTGGAGGCATAGGTGTCGAACATTTCAAATGCGTCGCCGTCGCGTCCAGCGCGGCTGGTCCCATGATACATGATGAGCGGGTCGCCGTTCTCATCAACGACCTTGCTGTCGCCGAACCAATTGCGGAAGGCTGCCGTGTCGACCTTGCGCACAAGGCGCTTGAGATCGGCGGGATCGACGCCAATACCACCCTCGCGCGCGCCGATCTCGCCGCCGGCCAGCGCGCGCATGACGCTATCGGCTGTCGTGAAGCCGCCGCCACGCAGCGCCTCGCCGACCGCGCGCAGGACATTGCGCACGCGCTCGAACGCCTTGGCGACAAATCCGCGCTCTTTGTCGCCGCCCTGCCAGCGCGCGAAACGATCGGCGACGGCCTCCTCGACCTGCTGCTCTTCATTGAGGTGCGGGTAGCGCTTGCGCACGCTGCCCATCATTGCGCGATCGGCGCGCGCCGCCGCTTCCAGGCTGCGCCATTCGGCGGGGAGAAAGAGCCCCATGTTGCGCGCGGCGTGGACCGCTTCGTGATCCAGAGTGAAGCGCGCATCGGGCGAGGTGTCGAGCGCGACCGAGATGAAACGCCCGACGCCGGGAGCGGCGACGAATTCGCCGGCGACGCGAGGCGGAAGGATGGCATTGCCAACGGTCAGCGCGACGCGGTCGGCAATGCCATAGTCGGCGAGGCGCTGCTGCAGATCGGCGCGCGCCGCTTCGACCGTTGCGTCGGTTCCGGCGTTGCTTTCCGACTCGACAAGGCGTAGGTTGAGCTCGGCAGAGGGTGACTTCTTATCCGGGTCGCTGTTCCTTCGGGAAACATCGCCGTCGATCAGAGATGATCGGCCCTCTGCTCCTTCACTCGCGCCCCGATACCCGTTGTCGAACGTCAGATCGTACTGACGGCGCCGGCTGTCGCTATGCTCGCGCACGATGACGAAGACATTGTAGGAGCGGTCGCCCAGCTCGACGCGGGCGGCGACCTCGATGCGCTTCGAGATATCGGGACGATCGCCGGGCCCGCTCCACGTAATCTCGCCCTTCTCAAGGATCGAGGGGATAGCCGGCACCAGGCGCAGCAGGATGTCGCCTTTGAGCGACGTCGACTTGCGCAGCCCGCGCCCGGTGAAGCTGGCGGGCACGCCATCGGCCATCTTGACCGTCGTGCCGAGAAGCTCGCGCTTGTAATAGGACAGGGCGGCGGTGCGCAGCGCCGGCATGTCATCCGGTCCGCGATAATCAACGCCCAGCTCGTCGCCGGTGAGGCTGGCGACAGGCTCCCGATCTTCGAGGCGGCTTTGCAACGCGACGCGGCCATCGGCCTCATTCGCTTCGACAGTCTGGAATAGCGCGTCGAAGCCCGCCCGGATTGCAGGGATCTCGGCGGCGGTGGGGTAGGGATATCCGCCCTCGATCGCGAAAGCGTTCTCACTCACGACGTTGGCGAGATAGTCGTTCGTGAATTCGTTATCCGCCAATTTTGCAATGATGTAGCTCTCGAAGCTGCGAGCCGACATCTCAATGTCGGTCGACCAATATGGTTTCGACCGACGTTGATCGAGGCTTTCCGAGCGCTTCTTGATGGCCGTCTGCCGGATCGCCGCGTTCACGCCGCGGAACGCGTCCGCCATCGCATCGCGGATCTGCGCCGACGAGCCACCGGTCATGTAGGAATCGCCGCGGCCGCCGCTGCGTGAGAAATAATTGTCGAGCGCGTGCCACCATTCATGCGCCAGCGAACCGGCACCGCCCCGCTTCGTCAGGTTGATGACGACGTTGCCCTTCTCATAATGGGCAGCCGCCGCGCCTTTGCCTCCCTTGCCGCGCGCGCCGAATGCCAGCCCGAGTTCGCCATTGAGGGAGAGCGCCTTGGGCGGAACGCCGAGCACGCCAGCCATATCCATCAGCGCGTCATAGGCCTCGTTCAGATCCTCGCGCCGGCGCGCATCCTCGACGTAATTGCCGAACTGGACGCCGCGGAATCCGAATGCTTCAGCGAACTGCTGCGGCGACACGTCGGCGCCGTCGCGATGGTTCTCGCCGACGCGGGGCGAGTTTGAGGGGCGGCGGACATCGGGAACATCTTTGAACGATTCGAGCATCTTCACGAGCTCGTCGTGGTTCTCGCGCACATATTCGCGCGCTTCCTTGGCGGTATCGAAGGTCTTCAGGTCGGCATAGGTCTTGCCGATCTTCTTGCCGACAATGAAGCCCGGCGTGCCGCGGCGCGAATAGATGTCGAATTTCGTGAGCTTGGGCGAGGGCTGCTCGTTGAGCGTGGCGAGCTTCGCCTTGAAATTCTCGATCGCCTCTTCGCGGGTCTTGCCGGTCGCGAGCTCGCGCGGCCAATTCGAATAGGCCGTGGCTTTCGCCTTCTGCTCCACAGACCAGAGACCGAGGGGCGGATCGAACTTCTCGCCCCGATAGAGGCTGTATTCGTGATAGCGCAGCGACACGCCCTTGAGCGACTTTTCGTGCCCAAGGGCCTGGTATAGATCGATGCGGCCTTGCAGATCGGCGACGACGCGGCGGCCCTCGGCGTTCGTCAGGAACGTCCGCACCGAGGCGCCATCGTCGGTGCCATCGACCAGCGCGTTCGCATAGGCGCGAAGCTCTTTGACGGTGTCGACCCAGCCCTTGAGCTTCCATCCCTTCTGCGGCTTGTTCGGCACCTCGTCGCGCATCGCGCGAATCGTCGCGACGACATACGGGTCCGTGCCGTCGGCAAGCAGCTTCTGGTAATCGGGGTCTGGCCACGATTTCGACAGGGGCTCGGCCGAGATATCGACGTCGGCCGCGCTCGCCATGCGATCCTTGTACGCGGCCGCATAATGCTTGCGCGCGCCGTCCAACGTCTCACCGAAATCCTCGATGCGGCTGGGCTGCTGCTGATCGAACATCGATGCCTGATCGCGCGCCGCTGGATCAAACAGACCGCCATCGCTGCCGGCGGGGCGCTGGTCGACGCCATTGGACTTGCGGCCCTCTCCGCGCCGTTCGAGCGCTTGGCGTTCCTCATCGCGCGTTGGCCCGCCAAGCAAGTCGCCGTCGCCGCTGGCTTCTCGCCGCTTTGCCAACTCGGCGCGCACGGCCTTCTTGAGGTTCGGATCCTCGCGGAGCATGTCCATCGTGGCGGCAGAAACGGGGATCGGAGCAACCTCATCGGTTGCACCTTCGAACTCATCCGCAATGTCCTGGACGGACGGCTTTGCCGGTTCAGCTAGGCTGTCTTGAGAGACGCTTGGATCGTCGACAGGCGGAGCGCTCGTGCTGCTTTCTGGCGCGTCTCGCGCGTCAGGCGCGGATCGTTCACCGCTTTCGCTAGGGTCGACATCGTTGTCGTATTGGGCGAGCGCATCTTCATAGTCGCCGACTTCATAGCTCATATCCTCCAAGGCGTCCATCACGGCTTCGTTGACCAGCATTGCCAGCGCTTGGTCCTCGTTCTCCACATCGTCGCGCAGCATCAGCCGGGCGAGTTTATCGACATCGTCCGATGTCAGATCCGCGCCCTGATAGTTCGCCCATTCGAACATCTGGGTGCGCATATCTTCAAAATTATCGGGCAGGGTGTAGGCATCTGCCTCGGAAAGCTGATCGAGCGGCAGCATCTTCGACAGCGTCGCGCTACCTTCCATCCCGCGCTCGAGATAGGCGATCGTATCGGCAACGGTGGGGCGGCCGCCATCTTCGCCGCTAAGATAGCCAGCCTCGTGCAGCAATTCGCCAGCACGGTCGATCGACATGCCGCCCTCGCGCACCAGTGGCCCGGCGCCGGGGACGAACACAGACTGGCGGCGCGTGCTCATCTCACGGGCCTGGCGCCATTTCTTCTTGCCCCGATCGCTTGGCGCAACGCGCGACGTAGTGGCGTCGATGCCGAACCGGTCGGAAAGGTCGTGGCCCTCGGTGTCCGTGATGCCGCCGGCGCGCGCGAGAAACTTGAACGCGTCGGTCGGCTTGGCGGTCTTGGTCTTCTTCGGCTTCGCGACCGCTGGCGCCGGGGCATCGGCCTTGCGGTCGAATGCGTCCAAGGCCTCGCGAATAGCAGCCTCGTAGCGCTTGGGATAAACCGATGCCCCGTCGGCGCGAATGAGGCGCATAATCTGAGGCACAGCCTGCGTAATTGCAGCCATCTGGGTGCCCGTCGCGCCCTTAATGGCGACGCTCTTGCCGCCAGATGTGTCCGAAATGGACCAAACCGGGGAGGCGCTCTGCTCCACCGCGGGTGCGGTAGGCAGGTCAACCTGTGCAGTTTCTGCACCAGTTGCCTCGGGCTGCGCAGCTGGCGCCGCGCCCTCGTCGATCGTCGCGCTCGGGAACTCCGGCACGATGTCGAGCAGCTCTTTTGCGGTCGCGCCGAGCCGGATGACGCGCACATCCTCGCCCGCATCGCGCTTTGCGAGCCACTGGTGATGGCCATCGATGACGTGATCGTCGCTCGACACCAGGATAGCGCGGTCGCCGCCGGTGAAGTCGCGCGCCTTAAGCACCTTATCGGCGCTGAACTCGGCCTGCGTGGGCTTGAGGCTGGACGCTGCCACGGTCTCGTTACTGTGCGACACGCCGCGCGCGTTGAGGAAGTTGACCATTGCGCCGCGCTTCTCGGCCGCGATCTGCGGCATCTGCGCGCGCGGCACGCCAAGCGTTCCGCTTTCCGGCGTGAACCGGTGCCATTCCTTGTCGATCGGCTCTCCGCGCAGGTCAGCGCCGGGCTCTGGCAGCTGCACCTCGGCGACGTCGGCGCCCTTGAAACCCTCGCGCTGCGCTGAGTCTGCCGCGAATGGGTCGGCCTCGGTGGCGACATTGATCGCCCCGCCGCGCGCGCCGCCCTCCATGGGCGTGCCGCCGGTGCCGAGCACGAAGTGCCAGTGAGGACCGGTTGCGCCGGTCTTCTTCATGGTTGCTGGGTTGGTCTCGTCGATCGCCTCAATGATCGAATATCCGGCGTCACGGTAGCGCTGCACGGCCTGATCGAAGGTCATGCCCTCGATCGGCGCCATGTCGACAGCAGCCCCGCTGCGTGCGTGCCACGATTTCGCGCCAGCATTGCCCGCGGCGCCGGCGGCGCGCTTCCACGATGTGACGCGGGCACCGGGGAATATTTGCTGGGCGACGGCCTTGGCGTTGCTAACCGGAGCAATCTTGCCGCTATCGGCAACCTTGAACCCGCCCTGCGCCGGAGCGGTTGGCGCGCCAACATCAATCGGCGCCGGCGCTGCCTCGGGCACCTGCGCCTCGGCCGCCTTTTGCGCCAGCTGCGCGTCGATCGCGTCGGCGGCCGCATTCAAGTCCTCGATCGACAGCGGCGCGATCGTCACGCCAGCGTCGTTGAGCGTCGCGACATGCTCGTCGAGCGTTCCGCCGCCATCGAGATTGATCTTCACGCCAGGCGCGTTGTCGAATTCCGGGTCGGTGAACGCGTCGGCCATGACGCCGCTTTGCGTGCGCCCGTCGGGATAGCGGATCTGCACGCGCTGCCCCACGCTGGGCAGCCCGACCTGCCCCAAGATGCCCGATGCCGCTGAAGAAGCATCCACATCGGCCACGACCGATTTGCCTTCGGCAATCAAGCCGGTGGGCAAGGGGCTTGCCGCATCCTCGGGTGACAGCGGAACTGCCGCCTCGGCTGCCTGCTCGCGCACGCCTTTGGGGATGGGACGCCCGGTGACGCGCGACGCGACGACGCGGCCGCCGGCGTCGGCCACCTCCATACCGCCGCGGATCCCGCCGCCCATGCCTGCGCCGCCGACGGCGCCGCCAACGACATTGTCGAACAGGTCGACGAGATTGAAGCCTTGGTCGGTACCGAGGCTGCCGCCGGTATATTCCAGCGCGCTCTGCGCGCCTTCCGTGAGCGCTTCTTTCCCGCCGGCGCGCGCGACGCGCGACACCGCGCTCTTGCCCGGCGCCTCGAGGATGCCCATCAAACCGGTGCGTTCGAGGACGGCCGAGCCGATGCCGAACGGCGCAGCGATGGCAACGTCCTTCACGGTCGGGTCGCCGCCGCCGTTCGCATCGGCGCGATTCTGGGCGATGCTGCCGGTACCCGACGCCGCAACGGCGGGGATGCCGACATATGGGGCAGCCGTCGCAGCCATCAGCGGGATGCTTTCCGCCGTGGTGTCGAGGATGAAATTGCCGATCGTGCCGGGGGTCGGCCGCGCCTTCACATCAGCCCATGACGTTGAGCCCGCGACGGGCATGTTGCCGATCGCGCGTTGCTCGCGCGCTTTCTGCATCTGCCGCTGCGAACCGGTGACGGCGCCAACCGTGGTTGCGAAACCGGAATCGGCCGCCGCAGCGCCACGCTCAAGAAGCGATCCGGCTCGATCAAGGAAGCCCTCGTTGACCGATGCGTCGAGCTGGCTGCGTCCTGTCCGCGCGCGCTCCTCGCGCCAGTCGCGGCTGGCGAAGTTGATGCCCATGCTTTCGGCGAGGAATGAGGCGGCGTCGCTGACCTTGTCGAGAACGGTATCGACGATGCCGCTCGGCTTCGCCTCCTCACTCGTGCCGGAGTTCTGGCGGTCCCACTCGTCGAGCAGGGGGTTTCCCGTCGCCTTGCGCGGCGCGGCGCCGCGGCGGCGCTGATCGTCGTCCCACGCGGAGAGAAGCGGATTGTCGGCCACTATTTGGTCTGTCCGCTAAGGGCCTTCTTCCAGCGATCGTCGACCGACGGAGCGGGCTTTGCAGGCGCTTTCGTCGGCACGGCCCGCTGGATCGAGAATCCCTGGCTCTCGGCAAAGCGCATCGCCTCGGCGCGCGAGATGCCGCGCTGCGTTGCCAGCGCATCGACCTGCGCCATGGTGACGCTGCCGCGCGACCCCGGCTTGACAGCAGCGGGCTTTGCAGCTGCGGGCTTCGCCGCAGGCTTGGCCGGGGCGGGGGTTGCCGGTGCCGGTGCCGTCGCGCCCGATCCGATCCCCGCGCCGCCGCCGCGATTGCGATACGCATCGACGATACTTCCGCTGCCCGAGCCGCTTTGCAGCACCTTCGGCGGAACCTTGACGCCCGTCGCGACCTGCGAGCCATCGCCGCGAATGGCATAATATTGGCCGTCGCCGCTCTCGACGATCTGCTTGATCTCGCCGCTCTCGATCTGAGCGCGCAGCTGCAAGGTTGCAGCATCGCGCCCCTGCGCGAGCGTGGATTCGAGGCGAGCCTTCTGCTCGTCGTTGGCGAAGTCCATCTTCTTGAGCTCGACCTGATAGCCGAACTTGCGCTTGTCGCTGACCTCTTCGACTGTGGCGTCGCGTGCGGTCTTGCGGGCGCCATAATAGTCGGCGCGCGCGTCCGATTTCGAGGCGTTCTGATCGTTGAGATCGGCCTGCATCCGCATGTTGGCCTGCTGGTTCTGCTGGCGCAGGTTTTCGAGCGCGATCTGGCGGCGCTGGTCAGCGTCCGCCTGCGCCTGCTGCCCCATCGCGCCGCCGATGCCCTGCAGCGCGCCGCCGACGATATAGCCGAGGCTCCCCATCAGTATGCTCCGACGGGCTGCTGCGGCGGCGCCTCGCTTCCTCCGCGCTGCTGCGCATATTTCTCAGCGCCCGGGAGCAGCTTGCCGATGTTGCCGCTCTTGTCAGCCGCGATGATCTGTTCGAATTCACCCGTCAACGTCTCGGGATCCACGCGCGGCGAGGCGAGGCGATAGAGATCCAGCGCGCGCAGGAAGATGTCATCCACATCACCCTGCGCAAAATCTGCCAGCCCGAGCCCCTCGCTGAGCTCAATCAGCACCTCGACGATTTCGCGCCCCGCCTGAAACACCACGTCGTCGGGGACGTCGGTCCCTTTCTGTGCGAGCATCCCCTCGGTCATCATGGTGAGAACGACGGAGGTGACTGCTACCGCGTCATCCGGCGTTTCCGAGATCGGTGGCTCGGCGGATTGGAAGAGCTGCGTCACCTGCTCGTCGAAGACGCCGCGCAGGTTCTCGACGATCTGATCGCGCGGCTTGTTCGAGCCATCGTCTGGGTAAATGATGTCGAGCGCCTGGTTGACCATCATGTCATAGATGGCCTGCTCCTCAGGCGAGGCCTGCGTGCCATCCTCGGTCGCCTCTTCGCGTCCGCTCTCGGCATTCTCGTGCGCGGCGCTCTCGCCCTGCTCGGGTTCCATCGCGCGCGGCGGCATCTGGGTCGGCGGTTTCATCGATCAAGCCCCTGCGACGACCCGGCCCGTGTTCGGGTCGTATTTCACCTTGCCGTAGACGGCTCCATCATATCGTGGCGCCGCGGGCTGCCCGTCGGGTGCGAAGCCTTCCGGCATTGTGAAGAGGCCAGAGGTATCCGCATAATTGGCCGCGATCTGGTCGCGCTGGCGACGAAGCTCCTTCGACTGCTCGCTCGCGACGAGGCCCGAGCCGATCCCTTGAATCAGCCCCGACGCAAGCATCGGATTCTGATTTAGGAAACCGAGGAGGCCGCCGCCGCCGGCGGACGATGCGACCTGCGCGACCGTAGGCGCCGCGGCGACCGCTTGGGCCGCAGCAGGTGTAATCGCCGCGACTGCGGGCGACACGGCCGAACCGATGCCGCTCCCGAGACCCGATACGGCCGAGTTGACGTTGAACGCCTGCGCGCCGCCGCTGATGGCAGATGCGGGCGATGCCGCCGCTGCGCCAGCCCCAGATGCTGCCTGCGTGCCCTGCTGTGCGGCATTGGCGGCCGCGCCCCCAGCGGCGCCGAGCGCCGAGCCGATACCGCCGGCAATCCCGCCGACGACAAAGCCCTTGGTCGCCGCCTTGATCGGGTTCTTGCCGCTGAGCAGGCCGCCAACGAAGCCAAATGTGGCCCCGCTGGCGGCGGTACTGAGTATGCTCGTCAGTCCGGCGCTGAGGCCGAGGCTCGATCCGAGCGCGCCGATCGACGGCAGCACGCCTAGCGCGGCACCGCCGGTCAGGACGACCGCGCCGATTGCCAGCGCGGGCAGCGCCACCTTCTTGACGACCTTCACGACCTTTTTAAAGACCTTGCCGATCGACTTGAGAACACCCGACATTACGCGGCCTCCTTCGAAATATCGGACGGCGCAATCTCGCGCCGAAAGCTGTGACCGAACGGTGAGAAACCCTTGCGCCGATAGAGCGCGGAGATGCGCTCGGATCCGGGGATGGCGGCGCTGTGGCTAAGCTGGATCTCGCGCACCTTGGGGGAGGCCTCGGCCCAAGCAATGTAGGCGTCGAGCAGTTGCACCGCGGCGGCGCGCGGCGCTTTCTTCGTCACGACAAGAAAAGCATCCTGCGCCATCAGTTCGACGCCGATATGGTACACGCGGGCGAGGACACCGACGACGAAACCGCACACCTCTGACGTGCCGTCGGTCACGACATAGACGCAGGTTCCGCCGTCGTGGATTCCGCCGTGCTTGTGGACCATGGCGAGCAGCATCTTGCGGGTATGGTCGGTGTCGACCTTGACCTTGCCGGCATAGATCGAGGTCCGCTGCTGATCGACGAGCATCTCGACCAGCGCGGGGACATCGACGAAGCGGGCGGGGCGTACCGTGTTCACGACGGGATCGTCACGCCGTAGAGTTTCTGCATCCAGCTCAACCCATAGTTCAGCTGGTCACGCAGCGCGGCCTGGACGGCAGACCGTGTCGCCGCCGGGATGTTCTCGTTGTTGAGCGTCGTCGAGAGCGAATTCTGATAGCTCGACATCTGGTTCGTGAAATTGTCGAGCAGGTTTGCGCGCTCCTGCGCGGCGATCTGGGCCTTCTGCTGCTCGCGCTGGACGGCAATCTGCTCGGCAGAAAGGTCGCGCTGCATTCGATCCTGCGCCTCTTGGCCGGCGATAGGTGCAGCCACCTTGAGCGCTTCGGATTGTGCAGCACCGATGCCGATCGACGAGTTCATGATACCGCGGCGGTTCGCCTGCTTCATGCCTTCGGTGCGCGCCTGACGCATCAGCGCGCTATCTTTGCCGGTGATTTGGGCGATGCGCGCTGCGATATCCATCGGCGACGATGCCGGTGTCGCGGGCGTCGGAGTGGGGGTCGGGGTTGCCGTCGCGGTGGGGGTGGGAGCGGGGCTCGGCGTAGGCGTCGGCGACCCGTTGGCGCCCGGCACGATCATCGCGCTTCCGATGCCGGACATCAGGCCGTCCGTGCTGAGATTGAGTGCCGTGTTATAGGCCATCGCGTTGCCCCTTCCTCGCGCGTCATGGCATACCGAAATTATCGGATAACGACAACGGTCAAAAGGAAGGCCCGCCACCGGGCGACGGGGACGGGCCTTTCGAGTCCAGGGTCGAAGGTCCAGCAAGGGACGCGCTAACGCATAACGATAATATGACGCGCGTCAATCGGCTTTGGTGGGACAGAGCCGGTGGTGCACCGCATTGTGCTCGATCAGGTCTTTGACCGTCTCGTCGGTGTCGAGCTGGTTCCCCGGATCATCCTGTCCCGGCGTCGCCGCTACCGCGAATTTCACCTCGCGATCATTGAGGCAGAAATCGCTCACAGTTCGCAGGATTTCGCGCTGACCGCAGGCACTCGTCATAAGCAGCGCGGCTGCGATTATCACGCACCGCGGCGCGCGCTTCGTTGGCAGATTCGACATTTCCGATGGCCTTTCCTTGAGCTTGGGCGCGCTCGGTCACGGCGCCCTTTTCGGTTGCTGTTTCGGTGAGGGTGTCGACGACGTGGAACGCCGTCGCGATGGCGATGCCGATCAGGCCGAGCGCGACGAAGGCCATGATGATCTTGCCTTGGATGTCGAGGCCGGTGAACCAGGTGATGATTTTCGTCATTGTTCGCTTTCCTCTTCTGCCGGGATGATCTTTGCTTCAGGGGCCAGTTTGCCGGGCATCACGCTCAGATCGAGGTCGGCCGTGCTTTGCCCGCACCAGCACATCAGCGTGCAGGCAAAGCGGCCGTGCGGCTTCACGGTCCAGTCTCGGTTCGAGATATAATTGCACCGGCCAGTCACCCCCCGCACGGCGCCGCAAAGTGCATCGCGCAGGGCTTCTTTGCTCCATAGTCCGTGTTCAACCCATGGCACCGCGACGAGGTCGATGTCCCTGTTGAGGGATCCGTGAACGGTTAGCGCATATCCCGCTTCTTTCGCGGCCCTGCGCATCGGAGGCAGGATCAGGTCGAGCAGCGCGCGATTGTAGGCGCCCTGCACGATATCGTCGGCTTCTGTCCGATCCCTCATTGCGCTTGCTCCATGATCTTGTCGGCATCCTCGCCGCTTGCTTCCATTTCATTTTCGCCGACCTTGAAGCGGAAGGTTCGGCGCCCGAGAATTGCGGACAGACCGATGATGCAGGCGCCGATCAGCGATGCCGCACAGACGCCAAGCCAGAAGGCATAGTGATTGTGGGGATTCTCGCGCACGGTCCACTGCGCCGCGTACAGCGAAGCCGTGAGCGGAATATTCGCGAGCGCGAGCAGGATGGTCGCGATATATTGACGGCGGTCGCGCGCGGTCCATGACGAGGTGTCGAACGCTATCATAGACCGAGCCTTTCAATTCCCCCGAGCCGCAGGCGGTGCCCGGCAAGCCGCCCACAATGATGTCCGGTTCGCCGACCGAGGGCTGACGGCCGTTGATGATGATGCGGCCGCGCGCGGCAGCGACATAGGTGTCGACTGCACGCGTCACGCTCGGCTGCTTCCCGCGGTAATAGATCGAGCCGTGGCTCGGCTGCACCGCGGTCGTGATGTTACGGGTGACCGCAGGCTGATAGCCGTAGATCAACATCGAGCCCGCGACGGGCGCGGCGAAACGGTGCTGGGTTTGATTGACCGCGGGCACCGCCCCGGCGGTTCGCAGTTCGCCAGCTGCGGGCGCCACCGCGATGTTGGCGGTGCGCAATACCGTCGGCGAATAGCCAGATAGGAATACAGACCCGCTGAACGGCTGGACTGTGACGTTGTCGGCCTGGCTGATGACGGGCAGGTTCCCCGCAAGGCGCAAGGCGCCCGCCACCGGCACAACGCTTTGGTTGGCGGTTCGATCGACGGTCGGCTGCGTGCCGGCGAAAGATACCGACCCTTCACCCGCCGCCACCCACTGGTTGCGCGTCTGATCGAGCGAGGGGACATGCCCCCCGGTAGAGATCGTCCCCTTTGCAGGCGCCACCCATTGGTGCGCCGTCTGCGCCACGGCAGGCTGGTCGCCCGTGACGAAAAGGGCACCGGCGCTCGGCTCGACACTCCGGTCAGCGGGCTGGGATACGGACGGGGCATGCCCCCCGAATGCGACATGGCCGACCGATGGCGACACCCACTGGTTCGCGGTGCGCGCGACCGATGGTTGATCGCCAGAGACCAGAATAGCGCCGTCGCTCGGGCTGACGGATTGGCCGGCTGGTGCTGAGCCGTTTTTCAGGGCGACCGTGATGAACGCGAAGGCGGCGCTCGCGCCCTGCGTAACAGTGATGTTCCCGGTCGCTCCCGCAGCCTGCTTCTCGCCCGAGAAGATTGCAACGCCACCGCCAGTTCCGGTCGCGGTCCCATTATCGAAACGCTTATTGCCGTTCGCGAGGTTTCCGTACGATGGTGTGCCGGTCCAACTCGCCCCGGTGAAATCCCGGTCGGTTGCAACAAAGGAAAGCTGAAGGCGATCGTCGCCCGTCGTCGTGACGCCGGTGAAATTCCCACTGGTCGTCGCAGCTACATTGCCCGCGATGCTTACGTCGATCACGTCGGGATAGGCAGAGGCGCTGCGTGTGACGATTCCGACAGCATATTGAATGTCGCCGCTATCGCCGAGGGAAACGGTTGTCTCGGTGCCGTCGCTGACCTTTTCGAACACGGTCATCTTGACACCGCCGGCAGCGCCAGCTGTGCCTCTGGATGGATCGCCACTCGCTGGGACGACCAACGTCCACCCGCTGGGCGTCGCCATGGTCTGGTTCGCCGTCATCACGGCAATTCGCAGCATGTCGCCAGCGGCGCGACCAGATGAGGAGAAGTTGACCGTTACCGCTCCGGATCCGGAAACTCCTGACGTGACGCCAACGACGCTCGGCCCTGCGTAGGTCGGACCACCACCGCCCGCCCCAATGTCGATCGTGTATTCGTTGCTTCCCGGCGTTGTGTTGAAATTACCGGGACCGTAGGCCCATTCAATCGAAGTCGTATTTGAGCCGCTGTCATACGTCGGGCCGCTGGCAACCGTTGAATAGGACGTGCCATCAACGCTGATTGCCTTGCCCGTAAGGAAGGCCGTTGCATCCCCTGAAAATGTCCCGGAAATGTTCCCGACGCTCGCTCCGGTAACAAGAGAGGTGCAGGTGAACCCGCCAAACGTGTCCGGCGATAGTGACCCAGCACTAAAGTCAGGGAAATACCCTTGGTATAACCCAAAAATATCGCCCGCCGTGAGTGTGCTTGCCACCGACTATGCCCCCGCTGATAGGCGTCAGCTCTTGTCGAACCAACCAGCAGCAGGCGCCACGAGCGTCAGATTATTCTCGGTCGTCGTCGCGGGGATGTCGGCGGGCGTCGCGTCGCCGACAAACGCGCCGATGAGCGGGTTCGTTTTGCCCCAGATGGTGCCAGCGACGTACATCGCGGCGGTGCGCCAAGCCGGAATATTGCCGCCCGAAGCGGTCCAGACCACATCGTCGCTGTCGAAATTGAAGCCGTTCGTAATGGCGTTTTTCGCCTTGTTCGCGAGCGCGGCGCCACCAGTGGTATAACCGTTGCCATTCGCGATCTCGCTCGCGGAGATATCCGAATAGAGATGGTGGCCCGAGGTTTCGTCGAAATCGGGCGTGTACGACGATGTCAGCAAGGCGAACTTGACGCTCGCGCTGAGCAGGTCGCCGATGTTGATGAGGTCGATATTGCGGGTGTAAATCAGGAACGTGCCAGCCGGCATGTCATTTCTCCTTCGTGCGGTTGTTCATGCGGCGCAGCAGCTTTGCTCGGCGCGCGGGATCGGTGGTGGCGGCAAGGCGGCGCTGGTCATCGGACTGCGCTGCCTCGATGCGCGGGTCGGGCCGCTGCCGTCCCTCCCGCCACATCCAGAAGATGGCGAACGCTGCTGCCAGCGCCCAAAGGGCAGCGATCAGGCTCATGGCGCGATGATCGAGACGTACTCGCCCTCTTTGACGACGCGCTGATCGCTCCGGCCCGCGACGAAAAACTCGGAATTGCTTGCGTTCGCAGCATCCTCTGCGCCGATTTCGACGCAGCAGTTTTCGGTCGTCGAGATCGACGCGATGCAATCGCACGGCGCGGGCCCGGCGCTCGCCACGGCGCCGACGGTGATGGTCACGCGATTTGTAATCCGGCGCCCGAGAAGCGGCACTTCGACCCCGGTCGCGCCGCGGGGCAGGCTGCCCTGATGGAATGTGACATATGCGGGCATTTCAAGTCTCCTGATGCTGGTAGCGGTCCGGAATCGGCGGGAGCGGGACGGTCTGGCCCGCGAGATGATGGGTGCAGTCGGGGAGGAACTGGATCTGTCCGGCGGTCACGAAGCTGTGGCAGACAGCGGGAGGGGCTCGAAAGCCGTCCTCGTCGACCTGCCCAGCGTCGGCACCGTTGTAAGTTACGAGGATCGACGGCTGGAAGGTCGGCTTGCTCGGCCGATAATTGTATTTCCAACGCGGTCGTGTGCCCTGACCGTCAACCGATACAGGTACGCGGTGCATCTCCTCGCAGCCAGGGCAAAAAAACAGCACTCCGTCTGGAAGCGAGAGCGCAAGGATAGGCGAGAGCAGCTTCATTTGTGGAAGCGCCCCCAGACGCAATGCGTCACTTCGTGTCCGATCCAGATCGGCTGATACGAGCGGGCCGGATCAACGACATGAACCTCGCACTCTTTGCCGCGCAGGACGGACCACGCCATCAGCTCGCGCACTTCCGTTTGCGTGGCGCTCGCCGGAGCCTTCGCGCGCAGGTCGGCGATGTTCGGATGGGTGACGATCGTGATCGCCGGCTGGGTGTGCTCAAACTCCTTCCGCTCGAAGCGATAGCCATCATCGGCCTGACCGCACGATGTCAGGCCAAGGGCGCTCGCTAGAAGGATGGCGGTCCTTTTCATGCTTCGCTCGTCGAAATCGTCCCGGCGGGCAGAACAGGCAGATAGGCTGCGGTGCGCGCGGGCAGTGGAACGCCCGCGGGCCAACGGATGTCGGTCACGGCCGACTTCGGAATATCGCCGATGCGGACCATGTCGTTCGCGTTGCCCTCGAGTACCTTGAAATATTTGCGGTCCGGCGTCTCACCGACGATGAAGAAGACATGCCCGCCGCCGGTGCGGCTCTTCACGCCGATCGCACCGAGCTGCGCGGGGCATGGTGTCCCGAACGTCGCATAGGCCTTGGCGCGCGGGAAATCCTTGGGATAGGTCAGCCCTGCATCATAGAGGCAGCGCGCGACGAAATATCCGCACCAGGGCGTCTCGTCGTCGTTGAACCAGGCCGCGCCGAGCAGCGCCCAGCCCTTGGCGATCCAGCTATTGTGCTGCGGACCCTTGATCTCGCGCTGCCCGATATACTTGCGGCCCGCGGCGATCCATGCGGGGTCGGCGGTCGGCTGCTGCGGCTTCGCGGCGGCAGCATCGCGCGCGTCCCATAGGGATGCGATCGAGTTGAGGTAGGGCACCTCCGCCTGCAGGAGACGCCCCTCCGGAGCAATGGGCCGCAACGCGGCGGCGATCTTCTCAGCGTTGGTCATCATGCACCTCCCGTCGGCAGAAACTTGTCACCGATCCGGCGCAGCCATGCGAAGGCCTCGCCGGTCAGCATCCATTCGATGGCGGGCGTACCACTCAGCGCGATCAGGAAGGCGGCGAGCGGCTTGTTGAGCACGATCGCGACGACCGGGATCGTCTTCCCGTCGAGCGTCGGCGCGAGGAAATAGGCGAGCGCCATCGTGCCAACGAGCGCGATCATTGCCCAAAGGGCCGTGTCGATGCCGTCGGCCTTGCGCTTTCGGCTCTTCCAGAAGGAGAAGAGCAGCGCGAGGAATCCGCCGGCCAGAATGGCGCCGAGGAATTCATAAGGGTTCGGATCGCCGCGATTTACGGTCGCAACCGCGGTCAGTCCGAAGGCGCCCAACAGGACAAAGGGCTCCAGGTTCATCAGTTCTTTCCCCCCGTCGAGAGCTGCTCCGTTCATGATTGCGTCTCCGCTTGTCCCGGCCATCCAGCCGCGACGTCGAGTTGGTCCAAGGTCTCGATATTCTGCGCCGCCTCGATCGCGACGATCAGGCCGCGGCGATAAGCCTCGATCTCCTGCCCCAGCGGTTCCCACGCATTTGCCTGCGCAAGCACCAAAGCGACCGTGTCTTCGAACGAGGCGTTCGTCAGTTCCGCTTCGCGCTTGATCCACGGGAAATCAGCGGGATCCGCGCCAACGACCCACGCTCGCGCCTCTATTTCCTTCTTCAGATAGGTCATGGCTTGCCCCGCGCCGGGGGTGAGGTAGAGGCCGCGAATAGCTTCCGCTTGATCGTTCACCGCATCGACCAGCGCACGTTTCATCGGCGCGAGGTCGACGGTCCATGCTTCTGCGACAGCGTCCCAATCGCACGGCGCGGCGGGCGGATCCGGAAGCGCCTCCCAGTCGGGAGCTCCATAGCCTTCGGGGTCGCCGGTGAGTACGACTGCCCCCGTTGCGATATGTCGAAACGCCAACATGTCAGGTCACCTGCATCAGCGTGACAAAGCCGGTCGCGCTGGAAATTGCGGTGCCGCCGGTCGATCGGTTTCCGACCATCTGCACCTCGTAGGATCCGTTCGGCGTCAGACCCGTCAGCGTGCCTCCCGGGCCCACCTGCCCGGGCGAGTTTTCGCCAGGTTCGCCGGGTAGGTCGGGCGACTTGATCGCGGAGCTCGTCGACGAGAATCCGGTATCGATCCACGTTCCGCTTCCGACGGCGCGATACTGCAGCTTGGCGGTGAGGGTCGCGGTGCCGTTCGAGGCCGAATAGAAGCTCGCCAGCGCTCCGAGGCGCAGCTTTCCGGTCGACGAGGCCGGGAGAACGGTACTCGGTCCGGATGCGGCATAGCTTCCGCTTCCCCACCATGAGGTCGAGGTGAAATTGATCGACACCGAGCCGCCCGACGCAGGGTCGCGCTGGCGGCTAAAGCTCATTTTCCCTTCAACGACCTGGCTGTCGGACGCGGTAAAGCGCCACTGGACGAAGCCCGCATCGCCCGAGACCGTATCAATGGTGAAACCGCCGGAGATTGCCGTTGCGGTGCAGCCCGAGACGCTGAGAATCGTCACCGTGCCGCTGATTGAGGAGCCAGCCTTGGTGCCGGCAACGGCGACATTGAAAGGCAGCTGCCCGGTCTTAACGACCCCGTCGGCATCGGCGGTGAATTGCGTGCTGGCCGGGCTGGCAACTGCCGACACCGGGCTCGTCCCCGGCGCGCCGTCAGACCCATTCGCGCCATTCGCAGCGAGAATTTGCGGCGTAGACCATTCGCCGGTCGCGATCGTGTCCGTCGTCCCGGTGCCCAGCGCGGTCGCGGTGATGATATAGACCGGGTTGCCGTCGTTCGCGGGAACGCTTTGCGTCCAGCCCGACAGCGTGCCCGAAAGCAGGCCGGTCGAAAATGTGTAGGTCAGCGTCGATGCAGGGACCGCTGGCGCGCTCGCGGCACGCTTGTAGAGGAACACCGGCGCGCCGTTGAGGCCCGCACCGTCTTTGAGGACGGGCGAGGTGAACTCGGCCGCCGCGATGCTGTCGGTCGTTGCAGCAGCTGATGCCGTCGCCGCGATGACCCAGAGCGGGTTGCCGTTCGCAGCCGGGATCGCCTGCGACCATCCGTTAAGCGTCCCGCCAGACAGCACGCCCGTGGTGAAGGTATAGGTGAAGGTTCCCGACGGTGCCGCCGGCGCTGTCGCGCCGCGCTGATAGAGATAGACGACCGCGTTGCTTAGACCGTTGGTCCCATTGGTCCCGTTCGTGCCATTGGCTCCCGGAGGTCCATCGTGCCGCACGGGCGAGGACCATGTCTCGCCGACGACCAGCGTTCCGTCGAGCTCCTGCTTCGCCTTCGACATCCACAACGGATCGCTTCCCGCTGGCGGGTCGTCGCTCCATCCAACCGGGATGCCATTGCCGGTAGGGGCAGCGGGCTGGGTAGGGTTCCGCTTCCAGACGAACTCAATCAGCTTGCCGTCGTTGCCATCGATGCCGTCATTCCCGTCGAGCCCGGGCTGCCCCTCGACCAGCACGGGGGTGTTCCATGTCCAATTGCTCGTCGGACTGGCTCGATTGCCAAAACTGCTGAAAAGCGGGTTGCTGCTGGCCGGGACGGCCGCAACGTTGGTGTACCAGCCCGCCGGCGTCGACAAGCCGGCGCCCGGCGGCGCGGGTTGCGTCGCGCTGCGGCGGAAGATCACATCGACAGAGGATCCCGGCGCGCCATCGGCGCCGTCGCTGCCGTCGGTTCCGTTCGTGAACGCGAGCGCCGGCGTCGACCAGGTGCCGAAGCCAACCGAGCCGCCCGTTCCCTGCTTCGTCGCGACCGCTACGCTTACCCAGACGGGGTCGGTGCCGCTCGGGACGCCGGTCGACCAGCCCGCGGGAGCCGTGGTGGCCTGCGTCGAGAAGTTGAAGCTGCCGCCGGTCGGAGTCGTCGGCGCGCTGACGGCGCGCTTGTAGACGTATTTCTCGACGATCGAGAGACCGTCGGCGCCGCTCGTTGCGTCGCTGCCATCTTCGCCCCGGATGCGGGTCCACTCATAGTCCGTCGGGTCAGTGCTCTTGATCGGCGAACCGCGGTTATAGGCGACGCCGATGTAGAGGCGGCCGTTCGCGTCGCCCGTTGTGAAATCGTCCGAGCCGTCGGCGCTGTTCGAATAAGCGATCCATGTGTAGGACGCGATCGGCGTGCCAGCGACGATATCGGCGATATTGCCTTGCAGCGCGTCGATGGCAGCCTGAATTTTCGTCAGCTCGGCATTCACCTGCTCCGCATTGGCGCGGGTGAAGGGCGAGAGCGCGCTTCGGTTATAGAGGCCGCTCATCGCTGCATCTTCCGCGGCGAGTGATAGACCGTGTACGCTTGCAGGATATGCGCCTCCTCAAGCTCGTCGCTGTCGGCCGCGATGATGAAGCTGACGTTGAGGCCGGCGCCGTCGATATCGGCGATGGCCTGGCTCTCGACCGGCGAGGACCAATAGAACTCGTCCCAGAGCGCGATGTCCCAGTCGCCGCCGCCGCCGGCGACGATGAAATCGATGCCGTCTCCGGCGCCCTGCACCGTAAAATCCCGCTTGCCTGCGATCGGCTGCGACCCGTCGCCGTAGTTGAACTGCGCCGTCACGCCGATGCGCGCCGTCGGCGGCGCCTGCATCTCCACGATCATGCTGTGGATGCGGTCCTCGCGCCGCGGCGCGCCGAGGCTGTTGAAGGGCGTCATGATGAAGCCCTTGATGCCGACGCCGTCCTGCGACGTGCCGCTGTCGATGCGATAGACGAACCCGTCATCGGCTCCGACAAAGATGCCCTCGGTGCCGTCGTTCATCTCGCACGCGCCGGCGCAGTAGGGCTGCATCCCAAGACTGAACGGAATGAACTCGGGGGTCTTGCCCCCCATGTAGACGGCCATGCCGGTTCGATCGGACCAGATCAGCCGATACTGGCCCTTGGTGCGCGACACATAGCTGAGCACCGGCACGGCGCCGCTCTTGCGCTTCGACTTGAAATAGGGCTCGACGAGCAGCGAGAGGGTGCCCGTCTTGAAGTTGCCGAACGCCTGCGTCGCCGACAGGCTGCGCATCCCGCGGCGATCGATATAGACGGTCTGGCCGATGCGCTGCGCCGTGTCAGGCTCGGCGCCTGCCTCCTCGGTGAGCTCTTCGAGCTTGAAGGTATCGCTGTCGGTGCCGGTGAAGATGCCGATCTTCTGCTGCCCGAACAGAACGACGGCAGTCTCGGCCGCCTGGATGACGTCCGTGACCTCGGTGCCGAAGCCCAGCTCGGACGCATCGGTGACGACGTCCCAGATCAGCGGTTCGCCGATGCTGCTGATCTGCACCGAACCGCCGGGATAGACGAGGCCCAGATGGTTGGCGATCTCGAATACGCGCGTGGGGCGATCGTCCGGCATCCCGGTGCTGATCGGGGTATAGACGGTGCCGTCGAACTCGAAGCCCTGCCCAGCGCCGGAGACGCCATAGATCGCGTAGCGGTCCGCCGAGCCGTAGAAATTGTGGCCGATGGTGCGATATTTTCCGCCAGGCGGGATGGCGGTCGCCTCGATGCCGGTTAGCGTGACGACGGAATCGGTGCCGCGCTTGAGCACCTCCGCGATCATCGTGCCGCTCGTCACCTCGAGCATGAGATAGCCAGCGGCGTCGGTGCCCCAGTCGCCGCTGCTGCGCACGACGCGATTGACGGTGGCGGTCGCGCCCGATGTGCCGCCGGTAAGTTCCTCGCCCTCGATGACCTCGAGCAGCCCCGTTGTGAATGGCGCTATCCAGCCGAGCGGGACTTGCGCCCAACCATAGCTGGTCGCCTTCCACAGCACCGCCGCATCGCCGCCGACATTGTCGCGGATGGCATAGATCGTGCCATCGAGGCCGAAGACCCCGCGCGTCGGACCGCTACCTGGCGGCTTCTGGATCAGCGAGCGCCGATAGGATTGTGCGGCCTTGAGATAGGTCTGCCGCGCAGCCTCGGTCGGGGCGCTGTCCTCTGTCGATGGTCCCGCGGCGAGCGCGCGCGAGGTGCCCCCGACCTCGATTTCTTCATTGTCCTCGAAGGTTCCCACGACATTGGCGAGGACGAGCGTGCCGGCGGCGCTGCCGTGCGCCCATGAGCCGGTGAAATCCACCGGTTCCAGAATGACGCGCGCCGTGGCGCCGGACGTCACACCGAGGATATCGGCGCCAGAATTGATCGCGATCGTGCCGTTGTCGAACGGGAGCAGCCAGAAGGATGCCTCGGACGGCGCCCCGCGTCCGTCGAAGCGCTCGTATCCGTCGACGCGGCCATAGCCCTCGGCGAGAGGCTCGTAATTCATGCCGGCGATCACGCGCGATGGCGGCACCGCGAGCGCGGCGCTTACCAGGTCGAGGCCGCCTGAGAACGCATAGGTGGAGGGTTCCTGCGCCATGCGATCACGGTTCCAGATAGTCGTCGCGGTCGTTGACCATGTCGCGAAAGCGCGCCGCGAACTTGGTCTGCGCGTCGGCGAGGCTGAACGCAGCCTCATCGTGGCCGCTGAGCAGCATCAGCGCGCGCCAGACGATCGTTCCGTGATGCTCCTCGGGGCAGATCGGCACATCGTCGTCAGCGGCAAGCACCTGCGGCTTGCACCAATAGGCGAGCCGGATCTTGTACGCCTTGTCGGGTTTCGGCCCGATGCACAGCTTGCGATCGGGCGAGACCGTGAAATAGGTGGGGCGATTGGCGTCATGGACGCCGAAATCATAGATCCGCGACCAGTTATCGAACGGCAGCCAGAAGAGCTCGGTCTCCTCCTGCTGCCCGATCGCGGGATCATAGATCGAGAATGACGCTCGGCGGCCGTACTCGCCGCCTCGTTCCCAGCGCGCATGGTCGGTGATAGGAACAGCAAAGTCGGTCGCGGCATAGGTCGCCTGCGCCGGAATAAGGTCGCGCGTCGCGGTGCGCCGCATCCACGGCCAATCGGTACGCGCGCCCTGAATAAGCCGCCACGCCTCGATGACGTGGCCGACAATCTTTTCCTGCCGTCCCTTGGCGCCAACGACCGTCGAGAGGCGGGAGGCCTGATGGACCGTCCCGCTCTCCCTTTCGGTGTCGTTCACAAGCTCAAGGAACGTGCTCATGGATCAGGCAGCGGCCGCCACCGGCTCCGGCTCGGCCTGCGCGTCGAAGCTGTCGGTGCGCTTGTGCCACGCGGCGACCTCCTCGTCGCTCGGCAGCCGGTGCGTCGTGAACGAATAGCTGGGCTGTTCGACCCATTCGCGCAGCGGCATCTGCGTGACCGGGTTGATCTCGCCGGTTTCGCGCGAGATCTTCTCGACGGCGTTTTCGAGCGCCAGGTAGAAGCGATATGGGATGGACACGCGCTTATTGCGCTGGATGATGATAACCTCGCCGTTCACAGCGATCTGGACGTCGCGCGCGCGCGTCTTGTCGCTGGTCTCGTTAATGGTCACCTCGACCTTCGGGTCGTACCGATAATGCTGGCCCGCAATGCCGCCCGGGATCGCGCCGTCCGGCGTCGGCGCAACATCGATCGCCTTTGCCCGCGGTGCGGCGAAGTTCACCGATTCCTGGGGCAGTTCGATCTCGGTGATGTCTTCGCCGGCGACGGCTTTGATCCGAGCAATATAATAGGAATTGCTCTGGCCGACCGGCTTGATGCCATCGAGGTTGAGGATGGCTTCGCAGTAATAGCGAAGCTGCGGGTTGCTCGCTTCGTCGAGCTTGACCTTCATCAGGTCGCTCATGCGCCGTCTCCCTGCTTCGCAGCCTCACGGGCGGCGATTTCCGCCTCGATCGCACCGGTGACGCCCTTGCGCGGCACTTCGCGATCGATCTCGGCATCCTTGACAAGGGCCAGCTGCTCATCGGTCAGCCCAGCGAGACGCGCCGCCACGGTGTCGACATTGCCGTCGATGACGGCGTCGGCGTCAAAGGCGGGAGAGGGATCAGCGCCGGGAGCCCCCGACTGATCCCCACTCCCGCCCGCGCTCGCGTCCGATCCGCCCCCCAGCGTTTCGTCGGGCGCTTCCTCGGCGGGCAGCTCGTCGCCATCCGCCTTGGTCTCGTTGCTCTGTTCCTCGGCCGCTTCCTCGGTCGCGGGCTCGTCGGCCGCTTCGTCGTCGATCAGCTCTACGCGATAGCCGGCGCCGACGACGACGTCGTAGAAGGGCTGAGGCAGGGTGACGACGGTGTTGTAGGGGATGACGGCCTGCACGCCCTCGACGGTGGGGCGGGGCTGCGTCGTGGCACCTTCGCCGAGCACCTTGAAGGTGAGAGCGGTCGTGCCTTTGAATTTCGCCAGAATGTGGTCAAACATGGGGGGTCTCCCGCACGCGAGATGAAACCCGCCCCGGCTCCGCGTGCAAAGGAGGCCGGGGCGGGAGCCGACGAAACTCAGTCGAGTTCGCGGAAAGCTGCGTAGCGCCAGGTCTTGCCGCTCTCGGACAGAGCCGAGCCGAACGTGATGCCAGCCGACTTGTCGGCGACGGTGCCGGCGTAGGCCGAGATGCCGTTCGACGTGATCTTCGAGAACTGCGTCGAGGCGCTGTTGCCAGATTTCAGAGCGTGACCGTTGGTCATGCCCTTGAACCATTCATAGGCTTCGTCGCCGTCGGTCTCGTTCCAGACGCGGATGTAATCGGGCGTGAAGCCCAGCTCGACGGTCACGGCGGCGCCGGTGCCAACGTAGCTGCCAGTCTTGACTGCGTTCATGGTGAGGTTCCTTTTTCCTCAGTGCTGCGAAAGCGACGCTTGGTCAGGTTCGCTGCGCGATGCGGTCGAGAGGGAGCGGCGCGCGAGGCGCCGCCCCGTCACGATCAGAGGGCGGTCGCCGCGACTTCGAGTCGCGCCATCCAGGTTTCGTTGAGGCGAACGGCGTTGAACCAGGTCTTCCAGCCGACATAGCCGCGCTGGCCGAGCGGATCCGACTTGTCGACGGTGCCCGGGTTGATGACCGTCGGGGTCATCGCCATGTTGTTCTTGCCGTCGATCTTGCTGTTCTTCAGCGGCGTCAGCCCGAAGGCTTCCATGCCGAAGTAGAGCACCGGATAGACGTCCGCGTTGGTGCCGGTCGTCGATTCGAAGCCAGCGGTCGCGCCGCCGGCATCGGCGAAGGCGCCGAGATCGGGCGACAGGACGTAGCGTACGTCTTCGACCTGGCCGATTTCATATTCGCTGATCGTCTGGCGCGAGCCATATTTCGAAGTCGGCACGAAACCAGCGAGGTTGCGGATATCCGCTTCCAGATCGGTGTGCGCGACGGCGACATAGGCAGCTTCCATCGGCTGCGTGCCGATGTTCACCGACCCATCGAGGATGCGGGTGAATTTCTTCGCCTTCATCTTCTTGAGGTAGCGGGTGACCTTGCGCTGCTTGTTCAGAGAGATCGCAGTGTTGACCGCGTTGCGCGCGTTGCCGTTCGCGTAGAAGACCGAGGTGCCGCCCTTGACGACGCCCCAGATGATCTGCTCGAGCGTGCGACCGGCGTTTTCGCCGGACATCATCGACGCATCCTTGAGGACCGGATCCTCGTTGAGGTCGTTGACCTTGTCGGTGATGACGACGAGATCGCCGAACTGCTCAAGCGTCACCGAGACGTCTTCATAGAGCATCTGGCGCGCGTTGGGCGTGACGCCTTCCTGCAGCGGCGTGGTGGCCGCGGTGAAAGGAATCGGACGGCGGAACTTGACCGTCTCGGCCTTGTTCAGCGGGATCGGCTTCATGCTGCCGAATTTGCCGAGGACGATGACCGGCTCGGCATGTTCGAGCATGGTGTTGTAGGCGTAGGCAGCGGTACGCTGCGAGATATCGCCGTAAGCAGTGCGTGTCATGGGCTTGGCCCCCCACAACCGGGGGGCTCAATCCCACCCGGCTAGACTAACGGGACCGGCGCTTTTTGGCCTGGATGCGGTCGAACTCGGCGTCGAAGTCGTCGGGAATCTCGTTGGTGACCGTGGGGCCACCGCCACTCCCTCCGTCTCGGCCTGCGTCCAGTTGCTTCTGGCGGCGCTGGTCAGCGGATAAAGGAGCCGGGGAGGGTGCTGGTGTCGGCGATGGGGCAGGGGCGGGCTGTGCAGCCGGCGCCGAGATCCCCATGTCGCGCTTGAACAGGTCGAGCACCCATGCGGCTTCCTGACCGTCCGAGACATCGACGTTGCGGGCGAAGGCTTCTTGGACCGCACGCGGCTGCGTCTCGATCCATCCACCCCACCGATCGTCTTGAGCCAGTTGCTGCCAGTCAGGGTGACGGTCGGCGAGGATCCCGTATTGCTTGGCCTTTTCCGTGACCTGCTGCGCTTCCGCGATGCTGGCGACGGGCTGGGATAGCTGCGTGATCTGCTCTTTGAGGCCGTTGATCGTATCGAGAATCGGTCCCCCGATTTCCGGATATTCCTCAACCAGCTTGGCGAGAGGGTCGTTGGCGTCTCCCGAAGGATCGGCTTCACTTCCTGCTGCCGGAGCCGGCTTGGCCCCACCGTCCTGACGTTGGCTCGGCTGCGAACTCTGCTCGTTCAGCTTGCGATGAAGAGCCGAGACGCGGCCGTTCGCGGATTGCAGGCGGAAATTATAATCCCGCAGCTCCCGCTCGCGCGCTTCCCGAAGCTCGGGAGGCGCATTGGCCCAGATGTCATCGGATGGTTCGGCGCTTGCAGGGGGCTGATTGCCCGCGACATTTGCCTCTTCGCCCGCTGCCTCACCGGCAGGGGGCGACGATTCTCCGTCGGCTTCGGGGACAGGGTCGGCACCGTCGTCGTCACCGGCATTATCAGCGGGTGCTTCGGCTGCGCCTGACGCGATCTCGTCGAAAGCCTTGTCGAAATCGTCAGCGTCTTCGCTGGGGGCAATATCTGCCGGATTTGTCGCCATAGGTCAATATCCTCGTGTTGGGGGGTTAGTTTTCGTCGGAATCCCCGATCATCTGATCGGTATGCGGTAAATGGTTGGGCATCGCCTCGACGTATCGGAACGCCGCGATCTGGCCTTGGAGGTGCCGGATTTCTTCGGGCGGGGCCTTCTCAAGCTGGATGTGCAGGTCTTCGATGCGCTTCGCGACGCGCCGCGTCACTTCGCTCCAAGGCAGGCTGATGCTCATGCTTTCACCATGCCGGCGCTGATCGCACCGCCCGAACCGCCAGGCTCAAGCCCCTTGGCCTCCGCATTGATGCGGTTGCGCTCTTCCATCGCGACCTCGACCGCGAGCTTGCGCTCGTCGCTCTGGGTCTTGATCTGCATCGAGGCGAGCATGGCCTCGATCTTCTTCATGTCGACGCCGTCCTTCTGCATCAGCCCGAGAATGGCCGTTTCACGGTTCATCTTGGCGATTTCCAGACGGAGCTCGCCGTCATCCTTGCGCGATTGCGCGTCGATGTTGGCGATTTCGAGCTGCGACGCGGCGCGGATTTCCTCGGGCGACTGCGGCTGGTTCTCGGCCATCTGCTTGACGCGCTTCTCGAACTCGTCCGGCTCGACCAGAACGTCGCTCGGGTTGATCGCCATGGCCTGCAGCGTCATGCGAAGCGTCTCGTAGACGCGGATCGCGGGACCGATGACGGGGTGCGTCGACCATTTGTCGGCGATCGCCATGAGCTGCTGCGACTGGATCTCGCGCACGAGCAGCACCGACGTGCCGCGCGCCTCTGTCGTCATGTCGCCCTTGACCTCGGCCTTCTCGTTGAACTGCATGTTCCAGTCGTAGAAGCGGGTGATGAAGGGGGTCGTGATGCAATCGTCCCAATTCTTCACGACGCGACGGAAGATGACGTTCGCGCTGTTGAACAGCATCGACATGCCGGACGAGGTGTTGGTGACGTGGGCACCTTGGTCGCCCTGCGCGATCAGCGGCATCGAGATGACCTCGTCGATCATCTTGAGCGCGAAGTCGGTGATGACCATCAGCTCGGTGATGTTGACGCCGATATTTACGACCTCGAAGGGACCGCGCGAATTCGCCACGACCTCGGTCCCCTTTTTGAGCCACACCTTGCGCGGCCGCAGTTTCCAGCTGCCGTCCTCGGGTTCGATCTGGGTCTTGTCGACGATGATCTGCGGGCCGGCACCGAGACCGCCGTTGTCCATCATCATGCGGACCGACGAGTTGAACATCGACTGGATCTGGCGCATGAGCCGCGGCACACCGACGGCGGCCAGCATGGTGGCCTCGCCCTTCTCGAACGGGAACCAACTGTAGAGCGGTTCGTCGCTGTCGAGCGGATAATCCGGCGCGATCTTGAGCATCTGCCCCTGGCAAAAATACATCACGACGCGGCGCTCGACGGTGTAATCGTCCTCGGCCTCGATCTCATCGGCATCGGCATCCTTGCCGATCGCGCGAAGGACCGTCGCGATCTGCTGGATCGTCAGCGGGCCGTGATACTCCCAGACCATGAACCGGTTCGACAGCGCCGCGGTGTGCGGGCTGTCCATCTCGATTGTGCGCAGGTCGTCGAGGCTCTGGTTCGCAACCGCCGTGTCGGCCTGTGCGCCCTCCTTCAGGATGAGTTGGAGTGCGCGCTTGTTGAAGCCGAGCTCTCGCGCCATCTTGCGCAGCCGCATCGCGTTGACAGGATGGCGCTCGAAGGTGAATTCGCATTCCTCCATGCACGCGGCGGACATGTCGGGGAACCAGTTAATCGGGTGAACGCGGCGCGCGCCGGGGCGTGACGCGGCGCCCGGGCCCAGCACGTACGAACCGACGAGCGGGTTCTGGTTCTCGTCATAGGCCTGCTGCCACTTGCCGCGTTTCGCGCGCACCGTGATCGGACCCTTGAGGATCCCGCTGCCCAGCTTGCACGAATCCGAGATGACGTCGCGCGCCGAGCCGGCATAGTTCACCTCGGTGAGCTGGTCGTCGATCTCGCGCTCCATGAGTTCGGCGCGGCGCTTCGCCTGGTCGATGACGCGCTGCGCGTCGGAGAAGGCTTCCTTGAGCGGGACAAGCTGATCCTCGAGCTGCGCCATCTCCTCAGCGACCTGCTTCTGGCGCGCCGCATCGGGGTCGGCCTGCTCCGGATCGGCCTGCTGCTCGGCCATCGCGTTGTTCTGCTCGACGAGTTCCTTGATGCGCTGCTCGGCCTGGTCGATCTGGGCGACAGCCTGCTGCGCAGCCTCGGCGAGCTCGGGAACGGGCGTCGGCTGGATGCCCCAGTTCTTGTCGTCAGCGGGGAACAGCAGGTCGGTGAGACGCGCGTCCCATGCCCGGGTCTTCGGGCCGGTCAGGTTGACGAAGACCTTGCTGCGCTCGCTATCGTTGTTGAGCTTGCCGAGCACGTCGGCCTCGTAGATGCCGTGATACGCGCGAAGATCCTCCATCCAGCGTGTCTCGATCGGGCGGCGGGCGACCATCTGCTCGCCGAGCAAACCCTGTAGCTCGCCGATGACGCTCTCCATGCCGCGCAGCAGCTTCTCGCGCCGTTCCTTGGCGTCCATGCCTTCGTAGGCGGTCTTCGATTTCGGTTTGCGAGCGGCCATGGGTCAGTATCCTGCGACAGGGTCAGCCGCGCCGACGGCGCCGGGCTCACGGGTGATGGCTTGGACAGGGGCGCGAATGCCGCGCTTCACACCGGAGACGACGAGATATCGGCTCGCGTCCATGAGGTGGTCATTCTTCTTGACGATCTTGCCGTTCTCGTCGCGGCGATAGATGCGATACTCAGCTAACCAATTGGAAAGGTTGCGGAACACCTTGAGGCGCCCGGTCGATATCAGTTCCCAGACCTGATAGATGCCTGCCTCGACGCTGTTCTCGGCCGCGACGAGGTGGAGGCCGAGATTGATGTAGGTCGCGAGGAGCCGCTCGCCGTCTGTCTGGCTCCGGCCATTGGCGGCGGGATCGATGACGCCGGGGATCCAGTCGCCGCGCGCCTTGATCGCAGCGGCATGGATCGATGCCTCGGCCTGCCCGCGATAGTGCTCGGCGTAGAGGTAGAGGGTGTCGTTGTCGTGATCCTTCGCGCCCCAGATGCAGGCGGTGCGGTTCCATCCGACGTCGAGACCGTAGCTCCGGGTCCAGAACTTGGGGATGGGGAAGGGGTCGACGACGAAGACCTCTTCCTCGATCGGGTAGATCGCGCCGGCGCCGAGAGAGGGGATGCCCTGCGTACGGGCCTTGCGCTGAAACGCGGGGAATTCCTTGGCAAGCTCCTCGCGCACCTCGGGGCTCAGATGCGGAACATCGTCCCATCCGGCCTGCACCAGGTATCTTGAGCTTGTGATTTCGCCCACGGCCGATCAGACCGCGGGCGTGTATTTCGTCGGCACGGCTGTCCAGCCCTCCCTGTTCGTCCCGTTGTCGCAATACGATAAACCTGCGAATCGGGCTAGTGCCTTTATCCGGTCAGCCTCCCGGCCTCATGTCGCTCGGCATGAACTGCATGACGGTCTCGGACAGCCCGAGCAGGGGGGTGAAGGTCAGGATGATGATCCCGCTCGTCGTTGCGGTACGCACGAGGCACTCCTCGTAGACCGCGAGCGGGCATTCCTCGTCGAGCCAGATGAAATGCTTCGCCGTGCCCTGAAAGACGCGGCGGCCCTGATCGTATGATTTCAGGCCAAGGCGCGACCATTTACCGGTGCGGTGCTTGATGAGCACCGTGTCGACGAGATCCTGCACGCCCTGCTTCCATGTGATGCGGCCGATCTTCTCCTTCGGGATGATGCCGGTCCCGTCGAAGCGTTTCTTGCCGCTGGAATAGTCGATCTCGCCGAGCAGCTCCTTCTGGATGATGTCGCGCGTGGTCTCGTTGGTGTCGCCGGCGGCCCAGCCATCGGTCGGCGCTCGGAACACGCGGCCCTCCCACCAATTCGGATAGTCACCGGTCAGGTGCGCACAGACCTCGTAGCTGCCCGCCACGGTCTTGCCGACGCGGTTTGCCGCCATGAAGCAGCGTTGGCGCCACGTTCTGCCGACGCGGAAGAACTCGAGGTGCCGGGGATATAGCTCGCGCCGGTATTTGCCCTCGTCGGGGAATAGCAGCTCGAACTTGTGCGTCCGCTCCCACTCCATCGCCTTCATCAGCGGGGCGACGAGCTCGCGAACCTGCTGCTCCGGCAGCGTCTGAACGAGGCGATCGATGTCGAGCGTGGTGGCGTCGAAGCCCTCGATCTGCCGAAGGCCGGCGCCTAGCTCAGCGAGGGCGGCTTCGACCCGAGACACGCCGCGGGGCTACTGCTTCGTGGAGGTGGAGGGGGCGTTTCCGCTTTTCTGCAAGGCGGTCAGGATGGCATCGCCGAGCACCTGGCGCATGTTCTCGACCTCGACCTCGCCGGCGTCGAACCCTGCAGATTCCTCCGCGTCCGCTTCATCCTGCGACGCGCCGCCGGGTTTGCCCTTCGGGTTGCGCCCGCTGGGTAGCGCGCTCATCTCGTCGGCCGCCTGCTTGAGCAGCTGCGCGGCCAGGGGATGGTTCTTCTTGTCGTAGGCGTGCTCGAACATCTTTCCGAGATGGTCGATGCGATACACGCGCTTCGAGATGGGGTGCATCTGCAGCAGCCCCTCCTCGTAATCCTTGCGGATCTTGAAGAAGAGCTCGGTCAGCGAGGCGCCGAGATCGCGGTTCCAGCTCTTCGTCGGGTCGTAGCGCTGAACGTGGTTCCGCTCGAGCCGGATGCCGTAGGTCTTCTCGAACTCGTCGACGATCTCGGGAGTGCGGACGTAGCAGGCGAGCTGCGCCACGATCAGGTGCTTCTGCTCGGAATTAAGCCGCAGCTTGGCGGTTTTGGGTGCCTTCGCCATGGTCAGGCTGCCCGGCGCAGATGGCAGGTGCCGCATGCCGCAGCGAGCGAGGCGACGCCGACCGAGGGCCGTCCCTTGGCAGCGTCGACCAGCGCTTGCACGCCGGCGGCGCCGGCACCGTAGCGCTCAACGACGCCAACGAATTCCTCGATGTCGTGGCCTCGCATGGCGTAGATCGGCTGCCCGTGCTTGGTGAAAGCCGGGTCGCCATACTGGTTGAGCGCCTGCCCGGCATGATAGAGCTCGTGCTCGACCAGCGCGCAGAAGCTCGCGTCGTCCATCTCCCGCGCCGCATCGGCCTGAATCGTGATGACGAAGTCCGGCGTGCCGCCGAACCATTGCTTGAGCTGATGGTGCATCATGGCGCTGGACCATTTTCGCTGCTGCGACTGGATCAGCCGGCATTCGCCCAGGATGCGTCGGCCTTGATGCGCGGCCTCCTCGTCGGTCCAGAGCCAGCCGATGAACGCGCTGTCGAGGTGCGCGTGGTGCGGATTGCAGATCGGGCTGCTGCCGTCGATGAACGTCTCGTGCGCCCAAGCGCCCAGCCCTTCCTGATCGGGTCTGAAGCCGAAAAGATTATCGGAAGGCGGTTGGGGGCGCATGCCCGCGCTATGCCTGAATTATCGGATTGCGACAATAGGCGGGCTGTGGCAGACATTGCGGCGAGCCGCCGAGTGCGCGTCGTGGGCAGTGCCTATCGCTCGGCGGCAACGAGATCCCAGAGCGAAAGCTCGGTGATGATCCGACCAATGTTGCCAGTGGAGCCCGTTCAGAGAGGGTGTTGAAGCTGGAAAGCGGAGGAAGGGGAGCCGGGCGAGTAGGGAGCCAAGGCGCTGCGGTGTCGCCGAAACTCCGGCTTTAGACCGTAGGACACCGGGATGGACGGTCGGTTACGGACGTCTGAAATAGCGACAGCGAAAGCTCGGCCATCCCGAATTCCCCCGACAATCCCGCCGGGGTGAACAGGGAGACCGAGCATGCGCATGTTCCGTGGTTATTTTCTTGTCAGTACCATCTTCGCCCTGGCCGCTCCGGCCATCGCCGTCATCGATCGCGTCACCGAGCGAATAGCCACCTTCGTGCTGTCGCTGTTTGCGCCGGCACCGCGTCGCCTCGCCGCCGATGGCCCGTCGTTCGATCGCCGCATCGAGCGCCAGTCGCTCGCCAGCTCGCTGCTCGAATCGCTTCAGCATGAAAAGGGGGTTCCGCGCTACGGCGCGGCGCGAGGCATCTGACATCTGGGTCGCACCAGAAGGGAGGGGCGTCGGAGCGATCCGGCGCCCTTTTTCATTCAGCGCGCTGGCGCATCCAATGTGCGGTGAATTCCCGCGCCCTCGCTCCGCTTATCGAGATCCAGCATCTTCTGCGTGAAGTCCGACACGAGCAGGGCGGTTTCCTTGGGGCATCGCTTTTCGCAATTCCTCCACGCGGCGGACAGGGCGGGCGGCAGGGTCGGGGGAGCGATATTGACCATCGGTCAACGATGCGATGTTCTCACGATGTTCGCAACGATTCGTTCAGCGCTGCTCCTGCTTCATCCGAACAGTGTCCTTTCCGGTGGATGGTTCGCCTCGATCCACCGCTGCACCTCGCGCGCAACGGCGACATAATCGCGGCTTGGGGTCTTCGTGATCTCTTGGCCGGGCCGATAGGTCGCCCAGATTCGGTCGCGCAGGCTCTTCGGCAGCATCTTCCAGTGCCGGTAACAGCCCCATGTCGCGGGCGGCACGTCCTCGTCACACCCGGGCCAGTGGCAATGGTGCCGATGTTCGCCGGCGTCGGCCGCGATCTCGGTGCGGACGTGCTCGACCTTGGCGCCGATCGTCTGGCGCTGTACCCGATACGCCACGGCCCCGCGCCAGGCGAGATGATGCGCCGGCGCAGCGCGGCGCGCGGCATAGGCCCAAGCCAGCGGCGTCGTCATTCCCCACGCCAGCATGACGATATCGCTCGGCGCCACGCTGGCGGGGCGGTCCTCGCTGCCGTCATGGGGCAGGGGATCGGACCAGTCGGCATCGGCGACGAGCTCGGGAATCGTGTCGAGGCGGTAGGAGCGGGTCAACCAGCCGCCGCCCTCGCTATTCGCCGCAGCCGGCGCTGCCGCTCGCGACGCTTCCTGACCCGCGCGTTCTCATGGCCGAGCGCCTTCTGGTGCTTGCGCAGCGCCTCCATGTCGATGAACGGCTTGCCGCAGCTGCAGATGATGTTGGGGCCACTCATCGCCGCGGCGCCTTGCAGACGGGGCACAGCGGCCATTTCATCGCGGCATGGTTCACGGTGCAGCGATGCGCGGCCGCGAATGCCTCAGCTTCGGCCTTGCTCTCGGCTAGCAGCTCCTGCGCCGCGGCGCGATGCGCGGTCGCGATCGACATCAGCAGCAGCTGGTCGGCCTCGATCGAGGATAGCGCGGCCTGGCGCTCGAACGCGTCGCCGAGCGCGTTCATGGCGCGGATGTGGTGGGAGAGGCTCATTCACCCTCTCCTGTGTCGGGAGCCTTGGCCCACGCCGGACAGTCGATCGCGGCATGGTCGGGATTGTAATGCTCCGAACCAGGCATGATCGTTGCCAAGTTGATGTGGCGGCTCACGTCCGTCACGTTGAACGAAATCCCGCAGAAGGCGGCAGGCAGGGGATATTCGCAAGTCGCCGCCCATTCCGGCCTTTTCGAGCATTGCGGTGTTCTCGCCTCGCCTCGCCATTTGCAGGTTAGGCAGTTGCCCATCACGCCCATCCCGCATCGTCGGTGGCGCGGAGGGCGGGCTTACGCGGACATTTCTCTCGTTCCCGAATGCGCTCCTCAAGGCGGTCGCGCAAAGCAACATGCGCGTCATAGACCTTATGCCAGTCGGCGTCGGTATCATGTTCGATGCCGATTACCTTGGCGTCTTCCGAAACGTAAGCAGTGAGAAATTCCTCCCGCTCCCCCTCGCCGGATTGGCGGGCGTTGAGGGCGGCGCGCTTATCTCTAGCCATGCGTAATGCGTCATCACGGGTTATGCCTAGATCGGCTAATTCATCCGGGCTGGCGTCAATATAGAAATGGGCGGCATCCAAAGCCTCCCGCAACGCCTCCCGCTCCCCCTCGCCGGATTGGCGGGCGTTGAGGGCGGCGGCTACGATTGATCCAAGTTCGCGATAGCCCGCAGCCTTGCCTTGCTCCCACCGATCTTTCGACTCGGTAGTGTAATCGACATATCCAGCGACAAGTTTTAGCGCCGCATCCTCCCCCGCCCCGCTGCGGCCCTCGCCTGACTGGGCGGTGAGGCGGTGCTCAGCAATCCACTGTGCTGGGAAGGTGTCGGCATCATGGGGCAACGCTTTCCCAAACAGGTTAGCAATACGAACAGCCAAATCTATGTCCGCCTGCGTCACTTCACTGGTCATGCTGATTGCTCCTTGAGGTGGTCGCGCAAAGCACGAACGAGATGAAAACTCGCCGTTGCTTCAAGCCCGCAGTTTTGATCGGCGCGCGCCCCGCACCGTCCGCATTTTTCATGCGGCGCGTATACGTAGCCATTCTGCGGATTGTTGATCGGGCATGGGGAAATCGCCTCGTCATATTCGCCGAGGACCCTCGCGATCATCTCCTGCGTTGCCTCAGCCATTGTTCGTCTCCCCGCTGTGGTGGTCGCCGCGCTCGATGGTGTCTGCGATGTCCTCGATGTATGCGCGCTTGTAACTACGCTCTCCGGGCTCGCTGTCCCATGCGCCGCATGTGCACTCGCCTTCTTCGCGGGCAAGGCAATCGCAAAGCTGCGCGTCCGCCCGCAGCCACGCCACAATCGCAGCCCGCTCTTGCTCTGCCGTCCGTTCAATCGGCATTGTTCGTCTCCTTGAGATAGGCGCGGGCTTTCAGAGCGGCATGCCGCTTTAACGCCTTGCCTATACTTGCCTGATTGACC
>Ga0209941_1000545_pt1 | contig 43527 bp, 29 predicted proteins | sample ThiBiot_300_plan_FD_183945 | JGI IMG/M metagenome (GOLD analysis project Ga0209941, IMG submission 183945) | Wastewater bioreactor microbial communities from Cape Town, South Africa - Thiocy_solids_1 (SPAdes) | ecosystem: Engineered > Bioremediation > Thiocyanate > Unclassified | place: South...
TCGTCTCTCCAGTCGATTTGATCGAACGGGGAATCTTGACGATCTCGAAGCTGCTATCGGCCGGGCTCAGGATGCTGTAAATGCCACTCCGGTTGATCATCCTGACCGCGCAGGTCGTCTAAATAACCTGTCTTCTCATCTTTCCAGTCGATTTAATCGAAGGGGGAATCTTAACGATCTCGAAGCTGCTATCGGCCGGGCTCAGGATGCTGTAAGTGCCACCCCAGTTGATCATCCTGACCGCGCAGGTCGTCTAAATAACCTGGCTTCTCATCTTTCCCGTCGATTTGATCGAATGGGAAATCTTGACGATCTCGAAGCTGCTATCGGCCGGGCTCAGGATGCTGTAAATGCCACTCCGGTTGATCATCCTGACCGCGCCATGTATCTAAACAACCTGTCTAATCGTCTCTCCAGTCGATTTGATCGAACGGGGAATCTTGACGATCTCGAAGCTGCTATCGGCCGGGCTCAGGATGCTGTAAATGCCACTCCGGTTGATCATCCTGACCGCGCAGGTTGTCTAAATAACCTGGCTTCTCATCTTTCCCGTCGATTTGATCGAATGGGAAATCTTGACGATCTCGAAGCTGCTATCGGCCGGGCCCAGGATGCCGTGAATGCTACTCCGGTTGATCATCCTGATCGTGCCATGTGTCTGAATAACCTAGCTTCTCATCTTTCCCGTCGATTTGATCGAATGGGAAATCTTGACGATCTCGAAAATGCTATCGGCCGGGCCCAGGATGCTGTAAATGCTACTCCAGTTGATCATCCTGACCGCGCTATTTATCTAAACAACCTATCTTCTCATCTTTCCCGTCGATTTGATCGAACGGGGAACCTTGACGATCTCGAAGCCATAATGCGCAATCTCTATACCGCCATGTCCCTCACGAACGCTTTACCTTCTACCCGTGTTATAGCCGCTCGCCCACTTCTCCGTCTCTATGTTATACATAATCGATGGCAAGAGGCTTCTTCAATCGCGGAACAAACTACTCAGCTTCTTCCCCTTATCTGTGGCCGTTATCTTTCCCGCGAGGATCAGCAGTATGCCATTACCCAGACCGCGGGCCTAGCTGCTGATATATGCACCATCTTCCATCACGTAAACCAACCAGACAAAGCCCTTCAGCATCTAGAGTTCGGTCGTGGCCTGATCCTAGGCTACCAAATCGATAGTCGGAGCCATATCGATCAACTCCACAGCGACCACCCGCATCTAGCCACTAAGTATGATCGCCTCCGATCTATCTTGTCACAACCTTTGCACTCAGTGGAACCCTCGAAGACTGCGCAATTAGTGGAGTGGAAGAAGAAGGCTCCCCGTGAGCTGAATGACTGCCTAGCCTCTATTCGCCAACAGCCAGGATACGAGCGGTTTCTTTTGGAGCCTACCGTTGACGAACTCACTGCTCAGGACACCGACGGCCCAGTAGTAGCGGTTAACATAACCGACTTTGGCAGTCATGCAGCCATCATCTTGGAGGGTGAAATTTACTCTGTTAACCTGCCGCTTATGCTTCGTCCGCCCCATTTTGGGTTAGATCGTCTGCTGCGCCGGTTTCAGGCAGTGGGCCAGCGTGGACCGCGCGATGTCCCAGACGACTTAGAAGCATCACACCCGATGGTCAGATTTGCAGGATCATACCATGACCCTGAAGCCCTTTCTTGGCTGTGGGACCACTGTGTGAAGCCAATCCTAAACTTCATCGACACTCGGATTCCTACGCCGCCTGCCATGCATCGTATCTGGTGGATGGGAACCGGAACAGCTAGTGCGCTTCCATTCCATGCTGCTGGACGTCATGGCGATCCAGGTCAAAGCACCATTGACCGCGTTATCTCTTCATATACGCCGACTATTAAAGCACTCTCCTATTCACGATCCCAGCTGTCCAGATTAGCCGTTCGCGACACCCAAACTTCGGTAGCTATCATGGCTATGCCCACTACACCAGACGCCGGGCAGCTACCAGGCGTCGAGCCTGAGATCCAGGCCATTAAAAGGGCTGCTAGTTCTATATTCGCTATTCAGGTACAGAAGCATCCCGAGGCTACGGCCGTACTACAGGCTATGCAAGAAATTGACATTATTCACTTTGCGTGCCACGGGTCCTCCGACCCTATCAATCCGTCTAAGAGCCATCTCCTCCTCCAGAGACATGGGCCGACCGGCCCATCAGTTGATCGACTCACGGTGCAGCAAATCTCGGATCAAGTGATTAACCGGGCGCAAATCGCCTTCTTATCAGCGTGCTCAACCGCGGAGGTTACCGCGAGCAAATATACGGACGAGGCGATCCATTTGGCCAGCGCGTTCCAGGTGGCCGGCTTTGGACACGTGATTGCCTCTCTGTGGTCGGTCAATGACGCCGTTTGTGCAGTCGTGGCGTACCATTTCTACCGTCATCTGGCCATACATACGAGCGGGCCGCCCTCGAACCGATCTATCGCCGAGGCCCTGCACGCTGCCGTGGTGTGGCTCCGCCGGACCGAGATGCCCAATGTCTGGGCATCGTTTGTCCACTATGGTGCTTGAATATTACAAATTCGCTCCCCTTATTCTTGGGTTTGGTGTCTTATTCTATGTCTGAGTCCTCCTTTTGATGCGTTTCCTCTACCCTCACACACTGTACTTCCGATACTGAAGTAGTCTTATCGCGTTAATAGCTGCACATATAGATTGGCCGTAGATGCTTTTAAGACAAACCCCTTTTTTTATGTGCTATACACTGGATCTAGAGGCTAGAAAACACGTTATACAATCGCATGCGAAGGATTATCCCCCTGTTTAATAGCCGTTTGATAGATTATAAGTCGCTTATTTTTGTCCCTAAAGTTCCTGCACTGGATTCGGGCAACGCGATCGCGAACCGCATGAGAAAGAGGTTAACAAAGTAAGTAAGGTAGTTGCACTTCAGTGGTGAGTCTGAACGGACGGTGTTAAAACCCAGGTAGAGCAGGACGTGTTGTTTACATTAGGGCGGGAGAGATCTACGATTCTAAACGAGGAAAAGGGGTAGGTCTGTCTAGGCTAGTAGTGTCAAGGTGCGGGCTTAGGATACGGTATGGAACAGAATAAGTTGTATTAGTAGTTCACGCTACAGGCGGGGGGTGCAGGTTAGGCTATCGACAGGTACATAGACCAGACGCAGCTCGAAGAGCTGCAACAGGATCGATATATCAGAATTGTAGAAATACAGTGTGGATCGCGTGTGCAGGTTAGGTGGCGGAATATTACAGGCTATGAAGAGGGTGACGTTCTGTGGGCCTCCTGTAAAGAGAGGTGGTGTTGGGGAATAAGTACTGATCGTCAGGTGATCAGGCACGGTACTTAGTCAGCAGCTCTCTATTTGTAGTCAGGCCATACTTTAGCTGTATTATCTCTCTCTCTCTCTCACACACACACACACACACACACAGAATCAAGCACTAATTATGACTCATTTCCCCCCTAGTTCGATCCAGACCTTCTGGTAATTTATATTGATAACATAGTGTAGTGGGGTGCCTTGGGCACCCACTGGTCACATGATATCGCACCTTTTCTCATCAGACTTTTAGGTTAGATCAGATCAATCAGTCACTCATTCAGATTCAGATTCATTCCTTTCTTCTTGGGGTAGTCATAGCCAGAGAGCTTGCTTAGAGTAGGCTCGCACCACTTTCCCCTTTACAATAGTACAATAGGAACTTGGGCATCGTCCTCTAACATAATCGCTACGAAACGCTCCAAGCATTTTCTATACTGGATACCACTTTGTCAGGAAAAGGTCTAGAAATAGTGCGATAAAGCTCCTGCATTGCTCTACGGACGATCAGGCTCATATATAGGAGCGCTATGAAGCTTCCTACTAAGCAATAGAATAAGGATATCGCTGAAAACTTAAAGGTTATATAGGCTCCTGTTTGACATGTTAAATATAGTGACGAGTTCTTTGGTATAAATATACAGGAGTTTCTAGCTCATCTAGGACCGCAAGTCACGTTCTATTTATCCATTACACGATGGCTTATTCTCATCTGATCACCGAACTCGTTACTATTTTTATATCCGTACCTTGTTCCCCTCCAATTATGGATTCTTTCCTGGCATAGACGCTACGAGCAAGGCTTCGTCCACTTCCAATGACCGGAGATATGTGTTAACATAAGGATTTCTGCTCTGTGAGGGACAGTTTTCTACTAATAGACTGGGATACCTGCATGAAGGGCTGGCAGGAATATATTAATCAGGCTGTTAAAAGAGTGTTACCACATAATTGCCATTCAACAGCTTTCGCATCTACCCTAATTGCCGGCGTCTTGCCGAATACGGACACCGATATTATGCATGGTACCATTATAGCAGATTGTGTGGACTGCTAGCGGACCCTACGGATCTTAGGTGTTCAAGAGACCCAGTTCGACAGGAACGGCTATTCAGTCCTTAGGCTCCTTTGCTGTCTCAAGGCAAAAAAACATCCTACGATATATCTTACCGAACCTTCCCACGCAAACCATCGTCACGCCTGTAAAGGTGACTAGGGAACCCCTACTAAAGTCTAGGGACTGCTCCGCGTTATTCTCCGCTGTGATAGGCATAGAGGACGACGGAATCTTTACTATGTTTTATAACATCGCTAAGAAAGTCCCGGCCTCTCTACTGCATGATCAGATTCGCCTATCTGAACGTTGTCTCTTGTGGTCGTTCGTCTCAGTCAACACGGCGCACCAACTTATAAATGATGGGTTTAACCTTAAAAATAACTGTGACGCTTAATCGCATTCAACTCCGTGGCATCGTGCTGCAGAAAACATGCATAGTGCCTCGCTATTCGAACTTTTGGGGATTCACCACAGGATGTGGATCAAGAAAATAATCTGGGTTCAACAGCACTTACGATCTGTGTCTAGAGAGGCAGTGTTGATGCGGTGCGCTGGCTAATAGATTATGGTGCCAACCCGAATGTCGGCTAGGATACAGGAGAAGCGGCTCTGCATATCATGGCGCGTTAAGTCAGTCCTATCAGCCTAAGGGTCCTGAAACTTCTTCTAAAGTCTGGATCTATCGACCCTGACGCAGGCCGGAAGACTACCGCCGGTTCACCCCCATATGTTCTTCTAAATGCCCTTGCCAGGAAGATCAATGCTATAAAGATAGAGCCCGACCTTTCCGCAAAAGAAAGGGCTAGAAGGATCTAGCGACACACACGTCGTGCGAGGGAAAATACCTTGCGCTACTCGGTCGAGGTGTGAATGCAGCACAATCATGCGTTTCAGCACCGGGCAATCCTACCCCGCAACAGCTTGCCCGTACTCTAGGGCTGCCTGACATAGGGTTATTCTGGCAGCCGAGCATTACGCGGGCGAGTGAAGTGCGACAGAAGCCGATAATATGGGGCTAACACGGGATATTGAGGTTACCTAGCGGGATCTAGGTTGGGGTAAGAGGCATAGAGCGGTCTAGTGTTCCATTGCATGGAGTGTTCCGCGCATTTTTCTATTATTGTTGTTGCATGCTTTCGTTATATAGCTTGTTTGGTTCATACTTGCCCTAAGCTAGTTAGTGTTACCGTATTTTGTTAAGTCAGCTACCGACGACTCATCTACCAAGACTAGGAATCGTCCATACCTCTATAGATATACAAATCTTACCCTATAGTAGACTGCATGACTACTGGTCTACTAAATAAAGTATTAGTGGAGAAGATTTCCTAATAGCTTAGCCTTGCTTGATCTCATAGGCACAGCGTATCTTAGAAACGATATTAGTAAATAATCAGGTTATAAACCCCCCAACCCTTATTCTTAGCTATGAATACCTCCTATGTTCGTTACCTTGACGTCCCACAGCCAATGCTCGGGAAGTGTATAATAGAATAATTAAATAGCCCGGCCGCTCTCTAGGTGGGATTAATTGATCTATTACTCATTCTAGACGCGGTACAATAGACCTCTAGCGAAGATAGCTAATCGTCCTCTATCAAGCTCTACCAAGGTAGACAACCCTTCGTTCTTCACACACTTTGCTAGTTTAGTGACCCCAGAATTGTCCTTGTAGATGGCCCGCTCTGCGGCGTAAAAGGTGATCTATAGCCTTCTTGCATCGTTAGCAAGAAACTCAAGATTATGCTCGACCATGTTAAATGCTTCCTCTAAGGGCGCTTTAAACAACATTATAAGTTCTATTTAACAGAGGGGTCATCCTAAGAGAGATTTCCGATAAGCGGGCTATCGTCTTCTTCACTCTTATAAAGACAGCTTCTTCCTCCGGTAGGCGGGTATGCATAAATGCGTTCGTCACGTAGAATTAAATCATCTCCATGTCAAAGTATGTGACGATAGCGATCGAGTGATTGACGGAGTGCAGCAACTGCCAGAGTGGTGGCCCTAGTAGGGAGCTCATGCTCAGGCTGTTAGTCTCCCCTGGCCACGATTCTCGCTTTGTGCTTGAGCAGTCGTCCATCTTGGTCCAATTTGTATGTGAACACCCATTTGCTATTCATGACCTTGTGACTCCTAGCCTCTCCCGGTTCTGTATCCCTTCAGGAGTTGAAGCTTGCATATTCCTCAAGGTGCTCATCTATCGCTTTGCTAAACTCTTTCTCATAGGGGTGATTCCCGAGTGGTCCTTCGTGCCCTGAAGGTGGAGAAAGAACTCTCTACGTTAACAGCTTCGAGTTAGTCTGTTCTTTGTTTCTAGATGCAATAAAGAAGCTGGTCTACTATTTATAGTGGACTCTGTGCTGTTTAAAGTCCCAAAAACGGTCTGACTGTTGTTAATTGACCTCATCCAGTGCTACGGGCTCAATCCGCATGGCGGGTGGAAAACGGCCTGGCTAATCAGCGTCAGACTTGGCGCTTAAATTCATCCTTTATGTGTCGGATGTTTCCCCTCCTCTAATTCTCACCCCTTTAGACCTTTCCAGCCACCCCTTCTAATTGGTCAGCCCATTGGCCAACGGTCGCTGGTGATTCAATGGGCCAATCACAAGTCAAACCCGATCGGGGAGTTAGATAATCCGCCGTCTTCTCGGTTTCATCAAAGTGATCCAGTTACATATCTTCCACAGGTTCCAACTACTGTGAATTTGTGCCGTCTATAGGCTCTAAGTGCTCCGATTTCTCCCCTCTCTCGATGGTAGGGGAGTTGTCCCCGACCGGGTTATAAATCATGGTTCCTGACGCCCTAGTTGCGAGCTCTTCTTCCTCGTCCTCGTCCTCTAACTCTAGGAGTATCACATCTTCTCTAGGAACTTCGACGAGTTTTACCGCATCCTCAACGTGCTTCAGGAGCTTGTCGGTGTAGTTGATTATATTCCGTTAAAGAAAGTCTCTTCGTCGAGGATAACATCCCTTGCTGATACGATCTCTTGTTTACAGGGGATCCAAAACCAATAGATATTGGTCGATTGATATCTAATCAGGAACCCTATATATGCCCGTGAATCCAACTTCATCAGCTCTGGACGTTAAATTGGAGATTTGATCAAGACGAATGCTTTGCAGCTATAGGCACGGAAATGGTTGATAATTGGCTTCCTAGGACCCTTGATCTTGTCCTAATTCACGATAGATTGATTGAATACCTCATAAGGAGACATCCATTCCCGTTCATCCTTATTTTTATCTCCCCGGTGGACCTCTATATTCCGCTGAGGAGTGCAATCGGACCGACACGCCGCTACCTCGATGATATACCTCCACAGGTCATGGGGAAATTTAGCTAACAACCGGATAAAACCCGGAGACGAATAGGGAACTGCGTATTTAGAACTAAATACCGGCATTTAGGATCAATCCTAGTCGATAGAAAGAAAAAATGGTGAGTATAGAAGATCGTGGTAAAGTGGACCAGGCACGAAAGAACACAAGACCTAGTTAAATGGCTAGGTTAGGACAGGGAAAGCATCCATCGAGGATGCCCAGAGCCACGTTAGAGACACCGAAGCACTTATTCAGTTCGAGACCCATAAGGAGAACGTTTACAAAGCCCTACGTCGGACAAGAGGTGAAGAAAGGAGCAATACAACTAGCTCTATTTACTATCCGTAACCAAACAGCTCATTAGCGCCGGCGTTAGCGGTTCACAGCCGCCGTCGAACCACCCTTACAGGGGACGGAAGGGACGGTGACGAATCGCGGCGGACCCAATAAAGATCTAATAAACCCTCTTCCAGCTCTTGCATTGCTGAGGCGATCGAATTGTCGAACTCGAGCTCCGTTTCTCCCGTCGCTGTATGGTCGGCATCCTGCGCATCGCAAGGGCGTACAGTGTCTTCCTCTGGCTCACTATACATGTCCGCAGGTCCTTCAAGCGGGCGGGTAGGATGATGGGGACACTCTGGCTGATAAATGCGGAGCCGCTGGGGCCAGACCCGATCGACAACGCGTTCGATGGTTATTTGCTCAAGCACGACCGGCGGAGGCGGCGACGAAGTGGCTGGAGAGCTTTGACACGAGCTTGAAGCCGGACGAATAGGCCATGCCGCCTGCCCCTCCTCGTCTTCTTCTTCCTCCTCGACCTCCATCTTCTCGTCGTACACCTTGTACTCGTGGTAGGACACTGGCAGGGGCGGAACAATGACGGCGACGGTGGTGCTAGAGCGCGGAGCATCATTATCTTCGTCCTCCTCGACCTCCATCTTCTCGTCGTACACCTTGTACTCGTGGTAGGACACTGGCAGGGGCGGAACAATGACGGCGACGGTGGCGCCAGGGCGCGGGGCATCATTATCTTCGTCCTCATGGCCGGCGAGAACATCACGAGCCTGGGTGAGCGCGCCCAGGACAGCACTGCTGCCCGCAACGCCCATGCGGCGGCCGGTAGAGATAGCTGCATCAAGAGCGGCGCGTGCAGCGCGTATTTCCCGAGCCCATTGATCCGAGAGAGCAAGCTAAGCCGGTTAGTTATATGTCCATCGGGCCTGGCTGACCGAGAAGAAGGCAAGCCGGGAATGAGCCAAGGAGCACTTACCGGAGCGTCCATGATTGATATCAAACTGAACTGAAGATGAATGCAGGAAAAAAGGACGAATCGATAGGTAGGAGAAGGGGATTGAGAATTGGTCAACAAAGATGAAGCTATTTACTCGATATAGTAACACTTTAGGGTTGACCGCCTCTATTACCGACTAGAGAAACTAGCAGAATCCTTGATCCTCTACCTCTTCTCCACCTCACAGAGAAGACTACCATAATTCCCGTCCGGAGGGTTCTTCGAGCCGGAGATTTGGTGGAGGTCGATTATATTAGTTGGGCCTGAGGACTTCTTTGCGTCTGCCGCCCGGATGGAACGTTGCAGATGGGATTATTCGGAGGAGATGGGAGACCAAGAAATGAATATAAAAGTCGATTACCCTTCTAGAAAATTAGGGTGATAATATTATATTTGCTCGCTACTATCTTTCCTATCCTACGGTCATTTTTCTTCTTCAACTTCTTACGATCTCTCCTGCCTCTTATCATCGTCATTTGATCTGGCGTATCAAATGAAGCCTTTGGCCCTTTTCCAGCCCCAGAACGATACTGCATTCATTATAAACAACATCGACCCGTCGCCGGCTTGGTCAGGCCATCAGCAACTTGCTGCGATGTCTGAATGTATTGAAGCATGAAGTTGCCAGCAATGACGTGCTCCTTCAACCAATGAAGCTGGATATCTATGTGCTTCGTCCGTGGATTTATCTGATCCGATTCAGTCAATTTAATGGCGGGCTCGCTGTTAGAAAAGATCTCTATGGGACGCACACCCCTAAATCCAATGCTCTCGATCAACTGAATCAGCCACATGGCTTCCTTTCCTGCCGCACATGCTGCGGTGTACTCGGCTTCACATGTAGACAATGCGACGGTCGTTTGCAGCTTCGAACACCAACTAATTGGGCCTCCAGCCAGCTTGAAGACGTAGCCGGTGGTGGACCTCCGAGTGTTAATACAGCCAGCGTAGTCTGCATTAACGTACCCTTACACTTTCTGTAAATTGACAAACGGGTCGTCATCGTTGTTCTGCGGTCCAAACATGATGCCATCTTCGATCGTTCCGCGCAGGAATCTGACGAGATGAATGAATCCGCGGTGATGACTGTCATCGGGGTTTTATGCATATCGTAGTAGTTTCCCAACTGGGTAAGGGATGTCCGGACGTATCATTATCATCGGAAACATCACTGACCCATTGCCCGACTGATAGCGCTGGCGCAGGCCAACATCTGGCTTCTCTACCGCCGATTTGGTGAACTTGGCTCCTTCATCCATCGAAGTGGCGCGCGTTTTCTTGCTGTCAGGGTCAAATTCATCGACGATGCGCTGTACATGCGCTGGCATGGACAACTTGATGGCGTAATCCTGGACTCCACGGCAATCATCGTACTAGGTCGTGATCGCTGTCTGTAAGCCTTCAAATGACTGGACTGATGCCACAACATCGTACTTCTCGGTCAGAACCTTCCACATCTCGGAGGCCTTCTCCTTCTTGACGATTTCATGACGAATTCCGGGAGATACTGCAGAGCAGATGATCCCCATTGCCTTTTCGTTGGCATCTTCGTATGCTTGGACATCTCGCTGATACTCCCTCATCGTGTTGGTCGCTGGACCACTATCTGGCGCAACAGGGTAAGGAACGGAGCCCAAGACATATCGGTAAACTCCTTGAGAACGCAGATACGTGATCACTGCCTCTGACCACGTCTGCCAAGTCTCCGCACTATACAGGATTGGGAGCTTGTTCAAATTGATTGTATTTCCACCCATTTTGTCTCTCCGGAACGAGCCGACGAACCGTAACTGACGGACGAATGAAAACGACGTTCGGAGGATGGGGGCGGTACTGCACGGTTAGTACCGAAAACGATGATCCACAGGATCAACAACTAGCTGGCCAACCACAGGTTGCCGCTAAACAAGACGAGGAATGTTGACGATCGGCCACCGGCTCAGTTGTGGCAGACACTAATGAGTCTGAGATATCTATGCCTGAGGTTCTGGTTATTGGCCAACCAGTCAGTATATCTTGGGGCAAAGCGATCCTTGGCTATCGTGTAATAGTCCTGAATAGCTTCCTACTGTCAACTTCCGACGTTGATAAAGATAACGTGGTTGAAAAGGATCTGTTTCTGACGAATGATAGAACAAATATGCCGCCACACAATCAGTATCCGATAGTCTAAGTTGCTACAGCCAGCCTGCCATAACCTTGCCCAAAACCTGATCGCTAATTCCCTGAATAATACGATCGTAAACAGCTGCGGAGCGCCCGGCCCGGGTGATTTCCTCATCCTCCTGGATGGTCTGGTCGGCGGTGGTCTCCATCATGCCCTCTGCGCCTGGCCCATACTGCTCCTGAATAAGGGCTGACTGGGCCATCATGACGAATTCGAAGTCTTCGCCGCCGTTATACGTATCAAATTGGATGCTTGCTTCACGGAAGCGATCTAATAAGAAATACTGTTAGCTAGCGTGTCCATCACTCAGAATCTATAGATAATCGCTCCATACTCTCGAGGTACGCGATACGGCGTCTGGCACGACGGTACGCGTACCAGAGTCCAAAGGTGAACATAGCGCCCTGACGCGCAGCAACACGAAGCATGCTAATGGTAGCCTTTGCCGCATCTATAAAAGGCATCGAGACGTTATCACCATTGCCCATAGACTGGAAAGGGGTTTAGCGACTTACCCAGCCATTGGCTGCAGTCAAGGCCCCCCTTGTACTCTGCGAGTACGTTCGGTGCTAGATCTTCGGGGTGCTCAGCTCCTGAGTTGGCTGGCATGTTCGGACTTCGGAGGCTGCGATATCAACGTGGTGTGCGGAACAGAAGCCGTGTATCAAGAAGTGTCGAAGAAGATGGAGAAAGGAGGGACGAGTTGGGAGATGAGGAAGTGTTTGCCTGAAAGATGAAGGGGAGGTGAGTGATGAGTGAATGAGGTAGGGCTGGGGAAACCACGTGACTAACACTTCACCAAGCCAGGTTTATCTCCTCCCTCATCCTTCTACTTGGCCTCACTCTACTTTCGATACCGCGTCTCGTTTGATTCAATCTCCTCTGGAAAACCTTTATCTGATGTGCTAGTGAGGCTAAAGGTCTACGCTACCCACACTATGCCTCTGAAGCGGTCAGGCGAGGCGAAGACTGAGCCACAAACGAAAACAACCACACAAGATCAGGCCCATATGCCGGAGAGCCCGGCCCGAGAACGACTAGACCAGCCAGAGCCGAGTTCTGCAGAAGAGATTCAGCCAATGGATGTAGATGATGAAGAGGAGCTGTCGGGGTTGATAGAGCCGAACGACTCCGACCTTGAGGATCCGGACGAGACACAAGCGGAAATGGCAAGGGAAAACAAAGAACGACACGAACAACGAGAAACGGAGAAGAGAGCGAAGAAGAGAGGAGGTGCTAGAACACAAGGGGCTTTCACTAGAGCTCAGCAACGAGCCCGTGACAATAGATGCCTGGAAAAAGACATCGTCCCCGCATGGAAGACTCAGCAATTCGATTTTGCCCAGGAAGCGAAGGAGAGAGGAAACGACTACCGGGCCGCAGCGGAGGAAATGAAGCGGGTTGCCGAGCTATGTGACAATGACGACGAGCGCTATGCGCTGATCAAAAACGCGGGAATCCTGGTTGAGGCGGTCATCGACAATGTCGAAGCAGCAGCGGCAGCATTCTATGGAGTTGCAAAGACTGTTCGAGGCTTCGAAGAGCGCAAGAACCAGCATAAGGACCTTTGGTCGCGGCTTAGGGAAACAGAATCGCGGTATGAGAGGAACCGGAAACAAATCAGTGTCGCCCAGGGAGCGGTTCAGGCGAAATGGGGCCAAGTAGTCTTTGATCTGTTGACAGGGTCCAGTGCCAATAGCTCCTATCGATTCTGGAGCGACATGAGAGCCTTGGCGAACAAGACGAGGAGTTGGGAAGAAGCTGCGATCCTTATCCAAAAAGCGATGCATGCACGTCTCACAAACGTTAGGAAGGGCAAAACTGCGACTAAGACGATCACCCCAGGAGATATTCACGCCGCTATCGACTTGAAGAAGGATGCTGGCGATATACTCGCTCTTACTGCAGGGGATCTAAAGGAAATTGGATGCCAGGTTGACGGCAACGGAATCCTACGATCCACTGTGCTCTCTAATCACGAGGCGCCCTCTAAGGAGCTCCAAGATTCATTTGATCCTAACGGATCAAATGAACGCACGTCACCAAGAAAGAGATCCGCGGAGGGTTCTATAGAGGCCACGGAGAAGCAGCGAAGGACGGAGTCAGATAACGTCCACAGCCGGGTTGGCGAGCTCAGCTCCGCTAGCATCGCAGAAGGAGAGGCTGAGGGGACAGCTCGCCAGGCAGACCAGGTAGCAGGGGCCCCGGCGGATTCCCAAGACCTTCACGATACACCAAGCGACGTTGCTAGATCAGTAACGAGGAAAACCCAAAGCCAACCTGTGGAACAAACGGGCGACGTTGACAATGAGGACGAACCAGGAGAGACGTCGCCCCGAGATTGCCACTGCGTGCAGCTATTCAGCAAAGAGGACCTTAAAAGCATCGAAACCCTAACCGATGACGGTGCGTCCGGTGCAGCTGAGTCCCTGCTGAGCCTGTACCGGAGGGCTGGATACAAGGCAACGGGCTGCGAAATGCACCATCGAGCTGTCTTCCGTGCCCTTGGCCTAAAATTTCCGAGTACGGGTACTGAGCGAGAACGCCGTTTAGGAATTGTTCTAGGATATGACTGTGATATGGACGATATTCGGGAGATTCCCGGATTGGCGCACTGGTTCAATAGCAAGCCGTGTGCGCGGTCGGCACTCTCTATGTCCGTATTTGAGGAAGAGGGAAGCTATTCCTTCGACACAAGCAGAATCGATTCCCACAGACTCGACGACCTACTAGGGAAATTCCTGCCAGGGCCGTTCGACTGTCTAAATGAAGACGGCGTTATATCGATGGGCGGGGCCCTTACGCAATGGCTCGAAAGCACGGATGGCGGTGAACCTCTGTACGAGATTGCTCTTCGGGAAGCCTGGATGTATGCGTATCACACTGGAGAGCCCGTTAAGGAAGTCATCCTCGATGCATTGCAGCATGGAGTCGTGCAGCAGGCCTTGCGCTCAACTCTTCTTATCTACCTGTTGAATGTCCGCCTTCGGGGCGACCACGAGATGAAGCTGTATACATACCCGAGCGCTGCGGAATGGAGCCTTTCTGGGGCAGCCGGAAGAATTGAAACATACGAGCTCTTACCGGTGCAATATGAACCGTCTGGGAAAACGCGCAACGAACTCATCTATATGGAACTCTCAGTGCTCCCCCCAAAGGAAACTGATGGCTGCCCCCTTGCGATACAGCGACGGCACACCTTGCAGGATGGAAAGGACCTCCAGCGGGCCCTACAGATGGCGGACAACAAGTATGACAGCGCCTCTACGGTTAACTGGGAGAGTAAGACGCGGGAGGTCCAGCGACAAGAGGCTGATAAAGGGAACCTCTTGCGCTACGGCACTCAGAGAGGAGATTTGGCGATTTTCAAACCTACATGCCCACGTATCTTCCCACAGTTAGAGGCGCCATCCACATACTTGCGGTATCAGCTTACCATGGTCGCTTCCCGAGGCGCTGAAGGGTCTGAACACTTAGAGAGAGATTGTTTCGGTACGCTTAAGGGTCTGAAATGCGCGTTAAAGACGCTAGGAAGTACTGGCGTCTTGTATAACGGACTTTCAAGCCCTGGCGCAGTGGGAGACTGCTGGGCGCCGACAACTCGCATCATCCCACGTACATCGATCGCCGCAGCCATCAGCGGGGACGGATCATGGGATGATCCCACTGTTCAGCAAGAGCTGGAACTGCTGCTGACGGGGCCCATTCACGTGTCGATAGATAAGGTGGCAACGGACCTCGCCAATGCTGCAATGCAGGCTCGAGCAGGGTGGAAGTCCTTTCTTGCGGCCGAAGCTGCCATTTACCAGGAATGCAGCGCTGCGCACGCCCTGGAAACGGAAATGAAGAAAAGGAGAGTTGAAACAATCGAAGCATTGCTTGATTCGCTTTCTCAACAATCTAGGGAGGAAAAATCGACTGATTAGGGAAGCATGCGCGGGCATTGCGCCGCCTGTTTAACGCAGCGCTTAAGAGTTCATCTGACCCTTCAAGATTAAATGGGCGCAGGGCAATTTGTGTGGACCCTACAACTGTCGATTACGTGGCTAAGAAGGGACTTTGGTCTATCTAAGATGAGAGGTATGTCGTGAGAGGGCCGTTAATAGGGAGGATTAGTCAGTGCTTTAGCGGTAGAGGTCTACAGATTGATTTATCGGTTTAGAAGGGCTCTTGCTACAGACATAAGCGGAACTCAAACTATTCTACGGCTAGTTGATGACTACTATCCTTTCCCTCTACTCTGTCTTTAAAGCTCTTTACTTGTCCACTTAGTCCGTAGTCCTCTCGGCCTGCTGTAAACACTGTCGGAAAGCCTACCTCCGAAGAAGACGCTGCTCGCATTCTAAGTTGGTGGTGATGAAGCGGAATATATACGTCATCAAGTTTTCCTGACCTAAATGACGTATCTGTGCTAAGCACTGTTGTTCGTCCTTCTCCATAAAGTTCTACCGTCTGGGAGCGGTTGGCCGTCGATACCATCCACCTTTCCCCACAGAAGGGATATACGGGTGCAGTTATAGCACGGGATCTGGTTATTGGCTGGCTTGAAGCTCGCCCGATCAGTACCGCATCATCAAATACCGTGGCTCGATTTTTATGGGAGGAGTGGTTCTGCCACTACGGCATGCCGCAGAAGATTGTCGCAGATGGATAACCTAAAAACCGAGGGCAAATCAGCACATCAGGAGAGAAGTAGGGGGCTAGGAAAAGTAGACATCTCCGCCTACCACCCGAATCTAACGGCGCAGTTGAACTCATTAATCGGGTCATCAAAGACATCTTGTCAAAGATGGCGAACAGAGAAGTACGTGGCTAGACCTAACATTGGCACTCCATGTTATTAACAATACGTATAACGACCAATTAGACCACTAGAGTGTCCCCTTTCGCTTTGTTATGGGATAGAAGGCCGTTTTGCCTATCGAATTAGATATCCCTACCTAGCAGACCCTACCCTGGGAGCAAGTCAGGACAACAGAAGACCTGATTGCCGTACGGGCCCGTCAAATCGAACGTCGAGGCCGGGACATGGAAGAGGCAAAGTTGAGGCTCCGCTGCATGCAGGAACAGAACAAAGAATACCGGGACGACCGTTATACCAATCGTTAGGACCCCTAAAAACCGGAGGCGCTATTCTCCTCCATAATACTAGACTCAAAGAAAATCAAACCTCCGCTACGAAGCTGCAGTTTCGGTGGCAAAGCCTATATCGAATGCACGACCTGGTCAGGGACACCGGCGCGTATCGTCTGAAAGAACTTGACGGCGCCATCATGTCAGGAACGTTCAATGGAAACCGTCTAAAGTGGGTTCATCTTTAGAAGGGAGCGGGAGTTGTTTCTTTGTCAAGCCTTTGTCAGAAGATACCGAGTCAGAGGATTCAGGGGATTCGGGGGACAACAAAGAAACCACCCACAAAGAAGATGCCTCTGACCAAGAATCAGACGAGGGAGACACCGATTTTACAGGAGTAATATGCGCAGTATGACTGGCGCTAGGGGAAGACAAGGAAGAGAGGCTGAAACGGCACAAAGCGTACCGCTATTAGGACCTGATGCTGCCGTGATCAGTGGAAGAAGTTAGGAGTGGGAGATGGAGATAAAGAAGTTGAAGTTAAAGGAGATTTCGGCGGCGATTTAGTGTTATAAATCGCGTCCGTTCCTTACCAGTCTTTTGCCATTTTCAACTGTTTTTCTTACCCTCTTTTCATTCCCGATTATCGTTCGATTCCAACAAGACAGACCGTTGCCAAACGATCATGACCGATAACCATCGTGCAATCGCTCCGCGGCCCACGGAGGTGCCTACCGAGGCGCCAACCGGCACCGGCAATGAGACCATGAACCCGATAGAGTGTGTCCTAGTGGGCAACACCATCTTCCCGTCCTTGACCCAAGCTCTCCGCTTCATTGACACTCTCCCACGCGAGGAACAATATCCACACCAACTTTGGCTGCTCGCTTGGTTGATGCAGCGGAAGGAGAAAACCGATGAGCAAGTCGCGGCGCTCTACGGGCACGTTCGCCGTACCGCTGCCTGGACAGAAACCGTCAGTCCTGTGGAGTTTGACCAGCAATGGGAAGAAGCAAAACAAGTGGAAGAGCAGGTGCAGAAGCGAAATGACGAAATTACCCGTATTCGAGGCAAGGTTTCCGAAATCTGGGGTCAAGCCAACACCGACCATGTCTGGGAGTTCGTTCACACTCTCTGGATGGCGCAGCAGGTGCGCAAAGTGGCGAATAGGAGACCGGTATTCGAGACGTTCGTAACTGCCATGAACCGTGCCATAATCGGCAGAGTTTCGAAGCCAGGACCAGGCCATCGGAAAGGTCTACACCCTATTGTAGGCGACATGACGGCAGTCCTACAACTTTCCAAGGTTCAAGAGGTCACACAAGAGGAAGCTAAAAACCACGGGCTTCGTTTTAATCAACATGGGATCCTGGTATCCGATTCAAAGCCTGTTTCGCCCCCATTACCAGTGGTGACTCCTGCCCGGCCACGAGCTTCCACCGACGTTTCCATGCGTTCAGTGCCCGTTTCCCCATCGCTAGCCGTCGCAGAGCCCGTTCAAACCGTAGATGAGCAGAATCCGACGAGTACTGATGTCGTGATGGGTGGTCAAGAGCCTGCTGCACCCCATACCACGTTAAAGGATGTTGGAGAGGCTCTAGCACGTGCAGTTGAAGTTGGAATGCAGGAAAAGCTTGGTGCGAGCTCTGATTGCCCAGCTAATTCGCCAGCGATCGAGGGTCAATCAACCGACCAATCGGAGGCCGCTGAGCCATCAGCCACGCCCGCAGCACCTAACGTCCCCCATAGTGCTCTTGTGGCCACTATAGCCGGCCAACAAGCCGTTGTTGAGCTTGACACGGTCTTTGAGAATGCAGAAGACTACGAGGATCTGGCAGAATATGAAGAAACGGAGGAAACTGCACAGAAAAAGGCCAAGGTCAAGCAAGGTCAATGCGGTTGCCAACTCCCTAAAGGCCTTATCCGAGACATCGCCAGCAAGAAGCCGGTTACTTTAGCTATTAGCATGCGGCTTCTGCGCCGTATGTTTGAAGCCATCCCGGAACCTGATTCTGGCCAAGTCTGCTACGCGCACATGAAGCTGTTGGGTGCAAAGATCGGCCTAAAGACGGGAACCCTGAAGTTTAACCCTTTATTAGAACGCCTAGCCTACTGTTTCCATCATCGGGGAGAAATTGGGGATATTCGCGCCTCTAATGACAGACATGATTGGTTTCGCCGAGACATGAGGCCCAGCCGGCCAGAAGACGCTCTGGGAGTGTATAAATTTACGCACCTTGTGCCTGCCCCTGATGTTGCTAAGGCTCCACCCAATTCGTTTGCCAATGCCATACGGATCACGGGGGTGGGAATGCATGATCGCGATACTATCGCCACTGCGAGCGAATGGCAACGTGAATGGACCGATACAGGGAATGTCGTCGTGCTCGGGCTAATGAGCTGGTGGTCCACCAACTCCTCCGTATCCTCAGGGGAGCCAATCCTTGAAATAGTCCGCCGGGAGATGGACATGTATCAACATCATCTCCGTGAAATCAATGGTCGTCCGAACTATGGTTGGTTGCGGTGTATGTACCATGGCCTGGCACAGCAACTTATGCGTCAAGATCCCGCGTACTACTACTGGTACGTGCTGCTACGACCGGACCATAATTATCGCTTGATTTCCTACCCGTATTATGGAAAATACACCAACCCGGGAGACAGCACGTATTTTAGGCATATCGACATCAACATTGCCAACGCCGTGCGCCAAGACAAAGCAGTCAACTTAATCCAAGGGAGTCTGACGCTTGATGATGAGGATCAAGGGAACTGCACAGAGATCCTTCCAGGAATGCACCAACACTTAGGCGAACTATTAGAGCGCCACCCTAGCCTAGAGACCGACGGCTGCATACAGAAGATCACAGCAGATGCGTTTACTACGGAAGATGAAGAACACTTCGGGATCACTTGGACCAAGGTGATCTGCAAGGCCGGGGACGTGAGAATCACCATGCCAACCCTGCCACACGGGTCAACTGGGCCTGCCACCCGTGTACGTCGTACACTCCTGCCGTGGTATGTCGGTATACAGGAAGACCATTCTACTCTGGATGTGCTGGAAAGCGGAACATGGGAAGAGCTCGCAGCCGCCCATTGTTCCCTGACTGCCGCCTCAAGCTCACCGTCCGGACATACTAACCGGTATGGGTGCATTCCCTACCGCTTCCCGCCTGCCCTGCCTCTTGAAAAGCTTGGTTCCTTATCAGATGCACTGGTCGGACGCTGCCGATGGGATGATATTGACGTTGTACGGGACCTCAATATCCTCTTCGGCAGTGACATTGAAGCTGCACGCGAGTACATCATGACCTGGAGAGAAAATGCAGTGCGTCAATTCGCTGAGACCTGGCGCCAAGTTGTTCGGAGAGAAAAAGACTACTTCGGAGATTGTAGTTACTTTGACGGGGATACTGCCCCTACAGCACACCCGCTGGGACCGGAGCTAGAAAATGAGCTACGGAAGACCATTATTGGGGAAGAGTACGATCATTATTGAGTTTATACCCTTATCGCTCTTTATATTGTTGTTTTTTTCTTGACAATTGCCTATTTTCTACACTTCATATAGAACTCACCCATTCTTTTTTCTTTCTATGTCCTCATTCTTCCCATTTAACTAGTGGTTTCCGAGGTGATTTGCCAAGAGCAGGGCCGCACCGCTTCCCCCGCGTTACCAACAGTAACACAGTCAGTACGACGTGCTTTCACGTCTAGCGACGGCAAGCGGTCCAACTAGGCGTGGGGCGACGGGACGATGTTGTTTACAATGACTGGAGTATCGTTCTGGGGCTGGAAAAGGGCCAAAGGCTTCATTTGATACGCCAGATCAAATGACGATGATAAGAGGCAGGAGAAATCGTAAGAAGTTGAAGAAGGAAAATGACCGTAGGATAGGAAAGATAGCAGCGAGCAAATATAATATTATCACCCTAATTCTCTAGAAGGGTAATCGACTTTTATATTCATTTCTTTGTCTCCCACCCCCTCTGGACAATCCCAATTGCAACGTCCCATCCGGCTAGCAGCCCCAAAAGCAGCTCTATTTCCTTAAAATCGCCTCTAACAACGACATCCAGGCATTTAAAGCCCGCCGGGTTATCGATAGCTCTACCACTGCCGTGTGAAGCACGAACTTCTACGAGTGCTAGGATCCGGAATAGCCCTACTCATACATTCACTATTCTAGTGTATAACACAAGTGGAGCCCCTATATTATGTTAACGCCTATCCATCACTGCTTCTAACCTCTACACTCCAATTACAGAGCAAATACAATTCAGTTCTACACATATTCAAAATATGCCGTCAAATGAAAGCCACCCAATGGAGAGACCCGCACTTGTATGCTTAACGCCCACAGAATATTGACAAAATGTATAGACCGGAAAGCTAACCCCGTCTCTCTAGGCTTCCGTTCGTATGGCTGTCCAGATCTCTCGGGTGCTCCCAACAATTGACTGGAGCCAGCTGGCTCGCACGACAGGTATATTCCTACGTCTGTACAGCCACTACGTGCACTCACTATGGCTCCTAACACAGGGTGGCCGAGATCGGAGGCGCGCACACGCTTTCAGGTTCTATTGTGGTGGTATACAAAGCTTCTTGCTGCCAGGATGGCCAGATTTATCCGCCTTATGGACGCCGATGGCGTGGGTGAGGTTTTTACGGAGAGTCTCGCGTGCAGCCAAGCCTGCGGGGATCGCCTCCTTCAGAAGGCTTCTTCATGTCTGACCGCCCTAAACGACGGCACTGGCCATCATTCGGAGAGGACCAGGATGGCTAGTGAGGCCGTGACCCTCGCTAGGCTCGCCCACGCCTCCTTGAACTCCGCTGCCATGACCCTTTCCGTCGAGGAGGCACCGTGCCCGCTATGGCCTTTCTACTGCATTCGTGTCGCCCTGCGCTGCGCTGCGGCGTTGAAAGACCACACGGAACGGGTAGCCCGATTCCTCTAGGTAAACAGGCGGGCGAAGAAGAAAGTGTAGGAACAGCGCTTCTCTGCTAAAAAAAATGGATTTGGGTGATATGTCACTCCCAGTAGCCTATAAAGCTATAGTCAAACCCTTCCTCATTACCGCCACCTCTTTGGATTTCGGATAGGACGAATTCAGCATTGCTATTGCCCATCTCAGTACGGAACCCAAGAAACACATAATTTATATGATACAATCCATCAGATTCAGGAAAAGGAGAGAAGGTCAAGCCTACTGCCTAAAGCGCGCCCTACAGGGCATTAAATAATCAGGACTTCTATAGTATGCAACATTTACCGGCAAAGCCCATATATTAGGCTTTGCCGCACTTCTGGAGGACCCCTGCCTCTATAAGGAAGATGATTGCTCGTCATTTAGATCAGTCTGATCAGGCAGTCTAGCGCGGCGTAAGTGTTCTCTGACTTCCTTGATCTCTTTCCAAGTGAACTGCTTTGCCGGACGGTTAAACCTTTAGTGGAGGGTTTCATATCTAGAGCCCTCAGGATCCTTCTTGACTTTGTTGGGTGGTGAAGCGGAAGCCTATCCACTAGCCCTTCTCTTGCGTTTTGGGGACAGTTGGACGGAAATAACTATACATTCACCGTCGTCATCTCCTCCATCAAATTTGCAGACAATGTTGTCGATGTCTGCTGGAAGCTTGACAATCGGCTTTATTGGCGCCAGAGAGCGTTTGAAGTCCGATGCAATGTGATAAAATAGGTTCTGCAAGGGGTATTTGGCTGAGCCTCCATCGATATAAGATCTGATCTCATCCTTCAGTTCTTGCAATTTCGAGGATAGTATGTACTGGACGTTCCAATGTACGGCCTCGATATTTGGCTTCCGAATGTGTTCCGCAGCTAATCTAGCTCCCACCTATCGGCATCGCCAGGAGGGGAGGTTTGGGCAGAGTCTGCAGCTCTGCATCGATAGCCCCTAAATTTTCATCAATCTGACTGACGATTCGGGGCAGCGATCCCTGGATCTGCTGGAGAAGCAGAACCGACAGGGAAGATTGCAGACAACGAGTTCCGAGGGGCCCACAATAAAAAAAAAATCCCTAAGCTCAGTAGACCAAGGAGGCGAAGCAAAGGGATTAGCGTCCCCCTATCTTGCGGGTGCTTGATCAAGTGGAATCTTTCCATAACAGTCGACAGGCCCGAACCTTAGGGGGCCAGAACCTAAGTCGGGATGTTGTCATTGGGCACGTTGATTTGTCGAATCCCCATCGAACATGTCTCGTTCTCCTGCGTCAATGTCCTCCCTCGCCGACGTCAGCCATCCCGATGCCTTGGTGATCTTTTCTCCCCCTTCGGCAAATAGGTCCTCCGCTATCAACTTAAGGCACCGTTCATTGCTAAATGAATACATGTCAGAATAGAGACCGACGAAGTCATATAGCCAGACGTACCGTTGCTGTCAAAGATGCTCAACACTCCTCTATCATGGATATCCGCCCCCGGAATTCGAACCCTAGTAGAGGCAGGATGTCGGCAAGACTAACACAAAAGAGTTAGCATTCCATCGTCTGTACACGATAGGAAACGGATTGCCCTAGCACACACATACTGGATCCGCTGTTCTCTGGATAACGCGGACGTAGCGTCCCTTTGACTGCATCGCCAAGTGGCCTTGTCAGACCTCTCCACTGCTGTCGTGGGCAATGATATATATATGGAAGTGCCAGAGAGGGAGGATGGAGAAGAAGATGGGGAAGGAAGAAAGTTAAGTATGGTTTGAGGGGGTTTTCCGTATAGGAGAGTTCCTTCATTGAATAACGGGAGTGAATGACATAGTTTGGGCTTCTTCTACACAGCGGACTAGCGATATTTAATCCAAAGAATGTGTTAATGAGCGCTGGAACCCTAGAGGCTAGTCATGATCGAGATAAACAGGATTGTATGCCTCAGTTAGGATCGGCGCTTTTCTATATGTAAGTAAATGACATGATGAGTGACTAGGCCGGGGGAGGAAGACGATCGGCGTAAAGCTCTAAATCCTATGCTATAGGGGACTATCTCACCATCTAGAGAAGGTGCGGCGGGTTACATCGGCCTTGGCAGTGCTGACTAGTTAGCTAACACCGGCCGTACCGTCATGTGAGGAACACTTCCAGTGATTACCCGTTTCTGTAAGCAATTGAGGTTGTAGAAGTTTCCTAAATTAGTAATAAAGTCCTGACGAGTTTGGGTACTTGCACACATTACCCGATGGAAATCAACCTCTCCGAAGCCGACCCCAAGAAACTATGTCTTAATCAGGGAGACTAATGATCATATTCAGGTAGATACACAAAGGAATGAAGGTCCTGGCCCCTAGCATCATGCCGGAGGCCCTGATTAAATACACAGCTTGATGAAACAGTTGAATCAGACTGGGGTTGGAAAAACCCCAACAAATAAGTGGTTGAGATGGCCTCTTTACATGGGGCCACCTCACGGAGTTGAATCCGGTGGATCATGGCCAATTGGGCTGCTCGTCACACCCCCCCTAGCGCCAGGCTGATCGCTGGTTTAGGCAGTAATGAAGCTTTCCAAATCATGTAAACCAAGCATCTTGACAAATTCTTGGTGTTTTTGGGCCGGGAGGAGCTTGGTCAAACCGTCTGCTCCCATGCTTGCTGTAGGGGTCCATCGAATGTCAATTCTTCCCTGTTGGGCCTCCTGCCTGAGCCAATGGTGATAAATGTCAATGTGCCTGAGCTTGGTGTAGTATTGAGCGTCTTTTCTCGTTAGGAGATCAATGGTTTGTCGATTATCACACTGAATAGTGATTTGTCTCTGTAGATCAACCTGTAGAGCAGAGAACAATCGTCTCCACCAAAACACAACTTCCCAGCCTCAGTCAGAGCCAGGAACTCTGCCTCTGTGGTGGAGGTGCTGACAGTGGCCTGCTCCCGGGCTTTCCAGTCAACTGCTCCGCCAAAAAGCTTGCAAAGATAACCCTAACCCTAAGTAATTGAGGATTGAATTGGGACGAGAATTAAATTCAGGATTGGACTGAGGATTGGACTGAGGACTGGACTGAGGATTGGACTGAGGATTGGACTGAGGATTAAATTCAGGCTCTAATGCCTCTGCGCCCACGCCTCAATACGCAGGCTGCAACATCTCAGCGCCACTTCTTAGTGCGCAGGATCCGGTTCCAGTCATTCTCTATTGTTATCCTCGCGCAGCACGTGCGGAGGCTCTTCCGTTCCATTGATTTCCTCCGTCCTATGCCCGGTGCTGCATGGATGGCGCGAACACCCAAGTATCAGCCTCGGCTATGCTATATATAGTACTGTGGATCTGAGACGGCCACATTCTGATGACTAGCTAGTGACTATACTGAAGAGAGCGTCAAAATTGTTACTCGGTACTGCGGGAACAAACCAGCATTATCGTTTATTTCTAGTCATTCTCTATCGATGCTCTGTGCTATAGGAACAAACTGACGTTGTCGCACTCCCTGTCAGTCTCTATCGATGATTGGTGCCGTTGGAACTTTGCAGGAGAACTTCGTACGAGAACTATTATAGATGTACTGAGTAATTACAATAATGTCGACACCTTAATGCTTGGCTTAGTCAGCAGCTCTTTGTTTGTAGGGTCTATCTCACCTCGCCTATATTTATCACACACAGAGACAGAGAATCAAGTACTAATTATGGCTCCTTTCTCCCCTGGTTCTCTCCAGACCTTCTGATATATATCGACTGGTGGTGTTTGTCTGATAATAACTATATCTTGGCTCGTTCTATTATTAAACCCACTCACCCATCCCTTCAAGATGCCGGCCGAACGACCGAGCGCTACCTTCAGGCCGATATCTCCGATTCCAACCTGGTGGAATCTACGCCGAATTTCGAGTTAGTGGCCGGATCCACTACAGTTCGATCGATGCGCAGGGTCTTGACACATTTAAAAAACTTGTCTAGCTCTATATAGTTCGCGGGGGCAAGCCCTTACTTGTTGAGGGGTACATCCAACGACTAGACAGCGATTTGTTCTTAGAGAACTGGCTGTGGCGCAACTATTCGCACAAGAGTAAGCGTTCTCGCTAATCCCGTGGTCGGTCTCTGATCGCAAGTCTCCAACAGTGGAAGTCGCGCGGAACCTCATAACAAAATCGAATCTGCCTCTTATAATCGACCATTGCTTGAAAAACGTGCCGCTTCTTGGGAGTAATTGGAACGAATTCAATTACAAGGATCCTAATCGGCAGCGAATATACCTGAAGGATATTGACTGCACGTAGGAGTGGCACGACTATTTGAAATAGTTTATACCGCCGTCACTCTTCTATCTGAATGACGGTCCCCAGGATTTTAAGGGTCGTCGAGCAGCATCGGCGGCCTCGTCACGCAAAAAGGGGACAGAGACGCCTACTGCCAGGGCTAGAGATTTAATGAGTTCCCTTCCTTCTAACATGCGAGCGGAGAATTTAATGTGCTACATCGGCCATGAGGGAACTTACACGCCATCACACCAGGAAATGTGCGGGGGTCTCGGTCACAATATCATGGTAGAGGCATCCGACGGGTCTACAGAGCATGGAAAGCGCACTAGTCCAGGGTCATCTATCTGGTTCATGACAGAGACTAAAGATCGCCATATAGTCTCCGACTTCTGGACATCAATACTCTGCCAGCACATCGATATCGAAGACCATTTCGCCCAGATTAATGCCTGGAAGGCAGCGCCGTTCAAGACTTACGTTGTTGAGCAGAAGCCAGGGGACTTTATCCTCGTATCTCCTCTGGCCGCGCATCAGATCTGGAACACAGGGACGCGGACGATGAAGGTTGCAGGGAATCCCCACTACCGCCGACACCTGACAGGGCCTGAGCACGTACTGATCACGTGAGAGTATATCGCAATGGCCTTTGATTGGTTGACGAGGCGAGGACGGTCGTCTAATAACTACCTAGTTAACTATGCGTGACAGGGACTGGGCATGCGGCAGTACGATATGGTGGCTTCTGGTTGGCGGGCCAGGCGAGGCGGTGACTGAAGTGCCCGACCAATCAGGGTGTAGGATGAGTCATCGGCCAGGGCCTGCTTCACCCACGGACCCTTGGCGGCACCTTCCTCCCTCATGCTTGTTATTTTCGTTCAATAGCTACCTTTTTAGAGCTTTGTACCATGAATGCATCTATTTAGATCGAGCCCCTGATAATGCGTAGGTAAATGACTAAGTCGTTAAACGCCGTAACTAAATAATGCAAACAGTACAAATATTACTATATCCTCCCATACTTATGCTAAACCGAGTTCTTTGTCTTCTTCCTTCGTCAAGCACCTTGCCTTTCCTGGTATATTGTCCTGCGATGTTCTACGATGGTTAGCGATGCTTCGTAGTGTTCTGCAGTGCCAGGTTAATAGGGTGTAAACCGATCTGGCTTCCGACGGTTTCGCCGAGGGTAACGGTTATATAGTATACTCAACCTTCCTGCGATCTGTCGTGGTTAGCATATCGCGCGAAATCCCTCGCAGTTATTCCAGCACTGTTCTATGCTAGAAGATCCGGACTCTTAGCCAGGATAGTGTCGATCATCTCGTTAGCAATTGCTCTCCTCTTTCTGCGATCTCTCCAATATTCCGACTCTGTGTCGAAGTCCTCCCGCGTGTTTATCAGGTCGTGAGTCTGAACTCCCTCAATAACTGCAAAGAGTAGAGTACCAGCTAAAATACCGCTGCCTACGTTAATATCCGTCATCTCAGGCACCAAAGAACGGAGGATTACCAACCCAGTCGAGGATATACGAGCGGCGGCCCACCACGCAGCGGTCTCTCCAGCAGGAGACATATAATTAGGATCTGCGCCATGTTTAAGTAACCATACCGCACAACGCTCAGAGCTATCCTTGGCTGCGCACATAAGTGGTGTTAGGTCGGCCCATACGCTTTTATGAAGCAGGGCCCGGCAAAGAAGAGACTCCCCATCCCTATATGCCCTAGGATTCAGTCCACAGTCGATAAGTATCTGGAGGCACCCCCCACAGTCCGCATCTATAACCTTAGACACGAGGTCAAAATGGCAGGAGCCTGGCGGGTGGCTTGGGTTACTAGCAAAAGCCGTCGAATAGTCTGGACATAGTGGAAGACCATTAAGTGCCCTCCGTATATAGACGCCCCCAGATCCTCCCATATAGCCCTTAGCTAGGCCTCGGCGTCGTCGGCTGAGGAGTGCAAATTTGCGGATAGTACACAGCCCGTCGTGTGTCGTGCTACCATCACTAGACAGTAGTTGGTCGAAGACCGTAAACACTATTTCATTCGGAAGAACCCGATTATTTGAAGAGAAGGCCGGCTGTGAGGGGTCCATTGTAGGGATAACAATAATAGAGAGAGGTTTGGTAATAGTATAGCTCGAGATCTTACATAGAAGGGAAGATAGAATATATATCCAGACTATCTTGACTTACTAGGTTGATATAAAGACTTGCCCGAACGTAGGCCTGTTATGTAGACAGACAAAGGCCAACTTACGGTTACCTCCACTTGCTTTGTTGATATAAAGACTTGGCCGAACATAGGTCCCTCGTGTAGACAAGGAAATGGCTAACTTACTAGCAATATAATAGCGTCTTTATTACTAAGAAAAGGAGACTACCAAATCGGTATCTTATCTATTTTTATCCTCTTTGCTCCACTCTAATGCATTGAAGGCCGTCTACTCCTCTGATTCGAAAGGTGCCTCCAAATGGCTTGATGTAAAGTTCAACTTCATTGTCAAGATGCAGGCTCAAGATATAGTACGGAACAGAATAGTATTAGGAGTTGACGTTACAGGCAGGTAGGTAGACAGGTGCAGGTTAGGCTATTAACAGGTCACGGTCTCGCACCGTGACATTCATCAAAGACACCATCAAGAAGGGCCTCATTGACCTCCGTCGAATTCCTGGAGGGGAGAACCTACAAACGACCAGACCAGACCCCTGCTAGGCGCTGCATTTAAAGAACTCAGAAAGCCTCTAAATATGACCGATACCTCAGCCATGACAGGCATGATATCTATAAAACACGTATTTACTGGGAAGTAAAACAGAACCTAGCATAAATACAGTGCTATATGGCCTAATTAACTACTTATCCCGCTAAAACCGCACAATCGCCTATATAGCTCTAGAGGATAGACAGTTTCCTATAGCATTAATCTAGTTCTCTATGCTGATCGTTTCCCACCGTACCAAGCTCTGCCGCTCGTCAAAGTCTTGTAGAATAACTATCTATCCCCTCTAGCTGCATCTCCTACAGTCTCCTCGTAGTCGATTGTCTCGGGAGCCTCTCCATATATGTCAGCCTCGGTGTTAAAGAAAAAGTCCGAGTCACGCTTGATCGCTTCGATTGTGTGCTCAAGATTCTCCCTCACAAAACGCTCGCCAAGGTTTTCTACACTGTCAAAGAGCCTGCGAAGCTCGCGTATGACTGATGGGTCATCCCATTCAATATCGCCGAGGATGGCGCACCCAATCCGAGAATCTGGCCGAAACCTGCTGGTCGGCCCCCACGCATGCATGATCCGGTGTGGCAATGGCCGGCCATCTGGCAGGGCTGTGACTGATACTAGTTCCCGGTTCGCCTCTCGAACCTCGTCTATAGTGCCGAGGGAGTCTCTCTCAAGACACCTCTTGTCAGATACACGTGAGGCCGCGGCCATGGTTAGCGGGATGCGCAGGGTGGCGCGGGAGGGTCTTGGTCGGATCCGAGGTGCGCAGGGGTGGATGAACGAGATTGAGCAAGGCTTCTCGTCCGACTCAGTGGGCGTGAATTCGTCCCGGTCCCATTTGGCCGCCGCAAGCGCTTCCTCCGCAGGAAACTCCCGCGACATACCGTCCTTGGCGATACCCGCGGCGCGAAGGTCCTTCCACCAGCTAGTAGACTCGTCGCGCCCAAAGGCGCACGGCAGTACTCCCGCCCGCTCGTCGACAGCGGAAGGGGCCTGGACGACGAATTCAGCGTAGGTGACCCGATCGCTCTCGCCGCCCTGGATGGGGTAGTGCCACTCTGGGTTCTCCGACACGGTCACCACCGCTCCTGGTCCGGGTGCGTTGAGATATTCCGCCGGGCTAGGGTACGCATAGAGGCGGTGTTCTCCGTCACGGCGGATGGCCAGATGTAGCAGGTAGATCAGGACGTTCGAGCGTAGCGCTTGCTGGACCACTCCAAACTGCAGATTTGGCAGGAGCCGCTCGTGCTCATCCCGGGATACATGGCGATCGTATATGCTTGCCTCCTTTAACGCCGTCCGGGCGACAGACTCTGATCGACTGGCGTGGCCGCCTGCCTGCGCCTGGAATAACTGTGACGGGAAGAGGTCAGGGATGGTTAGGAATCCTCTCGTATCGTACGAATGGAGAACCTCATCAAGATTGCAGAACGGTGCGAGTAGCCTCTGAAGCGTCTCGGGAGTAATTGTCTGCGGGTTAAATGTAATCCCTCTCCTGGGCTGTATCCGCGACGGCCCCCATCCTTGGTTCCATGTCGGCGCGATCCCGTCGGTGAACCATATATACCTGCCAGGGCTCTTTTTAATCGAGTCAAGGTCATTATGGTGCTGCACGCACCAGTTAACCCGATACTGCAACTCTTTCGGGTTGGCATTATCCGCTAGACCGATGGCTTGCGCGACCTGGAGAGCGTGATTGGGGCAGAGCTGCGGGAGGCGATTCTCCTTTAGCGTACTTAGTACTGCATGTATGTCTCCTCTCCCCACGCCGTCCTTGCTTGCTTGCTTGACTTTGTCAAGGGCGCCGGTACCAAGATCACAGCTACAGGTGAGAGCCTGCGGCTCCTCCTCCCCTACCGAGCCCTCCCGCCCCTCCTGCGCCCTGTCCAACCCGCAAGGGTTCGCCACCGTGTCTGCATCTGTCATTGTCTGCGGCGTGTCCTGACCTTGCGGTCTGACTTCCTTCAGGCTCCTGACGATAGCGGCAACCTGGCTGAAATTCTCCGACGATTCCGGCTCCTCGATGGCCTCAGCAGCCTTTCTGATTGCGTCAAAGCGGATCATCCTCTCCCGGTTCGCCGCCGCTTCAGCCCGCCGACGCTTACGACCTGGGTCGGGACCCTGACATGTCGAGTCTAGGTTTTGACGCCTCTTCCGAGAGCCCACGCTCTTGCTCACCGTTCCGTCTCTGTTAGACCCGCTGCTATTTTCCACGAAAAAACCATCCTCGTCAGTCTGGCATCCAACTGCTGCGATCTCTGCGGGTGAGGGGGGACTTAGATCGCACTTAGGGTCCAATCCTCTCCTAAAATCGCAAGACAAGAATCTTTTGTACTGAGGCTTCCCACGCGCTGGGGATTCTAGTCTCATAATGGCTGCTCTTTGCACCTTCACCCGAGCGGCCGGCCAGGTTCTCCGCTGCGCGGCGCATAGCCGAAGGATCGTGATACCATACACCTGCAGTCGTTTGGCGATCGTGTCGCCCCAGGTGTCTGAGATTCTGCTAAGGCATTTGACCCTTTCCATCTCCATACTAGGTCGTTGTCTTTTGTGCTTGCGCTCGATTGTATCCCAGACTTCACGATCCCTGACTCTCCGCTCCTTAAACCCTGGCACCACACTTACTGCCTCCCAGAATCGACTAACACACTCGTCGGCACGTTCAATGGCCGTCTCGATCATGATTCCGTAGTCGAGGCATATCTTATATTTAGTCTCTATGTCCTCGGTTCCTTCGACGTGCGATATAAAGTCCTCAATAGCCTGGTCAAAGTCGTGAGCCTGCTCTCCCGTCATGGGAGCGCCGGCTGCCGAGGGCAGACCCCAGTACCCCATCGAGACCGTTGCCAAAGACGGTGTCTGGTAGAGTAGCCGCTCATCCTCCGTCAATTTATCAAGCTCCTCGCCCACTGACTTCCGATGGATATCGCCTGTCTATATTAGCAGCCACCAGCCTATAGTAGATCATCTACTTACCGCTCTCAGGTTCAGCATTTTCCGTTTCACCATGAGGACTCGACGTCCTACTAGACCCCGCCTGGCCATGGCTACTACCTGTCTGACTGCGTTCCTCATTACCAGATGATCTGGACCGGTCACTGGAATTCCCCCGCCCATAGCGATTATCAGGGTGCTCAGTGTCCTCTTCACCCGTTTGTCGACGCGTATCATCCTGAGAGGTAGAGCTCGAGGATTGGTCCTTTGTCTGACACTTCTTAAGACGTGTAGTTGGGCTCTGGCGTATCGGACGCGCAATTCCCTTCCGCTGATATCGGGGACGTGACCCTCTTCCGTTATATCCAGGGCTTATCCCGTCTTCCACCGGGACCGGCAGAGATTGGGGTCCTCTAGATTCCTGGCCGGCTGCTGCGTCATTCGCCTGCGGGCTTCGATCCTCGTTCGCTATGCTGGTACAAGGCTCCGTGTCGCCTGCTATGCTAACGCTCTGACTGTTTGCCCTATCTGACGGTGTGCTCTGTACTGGCTGGACACTCGAATCAAACACCGAGTCCGGATGGGTGCTCAGACTGAAGTTGGTACTGGGCGGCGACTGCCTGATGGCTGGAAGACAAGGAGGAAGGTCAATACACGGACTGCCTTGACCAGCGGGGGGCTCATCGTCTGCTGGAGGGTTGTTCTGTTCGCTATTTCCATTCTCTTGCGAGCTTCTTTGTACCGGCCGCTTCTGTCTATATATATCATCAACTTTCCGTTTAGACATCGATAATAGGAAGGCCTTTACGGTTTTGCCCTATCTGATGGCGTGCCCTGTACTAGCTGAACGCTCGAATCAAACATCGAGTCTGAATAGGAGATCGTACTACAGTCGGTACTGGGCGACGATCGCCTGACGGTTCTTGGACAGGGAGGAAGCTCAATACACAGACTGCCTTGACGCAGGGTCGGCTGGGCTACCATAGGACTTGGCGCCATTCTATCACGATGGGAGATATCGTGGACTGTATAGAAAAGAGGTTGATAAAGTGAGTAGGGTAATAGCACTTCAGTGGTAAGTCTGAGCAGACGGTGTTAAAACCTGGGTAGAGAAGGACGCGTTGTTTATATGAGGGCGCGATAGATCTACTACTACAGGCGTGGGACAATAGGAAAAGGGGTCGGGGTTACCTATGCCTAGTAGCTTTCGACTGCTTGCTTATTACTCCGATTGGGCACTCCCCAGAGGTGGGGCCGAAATCCTATTACAAGGACGATAGGATTTCAGCCCGTTCCTTGCTCTTCAGGCCTGCGGCCTTATCGTTAACATCGACGTTTCCAATATATATTTCTGGTCCCGCACTTCCTTCATGGGTGCCGCCATGGCCGCTCTTGACTACCGTGATCATCAGCATCTCATGGCAACTTTGGACCCTGTCTCCGACGGTGTAGTGGGAACCACCGAGCCCCATGCGTTCTATGAGGCGCACAAGCGTCTTAGGAAGCTTTAGTTGCGCCCGTTCTACCGCGGCTACCCTTGCCAAGAGACGACTTTCACCGTCAAGGGCTTGATCAATGCAAATGCCAAACAGTACCTGTTGGATATTACCGACAAGGCCACTGGTAAAACGACCAAAACCCCAGTTAGCACGTATTTCAAGAACAAGTGCAACTTGATTCTTGATTATTACGATCTCCCGATGGTTGAGATGACCAAGAAAGGCGTCGTCTACCCTATAGAAGTTCTGAACATCTACGGCCTTCAGAAGTATCCATACAAGTTCACCGAATATCAGACTAGTGCGATGATCAAGTATCCTGCTGATCGCCCCAACGAGCGTCTCGCAACCATCCGGTCTTCCAAGTCCATGCTTGCACATCATGAAGATCCCGTCCTCCGCACTTTTGGCCTCGAGGTTGACGAGAACATGATCCGCACCAAGGCCCGCTTGCTTCCAACCCCGAGATTCAGTTCGGCGGAAATCAACGTCACAACCCTGGCACCAATGACCGCTGGGATCTGCGCGGCAAGAAGTTTTTTCAGCCGAACCGCAAGCCACTCGACGTGTGGGCCATTGGTTTTATCCCGACAAGCGCAACGTCATCAACCGCAACCAGGTGGAGAATTTCTGCGACGCATTCATGAAGGGTTACGCCGGCCATGGCGGCAACGTCGTGCGGCGCCCTCTGATTTTGGAACTCAAGGAGGACGTCGCCAAGGCCATCAAGAGGCTCTACAACGACATCGGCCTCAAATTCCAGAAGGATCCTCAGCCGCTTGTGATCATTATCCCTGACAAGAACTCTTTCACATACTTGCGCATCAAGAAGTCCTGCGACTACCGCTAGGGCGTGCCTTCGCAGGTTTTGCAATCGGGCCATGTTGTCAAGAGCAATCCATAGTATCTGTCCAACGTCCTAATGAAGGTTAACGCGAAGCTTGGAGGCGCCACGGCTCGCGCAATCTCTAAGGTCAACGGAGCGGCACTCCGTCCTCAGTCCATGATCATTAGAGCCGATGTGACCTATCTAACAGTGGGAGTAAATACTCCTTCGCTTGCAGCAATGTCAGTCTCGGCTGACCAGTATGGATCTGGCTACTGAGGAGCACGCGAATGCAATAGCGATCGTATTGAGATTATTAACCGTGCAAACATTAAAATCATGCTGACTCCCTTGATCCGCGAATGGATGTTGACTGTTGGTGGAGGGCGCGCGCTTGACCACGTCTACTACTTCCGCGACGGAGTGTCTCAGGGACAATTTGACCATGTGTTGGAGCAAGAGATATACAACATAAAATCTATCTTCATCAAGCTCACGCAGGAGCGGTGGACTGGAAAGTTTACGGTGGTGATTGTAAACAAGCGCCACCACCTCTGGGCTTTCCCTAAGCCTGGCGATCGCAACTCGGCCGATCGCAATGGCAACTCGCTGCCTGGCACTATCATCAAACGCGATGTTACCTCTCCTCATGATTAGGACTTCCTACTCTATTCGCACATTGCCCTTCAGGGTACCACTCGCCCGGTGCACTACCATGTGATTCTGGATCAGGTCGGCCACAAGGCGCACGAACTGGAAAATATGATGTACGATCACTGCTACCAGTATATTAGGTCGACCACTTCGGTGTCTCTGCATCCTGCGATTTATTATGCGCATCTCATTGCCGCTCGTGCACGCCATCATGAGGATGTCCCTACTAGCTTGGGCACGATCCCTCTAATAGTAATTATCAGCACTATGGTATGGTACTTAGACGGAATGATAATTGTATTATTAAAATCCGTCTAGCTTTAAGTTAATTCCCTCATTATGTGAAGCACCCGTCACTGGATACTGTCGATCTAATTGAACTGGCAATATTGCCTGTTCCAACTCTTCCCACACTCTTACCAGCTTCTGTCGTTCCTTGTTCAGAGCTGCCCTGGTAGGACGGTATTTCTGCCTGACAAGAGCATTCCACTGCTCTTGGGTCATACCGTTCTGAGGATGATTTTCCAGCTCGGCTAAGTCGGCCTTGGCGGTTTTAAGCCCCTTGACATGTTTTGCAGCATACCGCGCGAGATACCGTGTCCGGTTGCACTGGTCAATAGTATACCGCTGCTTTGCTGCTAGGCTATCGCCCTCAGAGTCCTCCTCTAGATCCTCTAGTGCCAAGGATCTGTTAAGCTGCAGTAGATCCTGGGTTGATTGCTCAAACTGCTGCTGCTGCCATGAACGGATCTGGGTTGGAAGGTCAAGAGACGACCCTTCCTGCTTAAATGCTCTGGTCAGGCCGTCTAGCATGTTTGGAAGGTGTATTGTTAGCCACTGATCGTCTAGAGTGGACCGTGATCCCCGATCAGCTTGGGTCTGTGATCGTAGCTTTCTCTGCTCCGGCGTATTTTCTCTAATATAGCGAATCAGCGGGCTGTCCAAGGTGCCGATAGCCCGATAGGGAAGGTCAGATCCGGACTGGGTCGGTGATCGACCGTAGCGGGTACTCGACGATCGTGCCATCGTAAGAAACTCGTCCAGATCGGTTGGGATCAGAGGCAAGATGACCTTGAATAGTAAGGGCGTACTGCCACGTATCCATCCGCTGACCGGTAGGAGGCAAACTTGCTCCGGCCGAATGTCTTGCTGTACTGCGAGCGCTGGGTTGGAACTCCTATGTTGAAAGTAGGCTACTACACCACGATGGGTGCTGCACCATGTTCTCAGTAGAGAATCGCCATCTTGCAGGGAAGATCGAGACCACAAGGATCTTTTATCTGGGTAGGGCAATAGCCAATGGGTCCGGATGAACGTCTGCCGTAGAGAAAACCGCCACTCCCACGCTTGCCGAAGACCGTAGATTTGGGAGATGACATCAAAGCATTGGCGGGCTAGCACGCGGTATGGCTTCTGATCCCAGTGTATCCGCGGCCAGTCTCCATTATTGCCGTCTCTCTCCCAGCCCCATAGCCAGGAGAATAGGACATCAATATGATTCACCCGGAGGTTCTTCCCATCAATCAGGCGGATCTGTGACTCCATCGTCACGTTTCCAAACACCCTCCGAAAACCACGGGCGGTCAACGGAACGCGACCGTCCAGGGCCTCCTGTAACCGGTGTTGGTTGAATAAAGAACTAACAGGAGACTCGCTAATGACCGCAAAGACATCCTGACGAAACGTACACAGACATAGATCGATCAGGACCTGCAGGAGCATGGCGACCTTCGCCTGATCGTGGCGCTCGGACTCCAAACGACTGAAGACCTCGTGTGCAAAGACGAAGCGCCGGTTAATACTGATCAGTTTGCGGTAGTGCACGCGGTAACTAGCCAGCATACTCGGGCCGCGGAGACAGATCGAGTCCCGAACCTGTGGGAGAAACACCATCGCCCCCCAGTCGATCTTGTCTAGAAACCAGCCGTACCGATACTTCTCCATCGTGACCTGGAGGCCGATGCCCTCCTGGATCCGCGGCCCGTCCGAACCATGATCCGCCGGATCCTGGCGCCGGTCCAGCCACAATGCGTTGCACCGTCGTGGCTGGCCAGAATTGATGTTCGGCAGAGCGCGGAGGAAGAGCATCATGACCCGGGTGTGTTCCCAGTGCACCATGCTCCGCGGGTGCAGGCTCCACACCATCTCAAAGCCCAGGCAGAGCCGGTTGATATTCCATCGCAGCCACCGCACCATGTCAGCAGTATGGAGGCAAAAGAACGGGCGTGGAGAGGTGGTCGCCTCGCTGGTTGGGAGCAGATACCGTGGCCGAGCTAGGCACTCTGGACTTTCTGGCGGCATGCCCTGGTGGATCGTATGTAAGAGGGGCCCTGTCACACGGTACTCCTCTCGAAGGCCGTACTGTCGCTGTTTCGAGCCCTCCAGCGCGACATGACATCGCCATTTGCTGTGGAGATACGCGCGAAGGAGTGCGGTTGGGTTATGGCTCACAGCTCTGCCGATATGCTGCCACGCGCGGAGCAGGGCTGGGTCGACCGCCAGCGTGTCCAAAGCCGAATTGGTAAAGGGGTAGGTCTTACTCGCATCGAAGATCTCCTTGGACGAGTTATACAGCTGACCGTACAGCAGGCCGCTTTTGCGAAGATGGGAGCGGCGGGTTGGCTCGACCGTCATACCGCCCGCGTCGGCCAGGAGGGATAACGGGAAAAGCTCCTGCTTAAGGCATGGAGGATCCCTGTGACGGGATCCGCTCCCACTGTCGCTCCGAGCGGTTGATCGCGGCGCAGAGGATTCGGACGCCGAGGACGGACTGGAACTGTCCCGCATCCCACGGCTGCGGTCACTGTCAGAATCCGCCACGTCGGCCGTCTGACGCAGGTGGGCCTGACGTGAAGGCCGTAGACGGTTTTGCCATTGCTGCGGTTGCTGGCTTGCGGCTGGCGGCGGCATATCGATCTCTCTCAGCTCGCGGTCGCACGAGAGGAGCCAGTCACCCAGACTGACCAGGCAACAGCGCCGCCAACTTAGGGTGAACGCGGCCGTTTCTTGCTCCTCCTGGCAGTGGTAGCTCCGGCCTGGCGCGAGGACCTCCTTGCCAATGTCATAAAAGTCAAACGTTAGAAAACGCGCATCCACCGCGGCGTTCCACTTTCGAAAGAAGCCGGCATACATCACCGTCCAATCTGCGTGTGCCGTCTCGGTTTTGAGGTTCTTGGCCGTCAGAAGCAGTCGCGGCTTGAAAAAGCCCCGAAGATTATATCGGTGGACTCGTCGCAGAGCCTCGGACCATAGCCGGCCCAGGTATTCCGGCTGGATCATGTACTGCAGGAGCTGGATCCGCGAGGTGTGGCACGAGCGTGTGACGCTCTCCGTGAATGCCGCCCCAGCCTTGGCCTTGATATCGTCGGCCGTGGCGGGAAGGTGCTGGACGATCGAGGATGGCAGCGCCGCATGAAGTGCAGGGAGGAAGACCAGGTCACTCCATTCCTTAAACTCGTCATCCGTAATGATCCAGTGCTCGCGAGACGGATGGTACAATTGTGGAAAGAGAACATATAGTTCGATCGCCTCGTAGCCGTAGAACCGCCCCAGTGGCAGATGGGGGACGCGGTGGACCGGAGCCTGCGTGGATCGGAACTCCCCTCGGTCGTGATCCTCAAACTGCACCGGGATCGGGTCCAGGTGTAGAGAACTGGTGAGATTACTGACCGGCGGCCTGGTGGCCGTCCAACGGAGACCCTGGCGCGCGACGGCCAGAGAAGACGCGAACCCTCCCGCGCTGTCGATATCCAACGTGACGGAGAGATGGTCGGGCAGCGTGGTCTCGTCCCGTTCGATGGAGACCTGTGGCGGAGGCGGGAGATTCTCTTCCGGCTGTGCTGGAGAGGGAGTCTCCGCAGGGATCCCGGTGAAAAGTAACCGACGCTGGCCTCTTGGGAACCGGACATCCCAATCGGCCGGATAGGCGGACATCCCCTTCTCTCCTAGCACATCGGGGCATTCCCACCGCGTCACGTCCGTGAGGGACATAAGGGGCGAAGAAAGATCTCCCGCCTGCGCTACGTCCTCAGCGCCGTCCACACCACCGCCGCCATGGGCCTGACAGCCGTGGTAGTGGAGAAGCTGCGACCGAATCCTCTCTGCAAGTAACAGCGTACCATCTCGCGTAGCGGAATCCACAAGAGGGGCACGAACGGGTCCTGGCTCGATAGAGGGTTCCGGACCAGGATCTATCAATCTGTGTGAGTCATGTCCTATCTCCGGGTTATCAAGGTTGATCGAGGGGAGGGGGTGTCCTTTTACCTGCTAGTTCAGCGTCTTGCTCATCTTCACCCGAGTCGTCTTCCTCATCTCCTCCCGAGTCGGAACTAGTATCCATATCATCACTATCTCCATCCTCTATCGGAAAACCGTCGGCATGATCACTCTCGACTCCGGCATCGCTCTGGCCCTCGTCCAGGTCCAGAGGGCCACCGTCGTCATTGTTGGAGGAGAGGTGCTGTGTCAGCTCGAAGAAGACGTCCTGCGGTTGACGCTGCTGGGTGATGATTGGTGCTGCCTGGACGCCTTGCGGTGTTTCTAGTGATAACTGTATCACCATCTCGTATGGCGACGGCACAAGTGCCATTGAAGGCGTTGGCCGTGCCACTGGAGCCTGGAAGTCTTGCCGCCGACCCAGCCGCTTTTCCCTTTTTCGAAGGGCCTCCGCAGCACGTTGCTCATCTTTATTCACATACTTGCGCGGTCGTCCTCGAGCACGGCGCATCACCGTGGGATCCGGCGGCTCAAAAACCAGATCCTCTGACATCTTCCAGCGATCCTATGCAAAGCGGCTAGTGTCACTCAGTCAGAACTAGTGGATCAGGGGTTCAGCTAACCTACCGAAGCCAAGCCTCTGATGGGAGAGATCTGGTAGGATAGTATAAGTTAGGAGGAGGGTCTCTCAAAGGAAAAAGATATATATACATTATATATACATACAGAGATTCTGAAAGATCTGAAAGATTTTCAAGGAACGTCTGAAATTCCGTGTCCAAGAAATCCTGGGGCTGTGTTTTGGGGTTTGATATCGTTCAGGGGTTGAGCGGCCTAGGTTCCTCGATTATTATTGGCTATTGTGTGTCCATGACCGGTCATCAGAGGGCTTTGAACCCTAAAAAGTACTGTTGATTCACCTCTCTAGTTATTGGTTATATTCAGGGGATGGCGGACGATTACCTCGTAAAAGAAATCCCCCCTAAATTCTCAGTCTGGCTATATTATTACGGTCTCTTTCTCCTTATCCCATCATTGTATAGATCTCCTGTGTTCCTCCACCATGCTGGTGAAGGCAGCCACCGCGAGAGCGAGTGCTCTCCCTCCTGATCCCTCTGAAAGGACACCACCATTCCGCGGAGGGAGGAAGCGGAAGGCGAGGAATAGAAAATGCCCACGCCTCCCGCGTTCACAGACCCTGATGTCGTCCTATTTTGAACCGATCCAGTCGCCTGAGCGGCCATCAACCCAGTCATCCCAGTCAAATCAGAGCAGCCCATCGCTCGTGACGGGAATCCAGACTAGAATCGGTGCACTCGATCCCCCAAGTATCAGGTATTCAGCCCTTAATCGCTATGTCAAATCGGGCGGGAAAACGGAGCTAACAGAGACGATAGACAACCAGATAACCGGTCTCTCCCAGTAGACCAGAACACTGTAGTGGTAGGAGTGGTGAATCCTCCTTGCCGGACGTCTCGCAGTGTATCCACCTCACTTCCAGACCTGCGATCGATGATGCTTACGAGGCGGTCTCCAGGCAAGTAGAGACATTCACCCCTGCTAGGAAGACCAGGGCCGATTAGACGGTATGGGCTGAGGATATGCTAATCACCAAGGAGCGGTAGATCTTCCACCAAGACCGGTGAGGATTGCGCCATATCCTCCTCAGACTCCCGACCCCGAGAGCAGGCGGGCAGTGTCTATAGACCAGCGCGACCAGCTATCTGATGGTCCATCGTCTTCGGCCGGGAGGAGAGATCCTGATACCTATCTAGCTGCCATCGCGCTCACGCATGATCTCCCACGCCGTGAGATCGTCAGAGCATCAACCTCCCTAGGCGGAGGCGATAATCGCCGGCAGAGCTGTCCGTCCGATCTAGTTACTCAGCCACGCCACCCCATGAACCCGCCTGGGAACACGCAGGGTGAGGGTCAGCATAACCAGGGATCTCAACATCCCTCGCCTTCAGCTCACCAGGACGCGGCTAACGGCCCTGTCGCAAATTCTTCAGTTCGCCATGCTCCTCCGGTGGGAGTATTAGATCGGGATACTCACAGCCGTCACGTCTTCCCAACCAACCAGTCGTCGCGCTCATGGTCCAGTCTGGGTGAGCCATCCGGTCAGGGGATTCCGCCTTCCGAAGCCCCCTTGGAGGACAGGCCTTCCGTGCGGAATTGGGATAGATCGAGTCTGACGTCCTTTAACGAAGCAGAAGGAAGCGTCCTTAGTGAGAATATACAGGAACTCCTAGAAGGTACCGACGAGCCACAGAGGGAAACCGAGGCGATTATCCGGGAGATTATGCGCGAGGTTGAGATACGGCCCCATAGTACAGCCCCTCGCGGAGCCCGTGGTCGCGGTCGAAAACAGTATACACATTGGACCTCCGCCGAGGTCACGCGCCTGCTGTTAGGGCTCAAGGCGTTAGGTCCAGATTGGTGCGGGATCAAGCATTGGGATACTACCCATCGACGTGGTCCAGCGTTGTTACGCCGGACTAACGTACAGATCAAAGATAAGACTCGTACCCTCATTGAGCAGTTCCTTAGGTAAGTTCCGCCTCTTCTTAACCTTATTACCGCTGACCAAGATCGTTGTTAGGCTCGAGCTGCCTCTTCCACGGTATCTCCTTGATCTGCCCGTCTACCCATCTAGTCTAGGGCTAGTTGCACGATATCGAGTACAGGTACAGGATTATAATAGGAGGGGACGACCAGCTGCAGCTAATCGAGCACCATTAACGGTGACCGATATGGCCCCACGGACTCTGCATATAGCGAAGAGTCGGCCCTTCCCTAGTTAATATGATGATGATTGGGTATAGATCCTCTGGATTCAACTCCGAAGGATGACTCCATATCGGAGAGTATGATCGGTCAGTAGGACCAGGAATTTGACCAAGAAGTTGTTAGGGATGTTACAGCACCAGACTCATTCAACCCAGTTACCCCCAATTTGAATGTTTTTATCTACTGTATATTAACCAGGGCCCCCAGCCCAATTTAGGGGATTGAAGCCTTCGTTTGTTACTATCTAAATATGATTATTAGTTTATTTTGATGGTTTAGGAGGATGCTACCAGAGTGCGGCGGTATCCGCAGTATTAGCGTGTAGGATACTAGTCTGCAAACTATCAGCTGACAACGATAATGAGTTACTATCAAACCAACCGCCACCCACGGATAATGATAGCGGCCGACGTTGCAAGCAGGTGAGTCGAGAGGTGTAGATTAAGCTATTAACAGGTACATAGATAAGGTGCAGCTTAAAGAGTTGCAACAAGATCAATATCAGGACTATAGAAATACTCTGTGTGCGTTACGTACAGGTTAGGTGGCAGACGATAGAGAGTTATAGCGTCGTACTGCGACAATAAGTATATTGAGCACATTCCGCAGTGCGCAGTCACGTACGGTATAGGAAAGCATGGAGTACGTATAGTGGAAGTGTGCTGCTCCTATTGTAGAACTGAATTCTGGCCAGGGCGTGATCCCTAGAAGGGGAGCCGTAGGTCACGTAATCTGCGGTAACATGGTGTAACACGTGAGGCATCACGTAGTACGTGCGAGCCCTACTCAGTCACTTGTACACATGCGGAGCTCGCTCTTTGATGAAAGCTACGGTGGTGACTGGTGCCAGGAGGGGAGGACTATAATGTAGCTAAAGTAGAGGATACTTAGGAGTTCTAGCTACCCTCGGATCAGTGGATAGGCCGTCTACTTTCCAGCATTATTTCTAGGGAAGTGCGTAGTCAAAAAGAGTAACGTTCATATTATCCGAGCCACCGTGCTCTAGGATTGTAAAGTCCTGTAGTACATGCTGTCTATGTCCTCCTCCCCGCCATACCCTCTCTCCCCCTGCGTTGCGCCCTACTCTTGCGAATCATGGTGTGCTAGTCTCCATCTGACATACTCTCGGATGGCTGGGATCGTCTTCTCCACGCCGGCTAACGACGGCAGCCAGTCGATGAGGCCCATCTTGTCCTGGTTAGGCAAGCGAAAGAACTCGGCTTGCGTTTGCCAGTCTCCGAGGAGCTGAGACGGCTGGCCGTAGACGTCTGCGTCCGAGACGCAGAACGCCAATCTGCCTGCCTGGTTGAGGAAGGCATACACCCCGCGGCGGAACTCTTGGCCGTCATCGTCGAATTCGCCCATAAGGACGCCATTGGTGTTGCGGTCGGCGAGGAATCTGACCTCAGGAAAGACACTGCATCATATGTTAGCTTTCCCCATAGCCAGGGTAAGCGGGGGAAGGCTCACTTGGGAGGGGCCATGGCAGGATCGATACGCGTTGTTCAGACTGTTCAAAGACAAGAGGAGGATGGTCGATGAAGAAGGGTGGTTGAAGGAAGAAGGGTGGTTGAAGGAAGAAGGATGGTTAGAGGAAGAAGTTTATGAGAAGAGACTTGAGTGTACTGGACTGTGTTGCAGATTGTGTTGCTGGAGGTGAGGTCCAGTCTGAGAGCAAGAAACTGGGGTGCAGTGGATTGCTGGAGATGAGGTGAGGTCTGAGAGTAAGAAGACTTGGGTGTAGTAGATTGTGTTGCAGATTGTGTTGCTGGAGGCGAGGTCCGGTCTGAGAGCAAGAAGAGCACAGTAAATTATCTCTTTGAATAAGATTCCTATGAACTCGAGTACTCGCTCCACTAACCGTCTCAAAGCCACAAAGACTAAAAATAACCTGCTCTATAGGGTAGATCAAGGTTGAAAGAATGTCTACTCCAGGAACAAAGACCCTGCTAGCCTGACTATCAAGGGGATAGATTTAGGCTTGACTAGATCGGGTCCTCTCTTTGTTATCGGGACCCGCTACTCATTGCACTAGTCCTTTACACAATGGATTCGTATTGAGGCTGAGCCTTGAAGATTGAACAAAGCAGAGTTGAAAGAACTATAGCTTTGCGCTATATAGATATAACCTAGATTGCTCGAGTCCTAATATATATTCTATCTCCGTTTCTATATCCAAGATTGCTGTTTAACCTGTCCCGTGAATCTTTGCAATGAACCCTCTACAGCCCGTTGTCCCTATTTACAATCTGTTTCTTCAGCCCGAGTTGGCATTCACAGTCCTGGACCAACTACTGCCCGCCGACGGCAGTATCACACATAAAGAGCTATGTACTGTTCGTGGACTTGGACTCCAAAACCGCCAATGCCGAGCCGTCGTCCAAAACTATCTAGGGGGAACTGGAAATGTCCGCCTACAAAGGGCACTTAGCTTAATTCAACACTTTCCGGACTATATGGCCGCCTTT
>Ga0209941_1000548_pt1 | contig 43160 bp, 37 predicted proteins | sample ThiBiot_300_plan_FD_183945 | JGI IMG/M metagenome (GOLD analysis project Ga0209941, IMG submission 183945) | Wastewater bioreactor microbial communities from Cape Town, South Africa - Thiocy_solids_1 (SPAdes) | ecosystem: Engineered > Bioremediation > Thiocyanate > Unclassified | place: South...
GCGCCCGTCAGGGTTCAGTTGCTGGTGATCGCGATGCCCTTGCCCTTGGCGTCCTTGCCGCAGTTGTCGATGTCTTCCTGGGTCATCGTCGCGTAGGGCTTGAACGCGGGCAGGCTGGCGGCCAGCGACTGCTGGCTGGCCAGCAGCGGCGGCAGCTGGGCGCACAGCTTCAGCGCCTCGGCTTCGATCTTCTTGCCTTCCGCCTCCATCCGAGCCTCGAACTCCTTCTCGGCCTGATCTCCGCCGAAGATCACCCCGAACACGCCGCCCAGCGCCTTGCCGGCCAGGTCCGCGCCCTGCGAACCGATCGCCATGCCGGCATCGGCGATGCCCAGCACCTGGTTGCGGTAGGTGAGTAATTGCTGGCGCTGCGCGGCGCTGGTTTCGATCGTCTTGCCCTCGACCAGCAGCTCGCCTTGCGGGCTGATTTCGGCCTTCGGCAGCTGGCTGTCGGCGTTGCCGAAGCGCTTGCCATTGATGTTGATGTTGATGTCGCCGTTGATGCTCAGGTTGCCTGCGTGCAATTCCTTGCGCGCCTCGGCAAGCGCTTGGTCGACCTGGCGGCCGATGAAACCCTTGCCGGCATTGCCGGACGCCGCAGGCGGTGCAGGCGGCGACGGTGGTGCGGGTGGGGCGGGGGGCTGGCTGCACGCCAGCAGCGGCAGGCTGGCGACAACCACGGAGGCCAGCAGGGAAACATGCTTCATGGGGTGCTCCGGGTCAGAGGCTGGCGAATTCGCGGCGGACGCTGTTCTCGCAGTCGGCCACGTCCTCGCGTTCCAGGGTGGCGTAAGGGCGGAACTGCGGCAGGCTGGTGGCAAGCCGCTGCTGCGAGTCCATCACCCGCGGCAGCATCCGGCAGATGCCACGCACGCCGGGCTCCACCTGTTCGCGCACGGTGCGCTCGATGCGCCGCTCCAGGCTCCCGCTCATGGCGCTGAACATCAGGCTCACCCAGGACCGGTCGACCGCGTCCAGCGCCGCTTCCGCGCTGGTCTGGCCGATGTCGATGCCGGCCTTGGCGATTTCCACCACCAGACCGCGGTACGCCAGCAGCTGGCGGCGCTGGCTGGCGTCGATCACCTGCCGCTTGCCGTCGATCAGCAGGTCTCCCTGCGGGGTGATGGCTGCCGCCACCCGGTCCGCATCGTGTTGCCTGGTCTTGCGCTGCTTGCCGAACTGCAGGCTGTCCTGCAGCTGCAGGTCGCCGGTGTCCAGGTCCTGCTTGGCCTTGGCCAGTTCGGCCCGGACTTCCTTGCGGGCGTCGCCCAGTTCGCGGCGGATCTCGGCGGTGATGCCGGTGTCCGCGCTGCGGGGCGGCTGGGCCTGCGCTGCCAGCGGCAGCAGCAGGGCCAGGGCGGCGATGGGAAAGATGCGCTTGGTATGCATGGTCTCGTTCCTTGCGGAAGGGAGGGTCAGTTGTCGTCGCGCCAGCGGCGCAGGCGGACGGCGGCGGCGATCATGGCGATGCCCGCGCCGGCGCCGATCCACAGCTGCGGCGTGGCCAGTGCCGAATACAGCGCCTTGAGCAGCACGAGGTGGTTGCCGAGTTCCTTGACCTGCAGGCCGTCCATGTCCATCACGGTGAACCAGGTGCCCGGGAACACGCCGCCCAGCAGGTGCGCCACCACGTTCTTCCAGAACCAGCTGCTGTCCAGGTTGAACACGTTCATCAGGTCGAACCAGCTGATGAACACGCCGGCGAACACCGGGATCATGATCGCCCACAGGAACGGCTTGCTCTTCGACCAGGCCGAGCACAGCAGCAGCCAGCCGGCGCTGGGCAGGGCCCACAGCGCGTATACCGGGATCGCCGCCAGCGCCACGCCGGCGTTGGCCAGCAGGTTGTCGGGGCTCCACAGCAGCACGAACGGGTTGCCGTGGTGCAGCAGCACGAACACGCTCAGGACCAGCAGGAAGGCGACCATGCAGGCAATGCCCACCGCGATCGCCAGCGTCGGCGCCACCACCAGCGCGCTCAGCGCCTTCGACAGCACGGTGTCGCGGTCGGACACCGGCAGCGACTTCCAGAACAGCACGCTGCGGTCCTTGCGTTCGTCGTACAGGCTGCCCAGGCAGTAGAAGAACACCACGAAGCCCAGCACCAGCAGGGGCCAGAACATCGCCGAGGCGGTGCTGAGGCTGATGCCGTCGGCGAGTTTCTGCACGTCGTCCGGCGACATCTGCTCGGTGATCAGGTTCAGGTCCAGGCCGTTGATCATCACCTGGCCGTTGACCTTCAGCCCGGAGACGGCCTCGCGGCGCATCGCCACTTCACCGAAAATCAGCGCCATCAGGGTCAGCAGCAGTGAAATGCCGCCCGCCCAGATCGGGGCCCAGAAGAAGCCGCCCTTGTGCTCCCAGAATTCGCGGCGCAGCAGCAGCTTCAGCTTGTGGGTGGGGTGCGGCGGGGTGCGGGGCACGCTGGATTTGGCGACATCCATGCCCGCGGCGTCGATGGCGGCGTTCATGCGTAGGTTCCTTTCATGGTGGCGACGAACAGGTCGGCCAGGCCGGGGGTGCGGGTCTCGCCCAGTTCGCCGAGTCGGGCGCGGTCGGCGCCGTCGAACAGCATCACGGTCTTGCCGAACGGCAGCGCGCGTTCATCGATGGGCTTGAGGGCGCGCGCGGCGTCCTGCTTGCCGGCATCCACCAGCACCTCGGTGTAGCGCTCGCCCAGCGATTCCATCGGCGTGTCCAGCGCGATCCTGCCGTCGCGGATGAACATCACGTCAGTGAGGATGTGTTCGATCTCCTCGACCTGATGGGTGGTGACCAGGATGGTCTTGTCCTCATCGAAGTAGTCCTCCAGCAGGCGCTGGTAGAACTGCTTGCGGTAGAGGATGTCCAAGCCGAGGGTGGGTTCGTCCAGGACCAGCAGGCGGGCGTCGATGGCCATCACCAGCGCCAGGTGCAACTGCACGATCATGCCCTTGGACATCTCGCGGACCTTCAGGCCCGGCTTGAGCTGGGTGCCTTCGAGGAAGCGCCGGCACTTTGCGGCGTCGAAGCGCGGATGCACGCCTGCGACGAACTCGATGGCCTGGGCCACGGTGATCCAGCGCGGCAGCACGGCGACGTCGGCGATGAAGCAGACCTCGTTCATTAGTTCATCGCGCTGGGTGCGCGGGTCCTTGCCCAGCACCTTCAGGTCGCCGTCGAACGGAATCAGGCCGAGGATCGCCTTGAGTGCGGTGGTCTTGCCGGCGCCATTGGGACCGATCAGGCCGACGATGCGGCCGGAGGGGATGTCGAACGCGGTGTTGTCCAGCGCCAGCTTGTTCTTGTACGCCTTGCGCAGGCCGCGGGCGGAAACGACGGGAGTGGTCATGACGGTACTCACTTGGGTGCCCACTTCTGCTGCGGATCCAGCAGCTCCTGGATGCTCAGGCCGAGGCGCTGGATGCGTTCCATGACCAGCGGCCATTCCTCGCGCAGGAAACGCTCGCGTTCGCTCTGCAGCAGGCGCGCATTGGCGCCTTCGGTGACGTACATGCCCAGTCCCCTTCGTTTCTCGACGAGTTGTTCGTCCGCGAGCTCCTGGTAGGCGCGCGAGACGGTGATTGGATTCAGCTGGTACTCGGCCGCAACCTGGCGGACCGAGGGCAGCGCATCGCCCGGCTTGAGTACCCCGTCGAGCATCATCGCGACGACGCGGTCCTTCAGCTGGCGGTAGATCGGAGCGCTATCGCTCCATTCGACGGCAACCATGATTCAGCCCTGCGGCAGGAAGAAGGAAAAGAACGGCATCCGTACCGAGTGATAGGACCGCCGGGTCATCCGGCGGTCGCTGCTCGCCGCCACCGCCGCGGCCTGTTCGGCGGCGACCGTTGCGCTGGCGGGGGTGGAGGCGATGACGGCGATCGACGTCTCGGCGGGAGAGGCCTGTTCGATCGGGGCGCCGGCCAGCACGGCAAGGGTCAGCAGCGCACTGCAGGCCATTGCCGCGTTGAGGGAGTTGTGGAGCTTGCGGTTCATGGTGAACGTCCTGCTCTGGGGGTTCGGTGTTGTAGGCAACTATAACACTACAAAATCCCGCGTCAAGCACCGGATGACCCAACTGAAGTCATAGGGGCGCGCCGTCCCTGTGAGGCCCCGCGGCGGGGCGCCTGAACCCGCGCTTGCGGGATCCGGACGCAGGATTGCCGGTTGCCGCAGTGCAAACGACAATAGGCCGCTGCACTTTCCTGCATGCGGCTTCTCGCGGCAGGCCACCATGGAGATGGTCACGATGAAATTTTCCTTGCGCGCGCTGGGCGCGTTGCTGGTAGCCGTGTTGGCGGCCGCACCCGTGCTGGCCCAGGACGGCGCCAAGCTCAGCGAGCGCGACAAGGTGGGTTACATGCTTGGACAGGACGTGGCGCGAGCGATCGGCCCGGGTTTGCCGGACCTGGATCTGGCCAGCTTCCAGCAGGCCATCGAGCTGGTCATGGCTGGCGACAAGCCGGCGCTGGAGGCCGAGGAGGCGAAGCGCTTGTCCGAGGCGCTGATGCTCAATATCGGCGCCCGCAAGGCGGGCAAGCCGCCGGTGGCGCTGGATCGGGCCAAGGCCGGGCTGCTGGCCGGTACCAATATCGGACGCAGCCTCGCGGGCTTCCGCGGCGAGTTCGACATGCCCATGTTCATGCGCGGATTGAAGGATGGCGCTGACCCGGCGACCAAGCCCGCACTGGACCAGGCGCAGATCGACCAGGTGCGCGCCGCGCTGTCGGTGCGGCTGGGCGCCGCCCGCGAAGCAGAGCGCAAGGCGCAGGGCGAGGCCGCGCTGAAGCAGGAGCAGGAGTTCCTTGCCAAGAACAAGCAGGTCAAGGGCGTGTTCACCACCCCCACCGGCCTGCAGTACATGGTGCTAAAGCAGGGTGACGGCACGCGCCCGAAGCCCGGCCAGCGGGTGCGCGTCCACTACGTGGGCACGCTGCTGGACGGCACCAAGTTCGACAGTTCCATCGACCGCGGCGAGCCGGCCGTGTTCGGCCTCGACCAGGTCATCAAGGGCTGGACCGAAGGCGTGGGCATGATGCCGGTGGGCGCCAAGTACCGGCTTTGGGTTCCCGCCGCGCTGGGTTACGGTGACCGCGGCGCCGGTACCATCCCGCCCAATTCCACCCTGGTGTTCGACGTGGAACTGCTGGGCGTCGAATGAGTCCAACCTGATCGTGTTTCCACCGGCGCCCGTCGCCACCCCCCTTTCGCATCCCGGAGTTCCCTGCAGATGAAGCCGCTCGTCCGTTCCACCGCCATTGCCGTCGCCACGCTGCTGGCGCTGTCCGCCTGCAAGGGCGAGAACAAGCCCGTCGAGGTTTCCTCCAGCAAGACCGAAGCCGACAAGGCCGCGACCGACAAGACCGGCTACCCGGGCCTGCCGACCGAGAAGGAACAGGTCAGCTACACCATCGGCATGGCGATGGGCAAGCAGCTGGCGGAGATCAAGGACGAGGTGAACGTCGATACCGTGGTCAAGGCCCTGCGCACCCAGATGGATGGCGGCAAGGCGCTGATCAACGACGAGCAGGCGCAGCAGATCATGCAGTCGTTCAGCCAGAAGATGCAGGCCAAGCAGATCGCCAAGATGATGGAAGAAGGCAAGGCCAACCTCGACAAGGGCGAGAAGTTCCTGGCCGAGAACGGCAAGAAGCAGGGCGTGGTCACCACCGCCTCCGGCCTGCAGTACCAGGTCCTCACCGAAGGCAAGGGCGCCAAGCCCGGCGCCACCGACGGCGTCAAGGTGAACTACAAGGGCACCCTGCTGGACGGCAAGGAATTCGACAGTTCCTACAAGCGTGGCGAGCCGGCCGTGCTGCCGCTGCAGGGCGTGATCCCGGGCTGGGCCGAAGGCCTGCAGCTGATGCCGGTGGGCTCGAAGTACAAGTTCTGGATCCCGGTCAAGCTCGCCTACGGCGAGCAGGCGCCGCCGATGATCGGCCCGAACCAGGTGCTGGAGTTCGAAGTCGAGCTGCTGGAGATCGTCAAGGCGCCGTCCGGCAAGTAACCGTTCCGGAACACCGGGGGACGTATCCTTGCGATGCGTCCCCTTTCTTTTGCCCACGGATACCGCGCATGCGCGTCTGCATTTTCGGCACCGGCTACGTTGGCCTGGTGACCGGCACCTGCCTGGCCGAGGTCGGCCACGACGTGGTCTGCGTCGATGTCGACGCGGCCAAGGTGGAAGGCCTGAACAAAGGCATCGTGCCGATCTACGAGCCCGGCCTGACCCCGATGGTGAAGGCCAACCACGCCGCCGGGCGGCTGCGCTTCACCACCGACGCGGCGGCAGGCATCACCCACGGCGACGTGCTGTTCATCGCGGTGGGCACGCCGCCGGACGAGGATGGCAGCGCCGACCTGCAGTACGTGCGCGAAGTGGCGCGTACCATCGGCCGCCACATCGAGCGGCCGGTGGTGGTGGTGGACAAGTCCACCGTGCCGGTGGGTACCGCCGACAAGGTTCGCGCCACCATCAATGCGGAGCTGGCCGCACGCGGCGCGGACATCGATTTCGAAGTGGTGTCCAACCCCGAGTTCCTGAAGGAGGGTGCGGCGGTCGAGGACTGCATGCGCCCGGACCGCATCGTCATCGGCACCTCCAGCGCGTCTGCGCTGGAGACGCTGCGGCGCCTGTACGCCCCGTTCAACCGTAACCACGAGCGCATCGTGGCGATGGACGTGCGTTCCGCGGAGCTGACCAAGTACGCGGCGAATGCGATGCTGGCGACCAAGATCAGCTTCATGAACGAGATCGCCAACATCGCCGAGCAGGTGGGCGCGGACGTCGAGATGGTGCGCAAGGGCATCGGCTCCGATCCGCGCATCGGCTGGCATTTCATCTACCCCGGCGCCGGCTACGGCGGCTCGTGCTTCCCCAAGGACGTGCAGGCGCTGGCGCGCACCGCCCAGCAGCACGGCGTGCAGCCGCGCCTGCTGGAGGCGGTGGAGGGGGTGAACGCCGCGCAGAAGGGCCACCTGTTCGAGTTGATGCAGCGCCATTACGACCTTGGCGAGGACGAAGGCCTGCGCGGCAGGACCATCGCGGTGTGGGGACTGGCGTTCAAGCCGAATACCGACGACATGCGCGAGGCCTCCAGCCGAACCCTGTTGGGCCAGCTGTGGGATGCCGGCGCGCGGGTGCGTGCGTTCGACCCGGAGGCGATGGCAGAAACCCGGCGCATCTTCGGCGAGCGCGGCGACCTGGTGCTGTGCGAATCCGCCGCGGCCGCGCTGGAAGGCGCCGACGCGCTGGCCGTGGTCACCGAATGGAAGCAGTTCCGCAGCCCCGATTTCGCGAGGCTGAAAGAGGCGCTGGCCGATGCGGTGCTGTTCGACGGCCGTAACCTGTACGAACCCGCCGAAGTGGAAGCCGCCGGCATCGCCTACTACGGCATCGGCCGCGGACGCTCGCTGCGCAAGGAAGAAGCATGACCGATCTCGAACAACGGCTGGTCGACCTGGAAACCCGGCTGGCCTTCCAGGAGCAGGCGCTGCTGGAACTCAGCGACGCGCTGGCCGCCGCCCGCAGCGAAGAAGCTGGCAACGCGCTGCGTCTGCATCGCGCGCTGGAAGAATTGCGACAATTGCGCAGCGCGATGGCCGCAAGCCCGGTCACCGGCGATGCCGCCAGCGAACCGCCCCCTCCGCACTACTGACCGCCCGATTCCGCCATGAGCAATTCCCTCCGCGACCAGCTGCTTGGCCTAGGCTTCAAGGATGCGCCCAAGCCCGCCGCGCGACCGAAGCCCGATGCCCGCAAACCGCAGGCCGGGCAGGGCGGCAAGCCCGCGCACGCCGGCAAGCCGGCACACCACGGTCGGCAGGCACAGCCGGGCCGCCCGCAGCCGCGCCCGCACACCCCCCAGCAGCAGAAAAAGCAGTCGCGCGAGGACATCGACCTGGCCAAGGCCTACGCGATCCGCGCGCAGAAGGAAAAGGACGAACGCATCGAGGCCGAGCGGCTGAAGCAGGAAGAGGCACGCCTGCGCCGCGAGGCCAAGGCGAAGCTGGAGGCCTTCCTCAAGGACAAGGCGCTGAACGCGGCCGACGCCGAGCATGTACGCCACTTCGAGTACGGCGGCAAGATCAAGCGCGTCCATGTCACCGCAGAGCAACTGAAGGCGCTCAATGCCGGCGAGCTGGGCGTGGTGCAGATGAACGGCCGCTACCTGCTGGTGGATGCCACCACGCTGGCCGAGGCCGAGGCGATCTTCGCCCAGGCCGTCGCGTTGAAGGTCGACCCGGATGCGCCCGCACAGGACGATCCCTACGCCGATCCCATGTACCAGGTGCCTGACGACCTGGTTTGGTGACAGGAAAAGGGAAGCGGGGTCCGATCAGAGTCGACTTGTCCCAAGGACATGGCCAGCGTGCTGTCCGACTTTGAAAGTCGACTCTGGCCCCGCTTTTCCCTGACTCAATCCGGATCGTAGTCCAGGTTGAACGACAGCCAGCGCTCCGCCTGGGCCATGTCCACGCCCTTGCGCCGGGCGTAGTCGGCCACCTGTTCCTTCGTCACCCGCCCGACCACGAAGTACTTGCTGTCGGGGTGGCTGAAATACAGCCCGGACACGCTGGCCGCCGGGTACATGGCGAAGTGGTCGGTCAGCTCGATGCCGGTCTTGCCGGTCACATCCAGCAGGTCGAACAGCACCCGCTTTTCGCTGTGCTCAGGGCAGGCCGGGTAGCCGGGAGCGGGGCGGATGCCGCGGTAGCGCTCGGCGATCAGCGCGTCGTTGTCCAGCGTCTCGTCTGCCGCATAGCCCCAGAACTCCTTGCGCACGCGCTGGTGCAGGCGCTCGGCGAAGGCTTCGGCCAGACGGTCGGCCAGCGCCTTGAGCAGGATCGCGCTGTAGTCGTCGTGATCGGCGCGGAAGCGTTCCAAGTGCGGCTCGATGCCCAGCCCCGCAGTGACCGCGAACGCGCCGATCCAGTCCTGCCTGCCGCTGTCCTTCGGCGCGATGTAATCGGCCAGGCACAGGTTGGGGCGCTCCACCGGCTTGTCGGCCTGCTGGCGCAGAAAGCGGAACCAGCGCTCTTCGCCGTCCACCTGTAGCGCCACGTCGTCGCCCACGCTGTTGGCCGGCCAGAAGCCGCAGACCGCCTTGGCGGTCAGCCATTTCCCGTCGACGATTTTCTGCAGCATCGTGCGCGCGTCGCGATACAGCTCGCTGGCCTGCGCGCCCACCACTTCGTCGGTGAGGATCGCCGGGTACTTGCCGGCCAGCTCCCAGGCGTTGAAGAAGGGCGACCAGTCGATGCAGTCCACCAGCTCGGCCAGCGGGTAGTCGTCGAACACGTGCAGCCCCGGCTGCTTCGGCACGGGCGGGGTGTAGCCGGCCCAGTCGAACTTGAACGACTGCGCGCGCGCCTTGTCCAGCGGCACCAGCCGCTTGCCGTCGCCGCGGTTGCGGTGGCGCTGGCGCACGTCGGCATAGTCGTTGGCGGCGGCCTGCACGAAATCGCCGCGCAGCTCCGGGCTCATCAGCGACTGCGCCACGCCCACCGCGCGCGAGGCGTCCTTTACCCAGATCGTGGGCGCCTGGTAGTGCGGGTCGATCTTCAGCGCGGTATGCGCGCGCGAGGTGGTGGCGCCGCCGATCAGCAGCGGCATGGTGAAACCCTGCCGTTGCATCTCGCGGGCGACGTGGCTCATCTCCTCCAGCGAGGGCGTGATCAGGCCGGACACGCCGATCATGTCGGCGTTCTCGGCAATCGCGGTGTCGAGGATCTTCTGCGCCGGCACCATCACCCCGAGGTCGATGACCTCGAAGTTGTTGCAGGCCAGCACCACGCCAACAATATTTTTTCCGATGTCGTGCACGTCGCCCTTGACCGTGGCCATCACGATCTTGCCGTTGCTCTTGCCGACATCGCCGGTGCGCAGCTTCTCGGCCTCGATGTAGGGCAGCAGGTGCGCCACCGCCTTCTTCATCACCCGCGCCGACTTCACCACCTGCGGCAGGAACATCTTGCCGGCGCCGAACAGGTCGCCGACCACGTTCATGCCGTCCATCAGCGGGCCTTCGATCACGTCCAGCGGCCGCGTGGCCTGCTGGCGCGCTTCCTCGGTGTCCTCCACCACGTACTGGTCGATGCCGTTCACCAGCGCGTGCGAGAGTCGCGCGGCCACCGGCTGCTCACGCCATTGCAGGTCTTCGACCTTCTTCTCGCCCTTTTTCTTCTTGAAGTTGTCGGCGATCTCCAGCAGCCGCTCGGTGGCGTCGTCGCGGCGGTTCAGCACCACGTCCTCGACGCGCTCGCGCAGCAGCGGGTCCAGCTGGTCGTACAACGGCAGCGCGCCGGCGTTGACGATGCCCATGTCCATGCCGGCCTTGATGGCGTGGTACAGGAACACCACGTGGATCGCCTGCCGCACCGGCTCGTTGCCGCGGAAGCTGAAGCTGACGTTGGATACGCCGCCGGAGATATGGCTGTACGGGAACAGCCGGCGCAGCTCGCGCGCGGCTTCGATGAAATCGACCGCGTAGTTGTTGTGTTCCTCGATGCCGGTGGCGATCGCGAAGCAGTTGGGATCGAAGATGATGTCCTCGGGCGGGAACCCGATCTCTTCGGTCAGCAGTTTGTAGGCGCGTGCGCTGATCTCCACCTTGCGCCGTGCGGTGTCGGCCTGGCCCACCTCGTCAAAGGCCATCACCACCACCGCCGCGCCGTAGCGGCGTACCAGCCGCGCCTGCCGCAGGAACTCGGCTTCGCCTTCCTTCATCGAGATCGAGTTGACGATGCCCTTGCCCTGCAGGCACTTCAGCCCGGCCTCGATCACCGACCACTTCGAGCTGTCCACCATCACCGGCACCTTGGCGATGTCGGGCTCGGCGGCGATCAGGTTGAGGTATTCCACCATCGCCTTCTCGGAGTCGAGCAGGCCTTCGTCCATGTTGACGTCGATGACCTGCGCGCCGTTCTCCACCTGCTGGCGGGCGACCACCACCGCCTCGTCCAGCCGCCCCTCGAGGATCAGCTTCTTGAACTGCGCGCTGCCGGTGACGTTGGTGCGCTCGCCGACATTGATGAAATTGGATTCCGGCGTGATGACCAGCGGTTCGAGGCCGGACAGGCGGGTGAAGCGGGGAAGGGTGGTACTCATGCCGCGCGGCGGCAGCCCGCGCACCGCCGCGGCGATCGCGGCGATGTGGTCCGGCGTGGTGCCGCAGCAGCCGCCGACCAGGTTGATCAGGCCGCTCTGCGCGAACTCGCGCAGGATCACGGCCATGTCTTCCGGGGTTTCGTCATAGCCGCCAAAGGCATTCGGCAGGCCGGCGTTGGGGTGGCAGCTGACGTGGGTATCGGCGACCGTCGACAGCACGTCCACGTGCTGGCGCAGGTCCTTTGCACCCAAGGCGCAGTTCAGGCCGATCGCCATCGGCCGGCTGTGACGCAGCGAGTACCAGAACGCTTCGGCGGTCTGCCCGGACAGGGTGCGGCCGGAGGCGTCGGTGATCGTGCCGGAGATCATCACCGGCAGGCGCGACCCGATCTCTTCGAACACATCATCGATGGCGAACAGCGCGGCCTTGGCGTTGAGGGTGTCGAACACGGTTTCCACCATCAGGATGTCGGCGCCGCCTTCGATCAGGCCGCGCGCGGCCTCGCGGTAGGCTTCCGCCAGCTCGTCGAAGCTGATCGCGCGAAAGCCCGGCCGGTTCACGTCGGGCGACAGCGAGGCGGTGCGGCTGGTCGGGCCCAGCACGCCGATCACGAAGCGCGGCTGGGAGGGATCGGTCGCCTCGATGCCATCGCACTCGGCACGGGCCAGGCGCGCGCCTTCGCGGTTGAGTTCGCGCACCAGATGCTGCAGGCGGTAGTCGGCCAGCGAGATCGAGGTGGAGTTGAAGGTATTGGTCTCGACCAGGTCCGCGCCGGCCTCGAGGTACTGGCGATGGATGCCGCGGATGATGTCGGGGCGGGTCAGGGACAGCAGGTCGTTGTTGCCGCGCTGGTCATGGCCCTCGCAGCCGCAGCCGGGCCCGTGGGCATGGCCGCCCGGCGCGAACAGGGCGTCATAGCCGCTGGCGAAGCGTTCGCCGCGATAGTCGGCTTCCTGCAGCTCGTGGCGCTGGATCATCGTGCCCATCGCGCCGTCGATGATGAGGATGCGGCGCGCCAGCGCAGCCTGCAGGGCTTCTGCGCGGGCGGGGTTCTTCCAGGGGAGGTGGGTCATGGCTTGTCTTGCTCCAGCTCGTCACGCCCGGGTGGGACAGACATCGGTCTGCCAGAGGCGGCACGGCAATGACGGATATGTCTTGTTACGGCTTCACGCCGGTCAGCGAGATCACTTCGAAATGCGGCGGGCGCCGCTCGCGGGTGACGGTGTCGCAATTGGCAATGCTCAGCCCGGCCTTTTCCGCGAACTTGCGCAGCTCCTTGCTGGTGAAGCCCAGGTTCACGTGGCCGTAGGCCTCCACCACGCTGCGGTGTTCGTGGCGGGCCAGGCTGGACAGCAGCAGGCGCCCGCCGGGCTTCAGCACGCGCGCCGCTTCGGCCACAGCCTGCGCCGGGCGCGCGGCGTAGGTCAGCGCGTGCATCAGCACCACCAGGTCGAAGCTGGCGTCGGCGAACGGCAGCGCGTGCATGTCGCCCTCGCGCACCTCCACGTTCTCGAAGCGACGCAGGCGCTCGCTGGCGGCAGCCACCACGCGCTGGCTGGAGTCGATGCAGACGTAGCGGTCGGCGTGCGGGGAAAGCAGTTCCGCCAGCACGCCGTCGCCGGAGGCGATGTCCAGCACGTCGCCCGGCCACAGCAGCGGCAGCGCGGTGCGCGCCAGCGCCTCCCAGGTACGGCCCGGCGAGTAGTGGCGCTCCATGTCGCCGGCCACGCTGTCGGCCCAGTTCTGGTCGGCCGCGCGCATCGCAAGCACGGCAGGCACGCGCTCGGCATCCTGGCGCAGCAGCGGATCGTCGCTGCCGGTGCGGATCGACTGCCAAAGCATCCGCTGCGCCGGTTCGATCGCGGCATCATCGAAGCGGTAGTAGGCCGACACCCCGGCGCGGCGGTCGCGCACCAGCCCGGCTTCCTTGAGCTTGGCCAGGTGGGTGGACACCCGCGGCTGCGCCAGCTGGGTGATCGCCGACAGTTCGGCCACCGTGAGTTCCTCGCCTTCCAGCAGCGCCAGCAGGCGCACGCGGGTGGCGTCGGCAAACACCTTCAGGTGCGCGGACCAGCCTTCCAGATCCATATATATCTTTCCATCGCGATTCAGAGATAAGTTTCTCGCGATGTTGCACCGCGGTCAAGCCGCGCGCGTGCCGGTCACGTTGCCGGGTGCCGATATTGCGTTCCGTCGTTGCGGCAGCGTGGAAAACACAGTGTACGCGGGCTGCATGGGCATTTCGAACGCGCGCGCCGGCAAAGCGCAGGCCCAGCCTGCCGCCGCTACGGTTCTGCGCGCCGCGGGGATACAATGCCGCTTCTTCGAATGACGCTAAGGGGCGGTTGTGGATTTCGGATTCAGCGACGAACAGCTGATGCTGCAGGACGTGGCGCGACGCATCGCCCGCGAGAAGATCGCCCCCAGCGCAGAGCACCACGACCGCACCGGCGAGTTCCCGCTCGAGAACATCCGTGCCTTGGGCGAAAACGGCCTGATGGGCATCGAGGTCCCCGCGGAGTACGGCGGCGCCGGCATGGACCCGGTGGCCTACGTGCTGGCGATGGTCGAGATCGCCGCGGCCGACGCCGCGCACAGCACCATCATGTCGGTGAACAACTCGCTGTTCTGCAACGGCATCCTGACCTTCGGCACCGAGGCGCAGAAGCAGAAGTACGTGCGCGAGATCGCCGAGGGTCGCGAGATCGGCGCGTTCGCGCTGACCGAGCCACAGTCCGGTTCCGACGCCACCGCGATGCGCTGCCGCGCCGTGAAGCAGGACGATGGCAGCTACGTGGTCAACGGCAAGAAGAGCTGGATCACCTCCGGCCCGGTCGCCAAGTACATCGTGTTGTTCGCCATGACCGCGCCGGAAAAGGGCGCACGCGGCATCACCGCGTTCATGATCGACACCACCCGCGAAGGTTTCCACCGCGGCAAGACCGAACCCAAGCTGGGCATCCGCGCCTCGGCCACCTGCGAGATCGAGTTCACCGACTACGTGGTCCACGCCGACGAGGTGCTGGGCGAGGAAGGGCAGGGCTTCAAGATCGCCATGGGCGTGCTGGACGCCGGCCGCATCGGCATCGCCAGCCAGGCCATCGGCCTGGCCCGCGCGGCCTATGAGGCGACGCTGGAATACGTCAAGGAGCGCAAGGCCTTCGGCCAGCCGATCGGCACGTTCCAGATGACCCAGGCCAAGATCGCCGACATGAAGTGCAAGCTGGACGCGGCGCTGCTGCTGACCCTGCGCGCGGCATGGCTGAAGGGCCAGGGCCAGCGGTTCACCACCGAGGCGTCGGTGGCCAAGCTGACCGCGTCGGAAGCCGCCATGTGGATCACCCACCAAGCGCTGCAGATCCATGGCGGCATGGGCTATTCCAAGGAAATGCCGATCGAGCGTTTCTTCCGCGACGCCAAGATCACCGAAATCTACGAAGGCACCAGCGAGATCCAGCGGTTGGTCATCGCCCGCGGCGAAACCGGCCTGCGATAAACAACAACGACACCAAGACGGCCGCGCCCCCTGCGCGGCCGTTTCCCTTTGGAGGCTGTGAAGCAGATGAAGAAGTCAGTCGAAACCGGTACCAGCGTCGACCTCAAACCCATCCTCGATGCGCTGGCCAAGCGCGTGGGCAAGGCCGGCCTGGCCGAGGCGCAGGCGTTCGCCGCCGCCTTCTACCGGCGCATGGATGCCGACGAGATCGCCAGCCGCAACGCGGCCGGCTGGGCCGAACTGGCCGCCGACATGCTGGAGTTCGCGCGTACCCGCAAGCGCGGCAAGGCCAGCGTGCGCCTGAGCAATCCCGCCGACTCCACCCACACCCTGGTACAGATCGTCAACGACGACATGCCGTTCCTGGTCGATTCGGTGACCATGGCGCTGGCCGACGCAGGCATCGGCGTGCACGTGCTGGGCCATCCGGTCATCCGCATGAGCCGCGACAAGGCCGGCAAGCTGGTCGGCGTGGGCGAAGGCGCGGCCGAGTCGCTGATGCACCTGGAAATCGACCGCCAGCCGCAGGCCGCGATGGCCGCGGTCAAGGCGCGCATCGTGCAGGTGCTGGACGACGTCCGCGCGATCGTCAACGACTGGGAGCCGATGCGCGACCGCATGCGCGAGGTGGCCGAGGACATGGCCAACCGCAAGCTGCCGGTGGGCGAAGCCGGTCGCCAGGAGGCGCAGGAGTTCCTGCGCTGGGCCGCCGACAACCATTTCACCTTCTTCGGCTACCGCGAGTACAAGGTCGGCAAGCAGGGCAAGGAAGACATCCTGTCCGCGGTGCCGGGCAGTGGCCTGGGCCTGCTGCGCGGCGAGGAAAGCGGCGTGCGTCCGCTGAAGTCGCTGGCCGCGCACGCGCTGCCGCAGTCCGGCGCGGTCGATGCGCTGATTCTGACCAAGACCAATGCGCGCGCCACCGTGCACCGCCCCGGTTACATGGACTACATCGGCGTGCTGGGCTTCGATGCCAAGGGCCGTGCGGTCAGCGAACAGCGTTTCGTCGGCCTGTACACCTCCAGCGCCTACACCCGCCGCCCGTGGGACATTCCGCTGGTGCGTGAGCGCCACGACTACGTGATGGACAAGTCCGGGCTGGATCCCAGCAGCCACAGCGGCAAGGCGCTGCGCCACATCCTCGAGACTCTGCCGCGCGACGAGCTGTTCCAGGCCGGCGAGGAAGAACTGTTCCGCACCTGCATGGGCATCCTGGGCCTGCAGGAGCGCGTGCGCAGCAAGCTGTTCGTGCGCCCTGACCGCTACGGCCGCTACTACTCCGCGCTGGCCTACGTGCCGCGCGACCGCATGAGCACGCAGGTGCGCCACCGCATCGAGGCTATGCTGCGCGAGGCGCTGGGCGGCGAACGCGTGGACACCAACGTGCAGATCGGCGATTCGCCGCTGGCGCAGCTGCACATCATCGTGCGGCCCAGCGCCAGTGCGGCCAACGTCGAGATCGACCTGCCTGCGCTGGAAGCCAAGCTGGCGGAGATCGTGCGCGACTGGCGCGATGACCTGCGCGAGCGGCTGGTGGCCCGCCACGGCGAAGAGGCCGGGCTCAAGCTCGCCGCCCGCTTCGGCAACGCCCTGCCGGCCGGCTACATCGAGGAGGTCAGCCCGGAGGCCGCGGCCGACGACGTCGAGCACCTGGCTGCGCTGACCGGCGACGACGACCTGCGCCTGCAGCTGTGCCGTTCGCAGCGCGGCAGCCTGCGCTTCAAGCTGTACCGTCCGTTGCGCGACATCCCGCTGTCCGACGCGCTGCCGATGATGGAAAACATGGGCCTGCGCGTCATCACCGAGCACCCCTACAAGGTCGAGCTCGAAGGCCGCGTAGCCTGGATCCAGGACTTCGAGGTGGAATCGCAGCAGGGCGATCTCGATGTCGATGCGCTGGACGCGAGCTTCGAGGAGGCATTCGCGCGGATCTGGCGCGGTGATGCCGAAAACGACGGCTTCAACCGGCTGGTGCTGGCCGCCGGCCTGTCGTGGAAGCAGGTCGCGATGCTGCGTGCCTACTGCAAGTACCTGCTGCAGGTGGGTGTGCCGTTCTCGCAGAGCTACATGGAAGCCACGCTGACCCGCTACCCGCTGCTGGCGCGGCTGCTGGTGGAGCTGTTCGAGGCGCGCTTCGACCCGGCTACCGGCAAGGAAAGTGCGGCACAGATCCAGCAGGGGATGGAGCGCTTCGGCGCCCAGCTGAAGGTTCTGGCTGCCGGCGACGCGCCCGCGCAGAACGCGCTGAAGGCGCTGGTCAAGTCGCGCGAAGGCAACCGCGAGGCGCAGGTCGAAGCCGCGCGTGGCGCGCTGCTGGGGCTGCTGGATCGGGTTGGCAGCCTGGACGAGGACCGCATCCTGCGCAGCTTCATCGGCGTCATCGACGCCACCCTGCGCACCAACTACTACATCGAATACAAGGATGGCCTGCGCAAGGACGGCGGCCCCGCCGACTACCTGGCGTTCAAGTTCGACACCGCCCGGGTGCTCGACCTGCCGAAGCCGCGTCCTTATCGCGAGATCTGGGTGTGCGGCCCGCGCGTGGAAGGCACCCATCTGCGCTTCGGCCCGGTGGCCCGCGGCGGCCTGCGCTGGTCCGACCGCCGCGAGGACTTCCGCACCGAGGTGCTGGGCCTGGTGAAGGCGCAGATGGTGAAGAACACGGTCATCGTGCCGGTGGGCAGCAAGGGCGGCTTCTACGCCAAGCAGCTGCCGAACCCGGCGGTGGACCGCGACGCGTGGATGGCCGAAGGCATCGCCTGCTACAAGCGCTTCATCAACGGCCTGCTGGACATCACCGATAATCTCAGCGTGGACGGCAAGGTGCTGCCGCCGGCGGGCGTGGTGCGCCATGACGGCGACGACCCGTACCTGGTGGTGGCGGCCGACAAGGGCACCGCAAGCTTCTCCGACATCGCCAACGGCATCGCCCAGGCGCATGGCTTCTGGCTGGACGACGCGTTCGCCTCCGGCGGCAGCGCCGGCTACAGCCACAAGGGCATGGGCATCACCGCGCGCGGCGCCTGGGAGTCGGTCAAGCACCACTTCCGTGCGCTTGGCCGCGACAGCCAGAAGCAGGACTTCACCTGCGTGGGCATCGGCGACATGTCGGGCGACGTGTTCGGCAACGGCATGCTGCTGAGCAAGCACATCCGCCTGCTCTGCGCGTTCGATCACCGCCACATCTTCCTCGACCCGAACCCGGATGCTGCCGCCTCGTTCAAGGAGCGCCAGCGCCTGTTCGACCTGCCGCGCTCCAGCTGGGCGGACTACGACGCCAAGCTGATCAGCAAGGGCGGTGGCATCCATCCGCGTTCGGCCAAGTCGATCGAGATCACCCCGCAGGTGCGTGAGGCGTTGGGTATCGATGCCAGCATCAAGGTGATGACCCCGAACGAGCTGATGCACGCGGCGCTGCGTGCGCCGGTGGACCTGCTCTGGAACGGCGGCATCGGCACCTACGTCAAGGCGTCCAGCGAGTCCAACGCCGACGTCGGCGACCGCGCCAACAACGGCCTGCGCGTCAACGGCGCCGACCTGCGCTGCAAGGTGGTGGGCGAGGGCGGCAACCTCGGCATGACCCAGCTGGGCCGCATCGAGGCGGCGCAGGCGGGCGTGCTGCTGAACACCGACTTCATCGACAACTCCGCCGGCGTGGACACCTCCGACCACGAGGTGAACATCAAGATCCTGCTCACCGGCGAAGTGCAGAAGAAGCGCCTCAAGCTGGCTGAACGCAACAAGCTGCTGGCGGCGATGACCGACGAGGTCGCGCAGCTGGTGCTGAACGACAACTACCGCCAGAACCAGGCGCTGAGCCTGATGGAGCGGATGAGTGCCTCGCGCCTCGGTTCCAAGATGCATTTCATCAGCACGCTGGAAGCGCAGGGCCTGCTGGATCGCCAGATCGAGTTCCTGCCTACCGACGCGCAGATCGCCGAGCGCAAGCTGCGCGGCCAGGGCCTGACCCGTCCGGAGCTGTCGATCCTGCTGTCCTACGCCAAGCTGGTGGCGTACCCGCAGCTGCTGGAATCGGACGTGCCGGAAGACCCGTACCTGTCGAAGGAGCTGGTGCGCTACTTCCCCGAGCCGCTGCAGAAGAAGTACGCCAAGGTGATGGAGAACCACCGCCTGAAGCGCGAGATCATCGCCACCGCGGTCACCAACTCCACCATCAACCGGATGGGCGCCACCTTCCTGATGCGCATGCAGGAAGACAGCGGCCGCAGCATCGGCGAGATCGCCCGCGCCTACACCATCACCCGCGAGACCCTGGACGCGCGTGATCTGTGGGCGCAGATCGACGCGCTGGACGGCAAGGTGGCCGAGGGCGTGCAGGTTGACGCCCTGCAGGTGATCTGGGAGCTGCAGCGTGGCTTCACCCGCTGGCTGCTGTCGCGCCCCGGCGCAGTGCCGGCGATTGCCACCGCGGTGGAGCGTTACCACGACGGCTTCCGCGACATCCGCGCCGGCGAGGGCATCCTGCCGCCGTCGCAGCGTCCGCAGTACGAAGCCAGCCGCAAGCAGTGGCGCGATAAGGGCCTGCCGGCCGCACTGGCCGACCAGCTGGCCGCGCTGCCGTACCTGGAGTCGGGCGCCGACATCATCGAGCTGGCGCGCGAGCGCAAGCTGCGCCCGATCGAGGTGGCCAAGGTCTACTTCCGCCTGGCCGACGCACTGCACGCGCCGTGGCTGCGCGAGCAGATCGAGGCACTGAAGGTGGAGGGCCGTTGGCACGCGGTCGCCCGCGGGGTGCTGCGCGACGAGCTGTTCGCCCAGCTGCGCGCGCTCACCGCGCAGGTGCTGGCGATGCCGGGCAAGGAGCCGGACGCCAAGGTGCAGGCATGGCTGACCCGTGACGATTCGTCGCTGCGTTTCACCCTGGCCATGCTGACCGAGCTCGCCGCGCAGAAGGGGCTGGACTATCCCACCGCATCGGTGGCGGTGCAGCGCGTGGCGCAGCTGGCGCAGCGCGGCTGATCTTCGCCACCCGTTGTCCGCGATGGGCGTCCCGCAAGGGGCGCCCATCTTTTTTCCGGTGCAGGGGGCGAGGCCCGGAAAAGGGGTGCGGCGATGGGGGGTCCGCCCTGCACGGGCTCTTGCTATCCTCGGCGCATGACCATGCCGCGCCTTGCCCTGCTTGCCAGTCCCGCCGATGAGGCGCGGGCTGCGCTGGCCGTACTCGAAGCAAGGCACGGCGCGCATCCCCCGGAACAGGCGGATGTGATCGTCGCGCTGGGCGGCGACGGCTTCATGCTGCAGACGCTGCATCGCCACGGTGCGCTGGGCAAGCCGGTGTACGGCATGAAGCTGGGGACCGTGGGTTTCCTGATGAACCAGTACAAGGCCGAAGACGACTTGCTGGCGCGGATCAATGCCGCCGAGCCGGCGGTGCTGCATCCGCTGGAGATGCTGGCGCAGACCGAGTCGGGCGCGACCGTCGGTTCGCTGGCCTACAACGAAGTGTCGCTGCTGCGGCAGACCCGCCAGGCCGCCCACGTCGGCATCGAGCTCAACGGCGAACTTCGCCTGGACGAGCTGATCTGCGACGGGGTCATGCTGGCCACCCCGGCCGGCAGCACGGCCTACAACTTTTCCGCGCACGGGCCGATATTGCCGCTGGGGGCCAACGTGATGGCGCTGACCCCGATCGCGCCGTTCCGTCCGCGGCGCTGGCGCGGCGCGGTGCTGAAGTCGGGGACCGAAGTGCGCTTCCGGGTCCGGGATCCACACAAGCGCCCGGTCAGCGCCACCGCGGATTCGCACGAGGTGCGCGATGTCACCGAAGTGCTGGTGCGCGAGTCGCGGGATCGCAGCGTGACCCTGCTATTCGATCCGGAACACAACCTGGAGGAGAGGATCCTGATCGAGCAGTTCACCGCCTGACGTCTGTTCATTGCCTGGGGTGCAAATGTCGTTCGAGACTCGAGACATCGGAACGTCCACTGCCGCCTCCCCGCCGGGGCGGCGGGTGCCGGCATGGGTCTGGGCCGTGGTCGCCTTCGTGCTTGGGATGGCGCTGACCCTGTGGCTGGCGAATGCGGAGAAGCACCGCAGCCGCAACGAGGCGCGGCGCGTGTTCGTGCAGGAAACCCGCGGCGTGGCGGAGTCCATCCGCCTGCAGCTGGAGCAGTGCGGCCACTTGATCCGGGCGTTCCAGTCGATCTTCCTGGCCTCGCAGACGGTCACTGAGATCGAATACATCCGCGCCTACGAGAACATGCAGTCCAACGGCGCCGCGCGCGTCAGCCTGCAGGCGCTGGCCTACGCCGAGCGCCGGCGCCAGGCCGATGGCGACCACTACGTCACCACCATGTTCGCGCCGCAGTCCGGCAACCTGGCGATCCGTGGGCTCGACGTCAACAGCCAGCCCAGCAACCTGCAGGCGCTGGAGCGTTCGCGCGATACCGACGAGCTTGCGATGTCGGCGCCGTTCGCGCTGCGCCAGAGCGGGCGGCAGAGCCTGGGCGACGGCTTCATCCTGCGCCTGCCGGTATTCGCCTCCGGCACCCGGCCCGGCACCGTGCAGGCGCGGCGCGCCGCGATCATCGGCTCCGTGGGCGCCTCGTTCCGGATCTCCGACCTGATCGCCTCCGCGCTGCCAGAAGCCCCCGAGCAGCTGGCCGACGTGGTGGTCGAGGACATCAGCGACGGCCCCCCCCGGCCGCTGTATTCGCAGGCCTTCGCCGGCCACGCGGTTGACGCTTCGAATTCGGAGCATGCGGTGCCGCTGCAGTTCGGCGGGCGCACCTGGAAGGTCGTGGCCCGCGGCGTGGAAAATCCCGAGGGCGGCAGCTGGTTGCTGGTGTTGTGGATCGGTGCGGCCATCAGTGCGCTGCTGGCGGCGCTGACCTGGTCGGTGGTGAGCACCCGCGAGCGCGCGATCGTGCTGGGTACTTCGATGGCGCGGCGCTTCCAGGCCAGCGAGGAGCGCTTCCGCAAACTCAACGAACTGCTGCCCTGCCTGGTGCTGCTGGCGCGCGAGGACGACGGCACCATCGTCTACCGCAACGCCACCGCCCGCAGCCGCCTGGCGTCGGGCATGCAGGCCGGGCGCCTGGCCGACCTGCTGGGCCACGACGTGATGGTGCGGCTGGCGGCCGCCGATGCCGACGCGCTGCTGGCGGTGGACGCGCAGTTGCCGGGCGCCGACGGCGGCAGCTTCTGGGCCAGCCTGTGGCTGAGCAGCATCGAGCTGGACGGCACGCCGATGTGGCTGCTGGTGGCCAACGACATTTCCGAACAGCGGCAGCTGACCGAGCGGCTCAGCTACCAGGCCAGCCACGACTCGCTGACCCGGCTCTACAACCGCCGCGAGTTCGAGGCGCGGGCGCAGTCGCTGCTGAACCTGCCGGGGCACGGCGACGGCGCATTGCTGTTCATCGACCTCGACCAGTTCAAGATCATCAACGACACCTCCGGTCACAGCGCTGGCGACGAGCTGCTGGTGCAGCTGGCCGCGGTGATGCGCGAGAAGCTGCGTCCCGGCGACGTGCTGGGCCGGCTGGGCGGCGACGAATTCGGCGTGTTGCTGCGCGGCGCGGCCACGGTCGACGCCGCGTTGATGGCCGCGGAGCGCCTGCGCAGCAGCATCGAAGGCTTCATTTTCAGCTGGGAGCAGCGCACCTACACCATCAGCGCCAGCATCGGCGTGGTGATGCTGGCGCATGCCACCACGTTGCGGGAGCTGTTCGCCCATGCCGATGCGGCCTGCTACATGGCCAAGGACGGGGGCCGCAACCGCGTGCACGTGTACGCGGAGGACGACACCGCGATCAGCAGCCGGCTGGGCGAGATGGAATGGGCCAACCGCATCCGCGATGCGTTGCGCGATGGCCGCCTGCTGATGGACTACCAGGAGCTGCACCCGCTGCAGCCCGGCCACGCCGGCGGTGCGCACGTCGAACTGCTGCTGCGCCTGCGCGGCGAGGATGGCGGCGTGGTGCCGCCCGGCGCGTTCCTGCCGGCGGCGGAGCGCTACGGCCTGATGCCGCTGATCGACCGCTGGGTGGTGGAAACCGCGCTGGGCAACCTGGACCGCATCCATCCGCACGGCAGCCGCCTGGCCACCTGCGCGATCAACCTCTCCGGCGCCAGCCTGGAGGACGAGGGCCTGATCGCGCGCATCGAACACCTGATCGCGCTGTACGGCATCGAGGCGCGGCGGCTGGTGTTCGAAATCACCGAGACCGTGGCGGTGCGCAACTTCATCGCCTCCAGCGCGCTGATCGCGCGGCTGCGGGCGCTGGGCTGCCGGGTGGCGCTGGACGACTTCGGTGCCGGCATGTCGTCCTTCGGCTACCTGAAGAACCTCGAGCTGGACATGCTGAAGATCGACGGCAGCTTCGTGCAGAACCTGGCCAGCGACCGCATGTCGCAGTCCATCGTCAAGGCGGTGACCGAGATCGGCCACCAGCAGGGGCTGATGGTGGTGGCGGAGTGGGTGTCCTCGCAGGAGCTGCTGGATATCCTGGCGCCGATGAACGTGGATTACGCGCAGGGGTTCGCCCTGCACAAGCCGGAACGCGCGCTGTTCCAACGCGATGCCGACCAGCGCAATGCCGACCAGCGCAATGCCGATGACTGAGCCGCAGCCGCCGTCCCCGGACCGCCTGCCGCCGCCGCTGGTGGTGGCCATCACCGCGCGGGCGCTGTTCCACATGGAGGACAGCCACGCGCTGTTCGAGCGCGAGGGCATCCAGGCGTTCGCCGAATTCCAGCGCCAGCGCGAGGACGACGTGCTGCCGCCGGGCATCGCCTTCCCGCTGGTGCGCAAGCTGCTGGCGCTGAACGAAGGCACGCCGGCCGACGCGCCGCGGGTGGAAGTGATCCTGCTCTCGCGCAATTCCTCCGACACCGGCCTGCGCGTATTCAATTCCATCCAGCATTACGGCCTGGACATCCGCCGCGCCACCTTCACCGCCGGGGCGCCGGTCTGGCCCTATATCAAGCCGTTCGGCGCGCAGCTGTTCCTGTCGGCCAACCCCGAGTCGGTGCGCCAGGCGCTGGAGGCCGGCGTGGCCGCGGCCACCATCCTGCCGGAGAAGGCCAGCGAGCCGCGCCAGCGCCAGCTGCGCATCGCCTTCGACGGCGACGCGGTGATCTTCGGCGACGAGAGCGAGCGGGTTTCGCGCGAACAGGGCGTGGAAGCCTTCGGCCGCCACGAACGCGAACGCGCGCGCGAGCCCCTGTCGGGCGGCCCGTTCCGCGGCTTCCTGGCGGCGCTGCACGACCTGCAGGTGGCGTTCCCGCCCGGCGAGGCCGCGCCCATCCGCACCGCGCTGGTCACCGCGCGCTCGGCGCCCGCGCATGAGCGGGTGATCCGCACCCTGCGCGAATGGGACGTGCGCCTGGACGAGGCGCTGTTCCTCGGCGGCCGCGACAAGGGCCCGTTCCTGGAAGCCTTCGGCGCCGACATCTTCTTCGACGATTCCCCGCACAACATCGATTCCGCGCGCCGCCATGTCGCCGCCGGGCACGTGCCGCATGGGGTGGCTAATGCACCCATGCCGACGCAGGCTGCCGGCGTCGATTCCGCGGCGGACCGCAAGCCCGACTGACCGCACCATCCGGCGCCGGCGCCACCCATTCAGCATCAACTCCGTGCCAAGGGCCCGCGAGCCGGGCAGGCGCAAGCTTGCCTCCACCCCCGATGCGCAGTACCGTCGGTCATCTGTTCATTGGATGAACGCATGCCGTCGATGCCCCAGAACACCGACGAACTGGACGTGGCCCTGCTGCGGCGCCTGGCGGATTCCCCGCAGGCCAGCCAGCGCGAGCTGGCGCGCGACACCGGCGTTTCGCTGGGCAAGATCAACTACGCCCTGCGCGCCCTGATCGACAAGGGCTGGGTGAAAGCCGGCAATTTCAGCCGCAACCCGCACAAGCTGGGCTACGCCTACCTGCTGACCCCCAGCGGCATCGAGGCGAAGGCCCAGCTCACCCGCGCCTTCCTGGCCCGCAAGATGCGCGAATACGACCAGCTGGCCGCCGAAATCGAGACCCTGAAGGGCGAAGTTGGACATGACTGAGGGCGCATCCACCTGCCGGTGCGCATGCATGCCGATGCGGTCCGGGCCGTTCGTGCATGAGTTCGCGATGGCATCGCCAAACGCCCCCGCGCCGGTCCGCTGGCCCAGTTCCGGCCGGCCCGAAGCGCGCGGTGAAGACCGCGCGAACGCCCCTCCCGCCATCCTGTGCGCGGTTTCCGCGAACCGTTCGCCGTGGACGCGTCCTGCCCGTGCCCCGGCTCCCTGCATCCACTGACCTGTAGCCCGCATGCCCCAGACCCTGAAAGACACCAAGATCGCCATCGTCGGCCTCGGCTACGTGGGCCTGCCGCTGGCAGTGGAATTCGGCAAGCAGTACGCCACCACCGGTTTCGACATCAACAGCGCGCGCATCGCCGAGTTGAAGCAGGGCAGGGACAGCACCCTGGAAGTGGAGCCGGAACTGCTGGCCCAGGCCACCGGCCTGCGTTTCAGCGACCAGCTGGACGATATCGCCGGTTGCAACGTCTACATCGTAACGGTGCCCACCCCCATCGACACCGCCAAGCGCCCGGACCTGACCCCGCTGGTCAAGGCCAGCGAGGCCATCGGCAAGGTGCTCAAGCCCGGCGATACCGTCGTCTACGAATCCACCGTCTACCCCGGCTGCACCGAGGAAATCTGCGTCCCCATCCTGGAACGCGTCTCCGGCCTCACGTTCGAAGCCGCTGCCGGCGCCGCCAATGCCAACACCCCCGGCCCCAACACCCCCGGCGCCAACACCCCCGGCGCCAACACCCCCGGCGCCAACACCCCCGGCGCCAATGCCCCCGGCGCCAATGCCCCCGGCGCCAATGCCCCTGTAGGAGCGCACCGCAGGGGCGCGATCCCCGCCACCCCCACCTTCGCCATCGGCTACTCCCCCGAACGCATCAACCCCGGCGACAAAGCCCACCGCGTCACCACCATCAAGAAGGTGACCTCCGGCTCCACCCCTGAAACCGCCGATTTCGTGGACGCCCTCTACGCCAGCATCATCACCGCCGGCACCCACAAAGCCCCCACCATCAAGGTGGCCGAAGCCGCCAAGGTCATCGAAAACACCCAGCGCGACCTCAACATCGCCCTGGTCAACGACCTGGCCATCCTGTTCAACAAACTCGGCATCGACACCCTGGACGTGCTGGAAGCCGCCGGTACCAAATGGAATTTCCTGCCGTTCCGCCCTGGCCTGGTGGGCGGCCACTGCATCAGCGTGGACCCCTATTACCTGACCCATAAAGCCCAGGAAGTGGGCCACCACCCGCAGGTCATCCTGGCCGGCCGCCGCACCAACGACGGCATGGGCGCCTACGTGGCCGACCAGGTCATCAAGCTGATGGTGCGCAAGGGCATCAACCCGGTGAATGCCCGCATCCTGATCCTGGGCCTGGCCTTCAAGGAAAACTGCCCGGACCTGCGCAATACCCGCGTGGTGGACATCGTTGCCGCCCTGCAGGGCTACAACGCCCAGGTGGATGTGCATGACCCGTGGGTGGACGCGGAAGAGGCGCGGCACGAATACGGAATCACGCCGCTCGCCGCGCCCGAGCAAGGTATCTATGACGCGGTGATTGTGGCCGTGGGCCACCAGCAATTCCGGGAGACGGGTGCGGATGGCGTGCGCCGCTATGGGCGCGATGCCGGCAGCGTGGTGTTCGACGTGAAATATGTGTTGCCACGCGACGCGGTGGATGGGCGGTTGTAATCGCCCCTCCAGCTGCTGCCGGCCCCATCACACGGACAAGGACGTAACTACAGATGAAGACCATCCATTCCCCAGCCGATCTGGCTATCAACGGTGCAGCGCCTGCCTTTGCCGACCCGCTGCATGTCGGCCGTCCCAATATCGGTGACCGAGATCAATTTCTGCGCCTCGCTGGGGAGATGTTCGACCGCCGATGGCTGAGCAACAACGGGCCGTTGGTGGTGGAATTCGAAAAGCGCGTTGCCGGTCACCTGGGCGTCAAGCATTGCATCGCCATGTGCAACGGCACCATTGCCCTGGAGATCGCGATACGCGCCCTTGGAATGACGGGCGAGGTCATCATTCCCTCCTACACTTTCGTTGCCACCGCCCATGCGCTGCATTGGCAGGGCATTACCCCGGTTTTTGCCGACATCGATCCCGATACGCATAACCTGGATCCCGCGGCCGTCCGCCGGATGATTACCTCGCGCACCACCGGCATCATCGGTGTGCACCTGTGGGGACGCCCTGCACCCGTGGAAGCGTTGCAGGCAATCGCAGACGAGCATGGCCTGCAACTGATGTTCGACGCCGCGCATGCGTTCGGCTGCTCCCATGGCGGCAAGATGATCGGCAGCTTCGGCCGCGCGGAGGTGCTGAGCTTCCATGCCACCAAGTTCTTCAACACGTTCGAAGGGGGCGCGGTCGTCACCAATGACGATGCGCTGGCAGAAACCATGCGCCTGATGCGCAATTTCGGATTCGCCGGGTTCGATAACGTCATCCATCCCGGCACCAATGGAAAGATGGTGGAGGTCTGCGCCGCCATGGGGCTGACCAACCTCGACTACATCGATACCGTCATCGACGCCAACCACCGCAACCACGATGCTTATGCCGCTGCGTTGGCCGGCATCGAGGGGGTGCGTCTGCTTTCGTTCGACACCACCAGTAAAAACAACTTCCAGTACGTCGTGCTGGAGGTGACCGAAGGCGGCGCAGTGCGGCGTGACGCCATCCTGGCCGCGCTGCACGCGGAGAACGTGCTGGCGCGCAAATACTTCTGGCCGGGCTGCCACCGCATGAAACCCTACCGCGATCTGTTCCCCAACGCGGGCGTGATGCTGGAACACACGCAGGACGTGGCCGATCGGGTGATCGTTCTGCCGACCGGAACCACGCTGCCCGAAGGCGCTCCTGATCTGATCGCCACGGTGGTGCGCCACGCCGGAGCCGCTGCATGAGGGGAGCGATCATGCAGCCGTATTTCTTTCCGTATATCGGCTATTACCAACTTGCCTACGAAGCGGAGAAGTTCGTATTTCTGGATGATGTGAGTTTCATCAAGCAGGGATATATCAACCGGAACTCCGTTCTGCTGGGCATGAAAAGCCACCGGTTTTCCTTGCCCGTCCGCGACGCAAGCTCGTACCGTGCCATCAACGAACATGTGTATGTGTCCGACTACCGGAAATTCCTCAAGCTGCTGGAGCAGGCGTACAGCCGGGCACCATACTACCGGGATGCGATGCCGGTGGTGGAGCAGGTGCTCTTAAGTGGCGATGAATGTGTTTCCAGAAAGAATGCAGCCAGCATCACGTCTGTCTTCGACTATTTGGGTTTGAGCCGGTCCTTTGCGTTCTCGTCCGATGACGCTTTCGCCTCCGGCCTCAAAGGGCAGGATCGCGTGCTCGCACTTTGTCGCGAGTACGGCATTGACCAGTACAGGAACTCGATAGGCGGCCGCGCGCTTTACAGCCATGAGGCATTCGCCGGCTGGGGGGTGGAGCTGAAGTTCATCCGATCCGGATCGGTGCGATACCGTCAGCACGCCGATGATTTTGTCGCCAATTTATCGATCATTGACGCACTGATGTACATCGACCGGGCGTCGATCAAGGACGCACTGAGTAATTATGAGCTCATTGATTAGAGAAATAGGGGGGTATCCCCCGCTGGAGTTGCCGTGTAGGCGACCGCACCCACATGACGGGGCGACGGGCTACCAGTCCGCACGAGCCGCTCTCGCCGCGCTGCTTGCGAGTATGCCCGACGTCCGGAGGGTGTGGATGCCGGCTTATGTGTGCGACTCGATGCTTTCCTCGCTGGAATTCTCTGCAAAGGAATGCGTCTTCTACCATCTTCAGGATGACTTCCAGATCGGTCCGGAAGTCGAGCTGCAAGATGGCGACTTGCTTCTGTTCGTTGATTACTTCGGCGTATGCGGGAAGGCCGTGGCTGAGGTGCTGGGGCGGTTCCCCCGAGACAGGGTGGTGATCGATTGCTCGCAGGCGTTCTTTCAGCAGGCCCAACCCTGCCTCGCCACGCTCTATTCGCCACGAAAATTCTTCGGTGTTCCGGACGGGGGATTGTTGGTGACCGCTCAAAAGATGCGGCAACCGGCGCTGCGTGATGACCGCAGCAGCACACGGATGCGTCACCTTGTCACCCGGTTGTCCAGCTCAGCAGCCGAGGGATATGCCAGTTTCAAGGATGCAGAGGCGAGTCTGGTGGATCCGGATCCTCGGCGCATCTCAATCCTCAGTGAAAGACTTCTGCAGTCCATCGACTATGAGGGTGTCCAGAACCGGCGCGGCGAAAATTTCAGGTTTCTTCACGAACAGCTGGGCAGTGAGAACCAATTGAAGCTCGATGAATACTGCGATGCCCCACTTTGCTACCCTTTCTTGCCGCGGGCGAACATCGACAAACGTTGCCTCGCCGACCTCGGAATATTCGTTCCGACTTATTGGTCGGAAGTGGCCGACAGGCCCAATCTGAGCCAGTTCGAGCAGCGTCTTCTTCTAGGAATGCTGGCGCTTCCGATAGGTCAGGTTCTGGATGTTCCAGCGGACCTGGAGTTCATTGTTGAATCCGTAAGGGAAATGCTATGAATATTGTCGGCAAGCGCGTAATTCTCCGGGCGCCTGAGGTTTCGGATGTGGCCCTGTTGCACGGATGGAGCAATGATCCCGAAATATGGAAGATGCTGGGTGGCTGGCATTTCCCATTCTCGTCGCGGTCCACGCTTGATTGGATCAATTCAAGGAAAGACAGCAACCTGACGGATCACGTCTTCTGCATCGAAACGGAGAAGGACGGGCTGATTGGTACGGCCAATCTGGTCAATATTGATTGGAAGAATCGGAATGCCTTCCACGGCATGATGATTGGCAAACGGGATCTGCGGGGTAAAGGCTATGCCCTGGATGCACTCATGACCATCATGCGCTATGCCTTTCTGGAGCTTGGTCTGCATCGCCTTGATTCCGACATCATCGAATACAACCACCGCTCCATTCACTTCTACACCAGGAAGGGAGGGTGGGCGCAGGAAGGAGTCCGTAAAAACTGGTTCTACCGGGACGGGCGCTACCATGACAAAGTTCTGGTTGGCATCGAGCGGGGCGATTACCTGAGATTGGCTGAAGATACCGGTTACTGGTCCGCCGACTGACGTGGCCCTGCGTAACAACATCTTGGCGAACTACGCCAGCCAACTGTACGTCACGGCGGCCGGCATCCTGATGGTGCCGGTGTACATCCGATACATGGGCGCAGAGGCTTACGGTCTGGTGGGCTTCTTCGCCATGTTGCAGGCCTGGTTCAATCTGCTGGATATGGGGTTGACCCCCACCATGGCCCGAGAGTCCGCGCGATATCACGGCGGGGCCAGCACCGCGATGGAGTATCGTCGACTGGCGCGTGCGTTGGAGGGTGTGTTTGCCGTGGTGGCGGTGCTGGGCGGCGGGGCGCTGTTTGCCCTGTCGGGCGCTGTTGCCGCACGCTGGTTGAATGCAAGCCAGCTACCGGTTGACGAGGTGACGTCCTCGTTGCAATTGATGGCGCTGGTGGTGGCGCTGCGCTGGATGTGCGGGCTGTACCGCGGGGTGATCACGGGCGCAGAAAAGCTGGTCATGCTGAGCGGTCTGAACAGTCTGGTGGCAACCCTCCGCTTCGTGGCGGTAGTGCCGGTTCTGATATTCATCAGTGCCTCGCCGCGCGCTTTCTTCTCTTTTCAGCTGGCGGTGGCGATCTTCGAACTACTGGTCTTGGCCTGGGCTGCCTACCGGCTGCTTCCGGCGGTTCCGAAAGATCAGCGCATCCAGTGGGAGTGGGCGCCCCTCAAGCCCGTGCTGAAGTTCTCGCTTTCGATTGCCTTTACATCATCCGTGTGGGTGATGGTGACGCAGACCGACAAGCTGGTGTTGTCCAAGATCCTGCCGCTGGCGGACTATGGTTACTACGCGGTAGCTGTGCTTGCGGCCAGCGGGATCATGCTGGTCAGCAGCCCGGTGAGCAGTGCATTGATGCCGCGCATGGCTCGCCTGCAGGCGGAAGGACAGGTCGATGGACTGATCGCCGTGTATCGGCAGGCTACCCAGCTGGTCGCGGTGATCGCGCTGCCCGCGGCGCTGGTGCTGGTGTTCTTTCCCGCGCAGGTGCTGTGGGCCTGGACCGGTGACGCTCAGTTGGTGGCAAAGGTTTCTCCCGTCCTGCGCCTGTACGCAGGCGGCTACGCGTTTCTGGCCGTGGGCGCGTTCCCCTACTATCTGCAGTATGCAAAGGGCGACCTTCGTCTACATATTCTTGGAAATGCGTTGTTCGTGCTGACGCTGATTCCGTCCATCGTGTGGGCAGCAAGCCACTACGGCATGATCGGCGCCGGCTGGGCGTGGCTGGTATCGAATGCGCTGTATTTCTTTGCGTGGGTTCCGCTGGTGCATCGGCGGCATGCGCCGGGGTTGCATGCCGGGTGGCTTCTGGCAGATGTCGTCAAGCCTATTCTATTGCCCATGGGTCTTGCGCTGGTTCTGGCTGGGTTCATTCCCTCGGGTGACGGACGGATCTGGCTGGTGCTGACATTGATGGCTGTGGGGTTGCTTCTACTGTCTTCATCATTGCTGCTGGCGTCTCGGATTAATTCGTTTTTGGGGAGGGTTTTCCTTGCGCGTCGAATCGCCTGAGTCTGCAAGCGGCGAGTGCCCTAATTCGCCGAAAGTTTCCGTTTGTGTAATGACATACAACCAAGAGAAATTCATTCGCCAATGCCTCAAAAGCATCGTGGAGCAGAAGGCGAACTTCGAATTCGAAGTAATCGTGGGGGATGACTGTTCTTCTGATGGGACAAAGGAAATTGTTCGCGAAATAGTTGCCGGGCATCCAAATGTAAAATATATCCGGCACGAACATAATATAGGTGTGGAGGAAAATTACCGATCCATTCATGCGGCTGCGAACGGGGAGTACGTCGCTCATTGTGATGGCGACGATCTGTGGTTGCCCGGAAAGCTACAGAGGCAAGTCGATCTTCTCGACAGGGAACAAGACGCCTCGCAATGCTGGGGTTGCGCCCATTTGATAGACGATGACGGCAATGTCATCGGGTTGTTTCCCTCAAGGTTGGCGAAATGGCTATACCCCACCCGGATTACTCCACGCCACATCGCATTGAGTTATGCGCTGGTGGGCCAGCATTCCACCCAAATGTATCGAAATGAGCGCAAGTTCGCCTTCAACCCGTCTGAGGCGACCTTGGACTTCCGGATTGCGTTCCACATGGCGCTTTCCGGTCCGGCAATCTATGAGAAGCATGTTGTCGGTGGCTATCGGGTCACCTGGTCCCCATCCGTCACCCGTGGCCCCGGGCGCAAGCGGGTCACGGTTGATGTCTTGGCATTGCATCTATTGGAGATCATCCGAAACCACAAAGAGTTCGCACGGGAGGCGAAGGCAAATCTGGTGGTGAGGCGTTGGGTCTCAAAGGTTCGTGGGCACGATGTAACGGAGATCGACACAGTTCTGGCCCAAGTGAAAGATGTTCGATTTTCCCTATTGCTGGGTGTGCGATCTCTCTACTATTTCATGCTGCAAAAAATCTTCTGATAATGTCGCCAGGATCATTTCGTTGAATATTTTCCATGTCATCGTTGGCCTTGGCGGCGGTGGCGCCGAGGGCGCGCTGTGCCGGTTGTGCGAGCATGCACCTGCGTCAACGCGCATGACCGTGGTCTCTCTTACCGACGAGGGCATTCACGGTCAACGGCTGCGCGACGCCGGAGTGGAGGTGGTCGCGTTGGGCATGGGTTCGGCCCTATCGTTTCCGCGCGTGCTGTGGCAGCTGCGGCGGTTGCTCGAGGCGCGCCAGCCGGATCTGGTGCAAACCTGGATGTACCACGCCGATTTGTTGGGAGCGCTCGCTGGGCGGATGGCAGGGATCCCGGTGGTGTGGGGAGTCCGGATCGCCGACATCGGCGCGCATACCAAGCTGCGGACCCGACTGGTCGCAAAAGCGTGCGCGTGGCTCTCCACATTGCTACCTGCCGGCGCGGTAGCTTGCGGCTACCGCGCTGAGGCGCGGCACCGGGCCTTTGGCTACCGCGTCCCAATGACGGTGGTGCCGAATGGCTATGAGTTCGCACGTTGGGCGGCCGCATCCAGCACCCCCCATGTGCGCGCGGCTTTTGGATTGGCCGATGACGACATCGTGTTCGCTCATGCGGCGCGCGCGCATCCGCAGAAGGACCATCGCGGGCTTGCTCTGGCGTTCAATCAGGCGCATGCGCGCGATTCCAGGCTGAGGTTGCTCTTGTGCGGCAGAGGGCTGCAAACAGGCGAGCCGGAGTTCGAGGCCCTGCCGTTTTCCAGTGAGGCACGTTCTGCCGTGTGCGCCCTGGGCGCGCGGGACGATCTGCCCCAGTTGTGGGGACTGGCTGACGTCTTCGTGCTGTCGTCCATCAACGAAGGATTCCCGAACGTGGTGGCGGAGGCCATGGCCAGCGGTCTTCCGGCGGTGGTCACGGACGCCGGCGATGCAGCGTTGATCGTGGGCGACACCGGCACCGTGGTGCCGCCCTCGGATCCTGCGGCGCTGGCGCTTGCCATGTTGAAGATGGCGGCGATGCCGGCACCTGCGCGTCGGGAGCTGGGCATGGCGGCGGCGCAGCGCGTGCGGGAGAATTACTCGGTGCAGCGGATGGTGGACGGATTCCACTCGGTGTGGCGCGAAATACTGGACAAGGCAGGACGCTGATGTGTGGGCTGGCAGGGGGATGGAGCCCGGCGGATTTCGCCGCGCTGGAGGCGGCATTGCCGGCGATGAGCGGTGCGCTGCGCCATCGCGGCCCGGATGCGGATGGGAGTTGGACGGATCCCGAGGCCGGCATCGCGCTGGGTCATCGCCGCCTGGCCATCCTGGATCTGTCGCCTGCCGGCCAGCAGCCGATGGCGTCCGCCAGTGGACGCTGGGTTATCGCCTTCAACGGCGAAATCTACAACCATCTGGATTTGCGTGGTGCGCTGGAGGCCGGCGGACATGCGCCCGCGTGGCGTGGGCATTCCGACACCGAGACGCTGCTGGCCGGCTTCGAGGTATGGGGCATCGCGGAAACGGTGCGGCGTTGCATCGGCATGTTTGCGTTCGCGGTCTGGGATCGGGCGCAGCGCGAATTGACCCTGGCGCGGGATCGCCTTGGCGAAAAGCCGCTGTATTACGGTTGGCAGGGCGCTGGCGACCGTGCCTGCTTCCTGTTTGGCTCGGAGCTTGCGGCGCTGAAGCGACACCCCGCGTTCGCGGCGCCCATCGACCGCGGTGCATTGGCGCTGTACATGCGGCACAGCTACGTCCCAGCGCCATATTCGATTCATGCGGGCATCCACAAGCTGGAACCGGGGCAATTGCTTCGCCTCTCGTCGCGCCGGCGCGAGCCTCAACTGGAACGCTATTGGTCGCTGGATCAGGTGGTTGAAGCGGGTTTGGCAAACCCATTTGCCGGTACCGAAGCCGATGCGGTGGACGCGCTGGAACGCCTGCTTCGGGAGGCAATCGGCAGGCAAATGCTGTCCGACGTGCCGCTGGGGGCGTTCCTCTCCGGAGGCATCGATTCCTCCACCGTAGTGGCGTTGATGAAGGCGCAGGCGGCAGCCCCGGTGCGTACATTCTCCATCGGCTTCGATGAGGCCGGTTACAACGAAGCGGAGCACGCCAAGGCTGTGGCGGCGCACCTGGGCACCGCGCACACGGAACTTTACGTGCGCTCCGAGCAGGCTCGGGAGGTCATTCCCCGGCTCCCGTCGATCTACAGCGAACCTTTCGCGGACTCGTCGCAGATACCCACCTATCTAGTTTCTGCGCTGGCCCGTCGCAACGTCACCGTGGCGTTGTCCGGCGATGCTGGCGATGAGTTGTTTGGCGGCTACAACCGCTACGTTCTGGCGGATCGGCTGTGGCGAGGCGTAGCGCGCATCCCAGCGTCGCTCCGGCAGCTGGCTGCAACCTGCATGCGTGCGCCTAGCGTGGACGCGTGGAACACGGGTGTGAGACCCATCCGTGGCCTGCTGCCCGCTTCGCTGCGGCTGGCGAACATGGGGGATAAGGTCCACAAGGCAGCGGGCATTCTGGATGTACCGACGCTGGAGCGGTTGTACCTAGGCCTGGTGTCGCATTGGCCCAACGGTGTGGTGCTGGGCGGCGACCCGCATCCAACTGCGCTGGATGAGGTCATGCCAGGGCTGGCCGGGTTGGACGGCATTCAACGCATGATGGCACTGGATGCCTTGACGTACCTGCCGGGCGATATCCTCACGAAAGTAGATCGCGCGGCCATGGCCGTTTCACTCGAGACACGCGTTCCCTTCCTCGACCATCGGGTAGTGGAATTTGCCTGGCGCCTCCCGTTGTCGATGAAGCTGCGTGAAGGGCAGGGGAAGTGGCTGCTTCGTCAGGTGCTCTACCGGCACGTGCCGCGCGCGCTGGTGGAGCGCCCGAAGATGGGCTTCGGCGTCCCGATCGACGCCTGGCTGCGGGGGCCACTGCGCGACTGGGCGGAGGCGCTGCTGGATGAGTCAACCCTCCGGCAGCAAGCATTTCTTGATCCGGCATTGATCCGGAAGAGATGGCGAGAACATATGTCAGGCAAACGGAACTGGCAGCACCATTTGTGGGATGTGTTGATGTTTCAGGCCTGGCAGGAGGCCGAGAGCCGTAGGAGTGTCAATACGTGATTATTGCTGCTACTGCGTGGCATGTGCTGAGCGCCGCTTTAATTTTTTTTGCCGGTCTGGTTTTATCTCTGGTGTTCGCAAAAAAAATTCGGCTATCGCAAAAACATGCGCTCGTGCTGTATCTATGGCACACGTTTTTTTCGATGGCCTATCTGTTGTATTCGCTCAGTTCCGTGGCGGATTCCACGCTCTACTATATTAATTCTCTGACGCAAGCCGGCGGGTTCAAACCGGGAACACTTTTCGTTGATTTTTTTACGGGTATTTTTACCAAAACGCTCGGTGTTTCTTATCTGGGTGCTTTTCTTGTATATAACGCCATAGGGTCTATTGGATTATTGTCGTTTGCCAGCGCTGTGCGGACTGCGGTTGATGGCAAGTCTCGCCATATGCGGCGATTGGGTTGGGTCGTGCTGCTGCTGCCATCAGTCAGTTTCTGGAGTGGTGCAATCGGCAAAGATGCCATTTCGTTCATGAGCGCTTGTCTGTTCCTGTGGTGTGTGCTGGAACTCCGGCGCCGTATGGGCTGGATGGTGTTCGCGATAATTTCGATGTTGCTTGTTAGACCGCACATGGCAGCTTTGATGGTCTTCGCTGTTGCTGCGGGAATCATATTCACTCGTGGTTCCAGCGTGCCCGCCAGGATTCTGTTGGGACTGGTGGCGGCCGTGGGGACGGTGGTTGTTGTGCCATTTGCACTGCAATTTGCGGGTCTGGGTGATGTGCAGGCGGCTGTTGATGTTGCGGATTATGTGGAGCAGCGGCAGGGCTACAATCAGGAGGGCGGTGGCGCGATCGATATTTCCCGGATGAGCCCGCCAGTGCAATTATTTACATATCTGTATCGGCCGTTGCCATACGAGGCGCACAGTGCGACTTCGCTTGCTGCGTCGGTGGAGAATGTAGGGCTGATTTTTTTGACCGTTTTAGCCGGGTGGAGGCTTTTTCGAACGCACGCTGGTTTTTTCGATTTTTTGAAAAGCAACTTGGTGCTAATGTTTTATGCCGGCGGGAGTTGGGTGGTGCTGGCGATGACTACCGCCAACCTCGGGATTGCGGCGCGGCAGAAATGGATGTTTGCACCCATTCTCTTGTACTTGGCGCTGTCCGTTTTGGGGGGCGTTACTCGGTACAATGAAAAATCGCGGCGGCGAGCAATCAGATGAAGGTCATGTTGGTTGCCAGTTTTCCCGACTCGCTCCTTGTCTTCAGGGGGGCATTGATCCGGGCAATGCGCGGATCCTCCTGCGATGTTCAGGTTCTTGCGCCGGGCATCGCGGCCGATGCAGGTTTAATAGAAACACTGCGGCGGTGGGGCGTGGGTGCATTTGATATTCCGCTAAGACGCACCGGCACGAATCCCGTTGCGGACGCGGGACTGTTTGTGGCGTTGATACGTGCAATCCGCAGCCATCGTCCTGATATTTTGTTGCCCTATACGATCAAGCCCGTGATCTATGGGACCTTGGCTGGGTGGGTCGCACGCGTTCCTCAGCGCTATGCGCTTGTCACTGGCCTGGGTTTTGTGTTCACGAATGGGCGTGGAGGACTTCTGAAGCACCTGATCGTAGTTTTGTACCGGCTGGCTCTGGGGCGCGCCCACAAGGTTTTCTTCCAGAATCCGGATGACGAACGCTTGTTTCGCGAAATGAAGCTTTTGCCTGCATCCGTGCCATCGGTGGTGGTCAATGGTTCGGGTGTGGACGTTGGGGCGTTTGCAGTCTGCCCCCTTCCTGCGGGCGAAGCGGTTTTTCTGATGATTGGGCGCTTCCTCGGGGACAAGGGGCTGCGCGAATACGCCAGCGCGGCAAAACGGATCCGATCAGTCAACCCAAATGTTCGCTTCCAATTGGTTGGCTGGGTCGACATCAATCCCGACGCCATCGCCCAATCAGAGCTGGATGCGTGGATTGCCGACGGCACATTGGAGTGCCTCGGTAAATTGGATGACGTCCGCCCCTCCATTGCAGCGAGTACTGTGTATGTGCTGCCTTCCTACCGTGAAGGCACACCTCGAACCGTCCTGGAAGCCATGGCCATGGGCCGCCCCATTATCACCACTGACGCTCCCGGCTGCAGGGAAACTGTCATTGATGGCGAGAACGGCTTTCTGGTCCCGGTGAAATCCGTAGATGCGTTGGTTGGGGCGATGCTGAAGTTCATCGAAGATCCGACGCTTGCACCTCGAATGGGCAGGCGCTCCCGCGAAATCGCCGAAGAGAAATACGACGTGCACAAGGTCAATGCCGTCATGTTGCGCGAGATGGGGATTACCCCCACTCCCGGGGAGGAACCCCATGCTTGAGTCTCAACAAGGATCGCTGGTGCACCTGGTGCGCGGGATCTTTGGTGACGCTTTTATCCCGCTCCACCGCCCGGTCTTCGAAGGCAACGAACGCCAATACCTGGTCGACTGCATCGACTCCAACTTCGTGTCCTCGGTCGGCGCCAAGGTGACGGAGTTCGAAGAACGCATCGCCGCCTTCACTGGCGCGAAGTACGCGGTGGCCACGGTCAACGGCACGGCTGCGCTGCATGTGGCACTGCAATTGGCGGACGTCCAGCGGGGCGACGAGGTGCTCAGCCAGGCACTGACGTTCATCGCCACCTGCAATGCGCTGACGTACGCAGGTGCGGAGCCGGTCTTCATCGACGTGGATCGCGACACGCTCGGTCTCAGCCCGGAAGCGGTGCGGCGTTGGCTCACGGCCAACGCCGAAGTCCGCGGTGGCCAGGCGTATAACCGCGCGACAGGCAAACGCATCGCCGCTTGCGTGCCCATGCATACCTTCGGCTTTCCGCTGCGCATTGCCGAGGTGGTGGCGGTGTGCGACGAATTCGGCATTCCGGTGGTGGAGGATGCTGCCGAGTCGCTGGGCAGCTATGTGGGTACCCGGCACACGGGCACCTTCGGCAAGCTGGCTACGCTGAGCTTCAACGGCAACAAGGTCATTACCACCGGCGGCGGCGGCATGATCATCACTGATGACGAAGCGCTGGCCAGGCGCGCCAAGCACCTCACCACCACGGCCAAGGTGCCGCATCCTTACGAATTCGTCCACGACGAGGTGGGCTACAACTACCGCCTGCCCAACCTCAACGCAGCGCTGGGCTGCGCGCAGATGGAGCGGCTTCAGGAGATGCTGGCCATCAAGGCCGGTGTCGCTGCGCGTTACGCCGCGTTCTTTGAGGGCAGTGGCATTCGCTTCGTCCAGCCGATCGAAGGTGCCACCGCCAACTGGTGGCTCAACGCCATCGTGCTGGAGGACGAGGCCGCGCGCGATGCGTTGTTGGAGTACACCAATGCCCAGGGCGTGATGACGCGGCCGATCTGGCGGCTGATGTCACGGCTGGAAATGTTCAAGCATTGCCAGCACGACGGGTTGGAAAACTCCTACTGGCTGGAGGCAAGGGTGGTGAACCTGCCTTCCAGCGTGCCAGATGCGGAGTTCGGCCGGCTTCGGGCGTAGTTGCTTGGCCTGCTTGTCAATCCCCGGCTGATCGAACTAGACTAATAGAACCTAGTCTATCTGGCGAGACACGACCATGACTACCGTCAACATCCATGAAGCCAAGACCCACCTGTCGCGCCTGATCGAGCGCGCCGTGGCGGGCGAGTCGTTCGTGATCGCCAAGGCGGGCAAACCGGTGGTCAAAGTGGTGCGCATGGATGCCCCAATCGCAGGGCGCATGCAGCGCTTGGGTTTCCTGCGCGGGGCGTTCACGGTGCCGGACGATTTCGATCGGATGGGTGAGGACGAAATCAACGCGCTGTTTGGCAGTGCACCGTGAAACTGTTGCTGGACACACACCTGTTGCTGTGGGCGGCTGCGGAACCCGGGCGCTTGCCAGAAGTGGCGCGTGACCTGATTGACGACCCCGAAAACGAGTTGGTCTTCAGCGCCGCCAGTTTGTGGGAAGTGGCGATCAAGGCCGGTTTGGGCCGCGAAGACTTCACTGCGGAGCCTGCGGTATTGCGGCGCGGCCTGCTGGATAACGGATACATCGAACTGCCGATCGCCAGCGAACACGCGGTAGCGACCGCAACGCTGCCATCGATTCATCGTGACCCGTTCGATCGCATGCTGGTCGCACAGGCGCAGGTGGAGGGCATCACGTTGCTGACATCCGACCACGTCGTGGCGCAGTACCCAGGTCCTATCCGTAAGCTCTGATTGCCCGATGCATGCATCCATGGAAGGTGATGAATGAACATCCTTGAGCTCATTGGCCGCACTGCGCCGTTATTCGACACCGACATCCTCCACCACGAGACCGAACTGGCGGCTCTGGTGCAGGCCAGCCGCTTCCTTGTGATCGGCGGGGCCGGCTCCATCGGCCAGGCGGTGACGCGCGAGATCTTCAAGCGCAAGCCACGTGCGCTGCACGTGGTGGACATCAGCGAGAACAACATGGTCGAGCTGGTGCGGGATATCCGCAGCACGCTGGGCTATATCGACGGCGATTTCCGCACCTTCGCCATCGATTGCGGCTCGCGCGAGTTCTCCGCATTGCTGGCGGCGGAAGCGGGGTACGACTACGTGTTGAACCTGTCCGCGCTCAAGCACGTGCGCAGCGAAAAAGACCCGTTCACCCTGATGCGGTTGATTGAGGTCAACGTGCTGAACACCATCAGCACCATTGCGCAGGCAAGGGCCGGTGGGGCGCGCAAGTATTTTTGTGTGTCTACGGACAAGGCAGCAAACCCGGTCAACATGATGGGAGCCAGCAAGCGGATCATGGAGATGTTCCTGATGCGTGCCAGCGAATCGATGCCGATCTCCACGGCGCGCTTCGCCAACGTGGCGTTCTCCGATGGATCGCTGTTGCACGGCTTCAACCAGCGCTTTGCCAAGCGCCAACCGATCTCCGCGCCCAACGACGTGCGCCGGTATTTCGTCACGCCGCAGGAATCCGGCGAGCTGTGCCTGTCGTCTTGTCTGCTGGGGGACAACCGCGACATCTTCTTCCCCAAGCTCAGCGAACAGCTGGATCTGACCCGCTTCTCCGATATCGCCGTGCGCTACCTGCAGGCGCTGGGCTTCGAACCGTACGAATGCGCGAGCGAGGACGAGGCCCGCGGCCGCGCCAGCGAGTTGATCGCGCGCAAGCAGTGGCCGGTGTACTTCTTCGCCAGCGACACCACCGGCGAGAAGGATTTCGAGGAGTTCTATACCGGCACGGAAACGCTGGACATGGCGCGTTTCGAGAACATCGGCGTGATCAAGAACGAACCGGTCTACGATGAGACGAAGCTGGAATATTTCCTTGCCACCATCGAACGCCTGCGCGACCAGCCCACCTGGGACAAGCCCGAACTGGTGGCCTTGTTCAACCACATGATCCCGGAGTTCCAGCATAAGGACACCGGCAAGTACCTCGACAGCCGGATGTGACATGCAGCGCCTACTCGATATCGTTTTTTCCGGCCTGGCCCTGTTGGTGCTTTCGCCTTTGCTGGTGCCCATCGCCATTGCCCTGCGCCTCACTGGCGAGGGCGAGGTGTTCTTCATCCAGCAACGCGTGGGGCGGGGCGGGCAGCCGTTCGGGCTTTACAAATTCGCCACCATGCTGAAGAACAGTCCTAACCTGGGAACCGGCACCGTCACCGTCAAGAACGACCCGCGCGTGCTGCCGCTGGGCCGCTTCCTGCGCAAGACCAAGATCAACGAGCTGCCGCAGCTGCTCAACATCTTCAAGGGCGACATGAGCATCATTGGCCCGCGCCCGCAGACGCAGCGCTGCTTCGACGCCTTCCCGGCGCGCTCGCAGGCGGAAATCATCAAGGTGCGGCCGGGCTTGTCCGGCATCGGTTCCATCGTCTTCCGCGACGAGGAAGAGCTGATGCACGCCAGCAAGGAGCCCGAGCGCTTCTACGACGAGGTGATCATGCCGTACAAGGGTGCGCTGGAAGAGTGGTACGTGGCGCACCAGGGGCTGTGGACGTATCTGGCGGCGATCTTCGTCACTGCTTGGGTGGTGCTGTTCCCGGAGTCAAGGCTGGCGTGGCGGGTGTTCCCGCAGCTGCCGGCGGTGCCGGCGGAACTGGCCGGGGCGGTTTGACTGCGCATGACGCCCGCTGAGCGCTATCGCCAGGTGGCGGTGCTGCACGCTGCCAATATCAATCAAGGGTTCCTGGCCACCTTGGGTGTGCCGTTCCTTGCGCTGATGTATCGGGCCTTGGACGAAGCCGAAGGGAGCGTATTGCTCACAGAGGAACAGGGCGGGCGCGTGGTGGGCTTCGTGTCCGGCGGCGAAGGCATGGGCGCGATTTATCGCAGGATGTTGCGCTACCCGCTGCGGCTGGGGCTGTCGTTGCTGCCCTCGCTGGTGCGTCCGAAGCGGCTGAAGCGGATTCTGGAAATCCTGCGGTATGGCGGAAGTGCCACCGCCGGGCAGGATCTTCCAAGCGCGGAACTGCTGAGCATTGCGGTGGATGCGTCGGTTCGCGGAACCGGGGTTGCGGAGCGCCTTTATCGTCGACTTCAGGCCCATTTTTCCGAGCGTGGGGTGGGCGCATTCCGCATTGTCGTTGGCGACTCGCTCGCCCCTGCGCATCGGTACTACCGCAAGATGGGTGCAAAGCCCGCTGGTCGCATCGAAGTGCACGCGGGGGAGGGGTCTGTGGTGTATTTGCAGGAAGTCAGTTGATTGGATCGAGAAGGCTGCCGGTAGCGCCTGTGGTTCCTATCATTCAATGTGGATTCGTGTTGTGTTGATGCTTTTTTCGAGGGAATGAAATGAAGGTTCTGGTCACCGGCACCGCCGGTTTCATCGGGTCGCACGTGGCGCAGGTGCTGCTGGCGCGGGGCGACGAGGTGGTGGGGTTCGACAACCTCAACGACTACTACGATGTCAGCCTCAAGCAGGCGCGGCTGGCGCGGCTGCTGGACAAGCCGGGCTACACCCACATCACTGCGGATCTGGCCGACCGCGCGGCGGTGGAGCAGGCCTTTGCCACGCACAAGCCGCAGCGGGTGGTGCATTTGGCCGCGCAGGCGGGGGGGCGTTACGCGGCGGAGAACCCGCATGTGTACGTGCAGAGCAACGTCACCGGCTTCCTGCACATCCTCGAGGGCTGCCGTCATCACGATGTGCAGCACCTGGTGTATGCGTCCACCAGTTCGGTGTACGGCGCCAACCGGGCTATGCCGTTTTCCGAGCACGCGCCGGCCGAGCATCCGCTGACCCTGTATGCGGCCACCAAGAAAGCCAACGAGCAGATGGCGCACAGCTACGCGCACCTGTACGGCATCCCCTGCACGGGGCTGCGCTTCTTCACCGTGTATGGGCCGTGGGGCCGCCCGGACATGGCGCTGTTCCTGTTTACCAGGGCCATCCTGGAGGGCAAGCCGATCCGGGTGTTCAACCACGGCCACCACAAGCGCAGCTTCACCTACGTGGACGACATCGTGGAAGGCGTGGTGCGCACGCTGGACCGGGTGCCGGGCAAGGACCCGGACTGGTCGGGCGAGCGCCCGGACCCGGCCACCAGCGGGGTGGCGCCGTACCGGCTCTACAACATCGGCAACGAGCAGCCGGTGGAGCTGCTGCGCTACATCGAGGTGCTGGAGGCATGCCTGGGCCGCAAGGCGGTGATGGAGATGCTGCCGCTGCAGCCCGGTGACGTGCCTGACACGGAAGCGGACGTGTCCGACCTGATCGCCAACGTCGGCTACCGCCCGGTGGTGCCGGTGGAGGCGGGCGTGGCGAATTTCGTGCGCTGGTATCGGGAGTACTACCGCGTCTGAGCGGTACCACGATGATCGCGTGCGGCGTTTGCGCGCTGGCTGAGGTCGGGCGCGCGGCGTGACCGCGGGTTAGCGCAACCGGATCAGCAGCCTGCCCAC
>Ga0209941_1000552_pt1 | contig 43136 bp, 35 predicted proteins | sample ThiBiot_300_plan_FD_183945 | JGI IMG/M metagenome (GOLD analysis project Ga0209941, IMG submission 183945) | Wastewater bioreactor microbial communities from Cape Town, South Africa - Thiocy_solids_1 (SPAdes) | ecosystem: Engineered > Bioremediation > Thiocyanate > Unclassified | place: South...
CTTGCCGGCTTCGCGCGGGATTTCCCATTCCTGCCAGTTTTTTCCAACCTCGTTGTTGAGGATCATCCGCAATGGTTCCAGTTCTTTCTGAAAGCGTTCCCAGATGACATCGATCTCTGCGTTATTGACAATGGACTTGAGCGTGATGTGTGGCACGCGCTCATATACAAAGCCGTGGCGGATGTTTCCATGTACGGGCTGCGAACTCGGCGCGGTGCGAGCGATTTCGGCCTCCTTGATCTGACCTTCGCGGGAATCGGCCAGCAGATAAAATGGGTAGCGCGCACCCATGATGCGAGCGCGGGCCAGCGCTAACGCCACCCGTGAGGTATCAATCGTGATCCAGCGACGACCCCATTGTTCGGCAACGGTAGCAGTGGTACCGGAACCGCAGGTCGGGTCGAGCACGAGATCACCAGGGTCGGTGACCATGAGGACACAGCGTTGACAGCTTCCGTGGCAGTCTGTACAACATACACTTTGGGATCGGTTCTACTTTGAATCCCCCCAATATCAAGCCAAATATTCGTTCTTGGAGTGGCCGCAAAATCATCAAGAAAGCGAACATATCTGGGAGTCGATCCCTCAAGCATTACTCGTTCTGCTTTTGAAGTTCGCAAAAGTCCTTCTACAGTGGTTTTCCAATGAAGTCCTTTGGGTGCAAACCATTCGTAGCCTATAAATGAGAAAACTTGTTCGCTGTTTGACGCGCCTTGCGACGTCAGATCAGCTGACGTCGCAAGGCGCGTCCCCTCATGAGATGAATTTTTTAAAGCGCTTATGGAAGCTGCTTCACGATACTTTGTTGCGCCAGCCTCACCAGCTTTTTTTGCAGTATATAAGTCACGGTATTTAATCAGTGATTTGTTTTTTGTATACCAAACCATGTAATCGGCAACATTTGACAGCAGATCTCCCGAGAAGCCGGTCGTTTTTGCATAGGCAATTGTCGATACAAAATTTCCCTCCCCAAACACCTCATCCATCACGGCCCGGACGCGGTGCACGTTCTCATCACCTATCTGCACGAAGATCGAGCCTGAATCAGTCAATAAATCCCGAGCAACGGTGAGCCGGTCTCGTAGATAGGTCAGATATGAATGAATTCCATCACGCCAGGTATCGCGAAACGCCTTGACCTGCTCTGGTTCGCGGGTGATGTGGTCGGTTTTGCCGTCCTTCACATCACGACTCGTTGTACTCCACTGAAAGTTGCTGTTGAATTTGATGCCGTAGGGCGGATCGAAGTAGATGCACTGCACCTTACCGCGCAAGCCCTCGCGCTCAGCCAAGCTGGCCATGACCTGAAGCGAGTCGCCAAGTATCATGCGGTTGCTCCAGTTCTGGTCGTGCTGATAGAACTCAGTCTTGTCTGCGTCCTTGGGGATGCCGTTGAAATCGGCGAAAAGATCGGGCGTGATCTGCCCCGTTTCATGCCTGCGCTCCCGCGTCTCGCGCAATAGATCGTTGATGAGCGCCTTGGGATGAACCTTTTCCTGAATGTAGAGCGGCGGAGCATGAACCACCAGATCGCTCCAATCCTGCTCGTCCTTGCCACGCCAGACGAGTTGCGGGTCTAAATCCCTATTCCTGTGCTCATACGCTACCCGCACCGGGTCCTGCTCATTTTTCTGCATTACCGACTGATATTCAACAGTGGGAATGTTTTTGCGCTTTGCCTCCTCGTACTTCAAGGCTTCGACTGTTTTGAAATTGGAGTGCTTCTTTGCCATAATTATTCTTCCTGCAGCGTCATCGAGGGTGCAACGAGGTCGATCATCCTGTTGAACTCGCTTTCGACCTTGACCTTGAAATCAGCCTCGATCTGGTAAACCTCGGTGAACTCAGCGAATGCCCAGCGGCCATAAGTGCCGAGATGGTTTACGCCGGGTACCCAGTATGTCTCCATGGTGGATTTTTTCTCCTTCGCATCTTCGCGCCGGTAGCCCTTTATTTCGATCACCAGATGGAGCGGGTCGCGCGGCCCATACCCGTCATCTACTAGAACTATAAAATCGGGTAAATACTTGCGTGTCTCGGAGCCGTAGCGATAAGGTACTTCCAGGCCTAGATTGTGGTTCTTCACGTAAGCCCGAACTCTAGGGTGCGACTCCGCCACGCGACAGAATTCCGCCTCCCAGTCACTGTCGAGAATGATCCAGTTGATGTGGCAGGATTTTGAACTCGTTTCCCAGCGCGCGGTCTTCGATGTGTTGAAGCGGACGTGGCGGGTCGAGCCAGTGGGATTATAGGGATCAAGCAATGCCTTGATGGGCCGCTCGCCGAGGAACTGGCGGGTGATGGCCGCTGTGATCCTGTTGCAGGCCATATCGGCCAATTCCTGATACATGAGCAGCGCGGGATAGGTGTCACCTTTGCATACGAGACAGGTGTCGAGCCATTGCTTGGTGATGCGCTTGAGCTGTCCGAATAGATGGAGCTTCGGCTCCTCTCCGGGGTCGCGCCACTTTGTGTTGAGCAGCCGCTGGGTGAGATGGAAAACAAGCGTGGATGGCCGCATGTCACCCAGGTGCTTGAGGCTCATATCCACGGCTTCACCGATGATGCCGGCATTGCGGGTAATGGAGGGTCCGACGAGATCGGGGCTGAGCATCAGGATGGAATCGTCGTTGAAGTCAGCGGTAAGACGTTCCTCCGGCAGTTCGACACGATAGCCTTCGACGCGGGGAAAGCGAATTTCGAGGGCGTCGCGCTCGGGACGCATGGCCCTGACTTGAATCGTCTCACGCGGCGGTTGCGGAGGAGCCATGACGGGCTTTGCCGTGAAGTCGAAGGGAATGCCGAAAACATCCGCGTACTCGACATTGAACAGCCCTTTGTCAGGCCCGTCTTCATTCAGCTCATAGGATTGGCGACGCAACGCGCGGCCAATGACCTGCTCGCACAGGAGCTGGGTGCCAAACGCGCGAATGCCGAGCACGTGGGTAACAGTATTGGCGTCCCATCCCTCGGTGAGCATCGATACCGAGACAACGCAGCGGATTCCCTCGCCTAACTGGCCAGGTTTGCCAACGGTATTCATGACCTCGCGGAGCAATTCCTGGTCCGTGATCTTGTCGCCGGCGCGGGCATCACCACTGCGCTCCACGATCTCGCGGCGAAAACGCTCAATCTCATCGGCAGCCATGCTGTGAAAGTTGTCGTCGAGCGCATCACCCGCTTCAAGCTGCTCGCTGTCGATGAGAAGTGTATTCGGGCGCGGGAGGGGGTTGCCGGTGACTTCATCGAAATTGCGGAACAGTGAAAGGCATCCATGCACTAATGTGCTGGTGCCATCCGCTTTCTTGCGATGGAAGCCGGAGATGAAGTCGTAAACCAGCTTGGAAATGGCGGTGTTCTGGCAGACGATAATAAAACACGGAGGAACTTTGATACCCTTGTCCGTCCAGAGCTGGAAGGTTTTCTCGTAGTGGCCGTAGAGGGCTTGCAATGCCGTCTGCAAACGGGTGGGAAGTTTGAGGGGGTCCAGTTCCTCGCCTTGACCGCGCCCTTTCCTTGGCATATCTTTGCGGATGTGTTCCCATAAATCTCTGAACATCGGCATTTCTTCGCCAGGGATATTTTCCGCCACCGGCACGCGCGGCAATTTGACGATGCCGCACTCGATGGCATCCATGAGCGAGAAGTCGCTCATCGTCCAGGGAAACAGTGTGCCTTCGGCATAACCTGAGCCGTGCAGGAAAAATGGCGTCGCCGACAGATCGATGACACGACTTAGGCCCAGCTTACGGTTGACGGCTTCAAGGCCAGAAATCCAGAGGCGTGCCGCCTCGTTGTTCTTGTCGGCCTCCTTCCTCTCGTCACCTTTCAGGTCCTCGTCGTCTGCATCTTTCGGTTTCTCCCGGTAGCAATGGTGCGCCTCGTCATTGATCGCGAGAATATTTTTCATACCCATCAAGTCGGGCATCACGCGCTGGAGCATCTGGCCTTCGGTTTCGAGTGTTTGAGGCGCTTCGCCCGTGCGGCCCTGGAGAAGCTGGCGACCGCCTTTGGAAAGCTCGATGTGCTCGCGCAGCTTGAATGCGTGGTAATTGGTGATGACGATCTTGGCCCGGTTCACATCATCCAGCATGTCGCTCGGCACCAGCTCGCGGTCCTTGTAGTAGCTATCGGGGTCGTTAGGCTGGAGGACACGCAGCCGGTCTTTGATGGTCAGACCGGGTGCGCAGACGAGAAAGCCGCGCGTAAAGTGCTTGCTCGCCGGGCGTCGTACTGCATTGATGGTCTGCCAGGCAATGAGCATGGCCATTACCGTTGTCTTGCCGGCCCCTGTCGCAAGCTTCAGCGCCAACCGCATCAACTCGGGGTTGGCATCCCTGTTCGCCGATGCAAGATGATCGAGTATGCGCTTGCCATTGCTCGACTGGGGAGCTACCTCGGTCAGCCAGATCGCGGTTTCCACTGCCTCGATCTGGCAGAAGAAGGGGCGGATGCCGCTGAATTTGTGATGCCGCCAGTGCTGGAGCAGGCGAGCGGTCTCCACCGTGACCTGCCACTGATTAGGTTTTGTCAATTTACGCCAGGTATCCACATAGCGGCGCACTTCATTGATGATTGGAGTAGGATCGTATTGCTGCTCTTTAGTCGAAAGTCCCTTGCCCTCGTCGAAAATGAGCGCTCCCTGTGTGGTGGTATATTTCCTCTTCTTGGGTTTCGGAATGGGTGTGATGAATTCCGCGCGGCGGCGGGTTTCGAGAATCTTCTGCGTGGGCTGGCCATGCTCATCCAGTTCCCAGTGCCGCGTGGGATAGGCATAGGGAGAGTTCAGGATTGGGTGATCAAAGAACGGATTGGACATGATCAATACTGTTGGCGTTACAACTGGGCAAGGTGGTTGCTTGGCACACCTCATGCCTCGGGCGCAAAGCTGGCTAATGTACCTTATTGTCCAGCTTAATCCAACGCATTAGCTCTTTCAGCCACTCCTTTCATCTGAGCAAAACTGTAGATCTTGTTAGCCAGAATTCTTCGGTTTATGTCTATAGCAGATAAGGGCTTACAGTAGCTGTCTTGCCAAGGGATGTTTGGCAGCTTAGTGCGGGAGGATTTACTCTTCTTTACGGCAGGGGGATCGTATGGTTGAGTGTGGGGCGTAATATAATCCACAGGCTATTCTAAAATTCATCCAATACAGCCAGGACATGGAGGAATCACAGATTGTTCTGGTTTTCCGGCATCGCTTCCGCCTATATCAATAGGGAAATCGAATTAAGCACTATGCGTCGAGATATGGTGTGATTTTAGTGGTGGGCGGTACTGGGATCGAACCAGTGGCTTCCACCGTGTGAAGGTGGCACTCTACCGCTGAGTTAACCGCCCATTGCTTGACGTTATCCTGAATCGATAACGGTTGAGGGAGGCGCAATTAGAGCATAAATCGAGGATTTTGGTCAACGCGCACAAACGCATGAGGTTACGGGATATGTATATACAAATGTTAAGTCACTGCTGACTTGGCATTAACGTAAAATAGCGAATTCTCACAATTACACAAGTTGGGCTTACAACCGACCTTCACTTCATGATCCGCACCCGTTTCGCTCCCAGTCCCACAGGTTATCTTCATATCGGCGGCGCCCGCACGGCGCTGTTTTCCTGGGCCTATGCCCGCAGACATGGCGGTAAATTCGTCCTTCGGATCGAGGATACCGACCTGGAACGTTCCACCGCTCAGTCAACGCAGGCGATTCTGGACGGGATGGCATGGCTCGGGCTGGATTACGACGAGGGGCCGCTTTATCAGATGCAGCGGCTGGCGCGCTACCATGAAGTGGCGGAGCAGTTGCTGCGTACGGGTCACGCCTATTACTGCTATTGCAGCAGGGAAGAACTGGACGCGATGCGCGAGCAGCAGCGCGCGGCGGGCTTGAAGCCCCGCTACGATGGCCGCTGGCGCGATTCCAGAGAAACGCCTCCCGCCGACGTGAAGCCCGTCGTGCGGCTGAAAAATCCGCTGGAGGGGGAGGTAACATTCAAGGATCTCATAAAGGGTGAGATAACCGTTGCCAACAGCGAGCTGGATGACCTCGTGCTGCTGCGGGGGGATGGCGTGCCGACTTATAACTTTGGCGTAGTGATAGACGATCTCGATATGAACATTACGCATGTGATTCGGGGTGACGATCACGTGAACAATACGCCGCGCCAGATCAACATACTGAAGGCATTGGGCGCGCCCCTGCCGCAATACGCCCATGTGCCGATGATTCTCGGTGCGGATGGCGAGCGCTTGTCGAAGCGGCATGGCGCGGTTTCGGTGATGCAGTATCGGGAGGATGGTTATCTGCCGGAGGCATTGGTGAATTATCTGGCGCGGCTCGGCTGGTCGCATGGCGATGAGGAGATATTCAGCCGGGAGCAGTTGGTGGAGTGGTTCGATTTATCCAGTATCAATCGCTCGCCTGCGAGGTTTAATCCGGAGAAGCTGCAATGGCTCAACCAGCAGTACCTGAAAACGGCAGATAACGAGCGGCTGGCGGAATTGGCGAAGCCTTTTCTTTCAGTGGATGGCTGTGATGTTGCCGGCGAAGGTGTCCCCGATTTGCGCAAGGTCGTGAACCTGCTCAAGGAGCGCGTCAATACCGTTGCGGAACTGGCGGATGCGGCTGTTTATTTCTTCCGCCCGCTGGAGCCTGCGGAGGAATTGAGGGCGCAGTATTTCACCGCCGAGGCTAAAGTTCCGATTCTCGATTTGCGGACAAAACTTGCAACGGTCGAATGGGAAAGCCATGCCATCAACGACACAATCAAGGCCAGCGCTACGGCACACGGCGTGAAGATGCCGAAGGTGGCAATGCCGCTGCGCGTCATGGTTACAGGAGAGGCGCAGACTCCGGCGATCAATGTGGTGCTGGAATTGCTGGGCAGGGAGGAAACGCTGCGGAGGATGGACAGGCAGCTTGAGTATTTTCCCGGCTGATGACTGATGTAGGGGGCAGTTTCAGCATAGATAAAAGTTGAGTGCTTGGGGCGATTCAGGGCTCCCTCTCCCTTCCAGGGAGAGGGAATTTTATTCGGATGAAAGAGGGACAAAGGGTTCAGGCCGTTCAGCAGTCCCAGGGCGAGCGGGAGCCTGTCAGGAGATGATGAGGATGATATACTTCAACCTGTACATTGACGGGGAAAATCGCGCTCAGTATAATTCGCCTTCTTTTGCCGGGGGTATAGCTCAGCTGGGAGAGCGCTTGCATGGCATGCAAGAGGTCAGCGGTTCGATCCCGCTTACCTCCACCAGTTTATGGCAATATCACAAACTGACGGCAAACGGCCAAGCATTTCAAAGTCCTCTGGTCCCCATCGTCTAGAGGCCTAGGACATCACCCTTTCACGGTGAGTACGGGGGTTCGAATCCCCCTGGGGACGCCACTAATTCTCAAGATGAAATGCCGGACTGTGTGATAAATACAACAGTTCGGGATTTGACGGTTAAACCGAATCAGCCTTGCTTCGGCTCTTTCTGACATGCGGCTTCTTTCCCGAGTTCGTGGCAAGAAATCCGGAAGCCGGTGGATAATAAATACAAGTTATTGATTGATAAGATATTATATTTCATTTCATGGCAATGAGGCAGCAGGGGAAATTTCGGATAATCGTGATTGTGTTGAAACGAGGGTGAAAGTTTTTTCCCCAGGCCAGGAGTTGATGAGAAAGTGGCTCTTGACATTCGGCATCATCCCATCCAAAGTATTGGTTCAGAAATGCCATCTAATTAAAACCAACTAAACTCTGAAAGGAAACTAATGATGAAAATAAACAAGGCAATGTTTGCAGGTCTGGCTTTTGGCATGTTGCTGACCGGAGCGGTGCATGCAGCAGAACAAAAATTCACGGTCGTTATCAATGCCTATGACACGACGATTCCTGAACTCAACGTTGAAGGGGTTACAGTCAAGAACATCCGGGCTTTCAATGTTCTCAACGAGCCTGAGGCACTGGTTGTCAAGAAAAACACGACAGTGAAGATTACGATCGAGAACAAGTCCCCTATCAGCGAAGGATTTTCCATCGACGCATTCAAGGTCTCGGAAGTAATCAAGGCGGGCGAAACCAAGACCATCAGCTTTAAAGCGGACAAGGCCGGTGCCTTCACCATCTGGTGCCAGCTTCACCCCAAGAACATCCACCTGCCCGGTTCTCTGAACGTCGTCGATTAATTCGATTGATCTGATGCCGCTGATAGAGCAGCATTGGCGGCAAAAGATAGCCAGTTGCAGTTAAAATAAAAACCCGCCATTTGGCGGGTTTTTATTTTAACTCTTTAGCATAAAATGTAAGGCACATAGGGAAACGAAAAGCCAAATTGCTGTCAGCACATCACGCTTCCCCGAATGTCTTTCATTACTTGGCTACACATATTCCTTTGCAGTCAAGCCCATCCCTGGTGGGATCGCAGTTGTCCGATGGGTCATCGATGCAAACCATGCCGCCCACGCATTTGATTCTGCTGGGCCCGGCGCAGGGTTGCTTGACTTTTGTTTCTTTCCCTCCGCCCGTTGCACACTTGCCCGGACAGTTCAGACCGTCTTTGGTGGGATCGCACTTGTCAGACGGATCATCCACGCAGGCCATACCCCCGGGGCATTTAATTACGCTGGGCCCGCCGCAAGGCAGTTCTTTTTTATCCATATGATGGGATTTCGAATCGGATTTATGGCCTTCATCCATCCCATCCTGTGCCTGAACATTTCCTCCCAAACCCATGGCCAAGCCCAGAGTCAACGCAAGCAATGTTGTGAATCTGGCAGTCACGCTAAAAACAGAATAAGTTTTCATGTCAACTCCCCTTGAAATGAAGAAAAAAGCAAATGACTGAGAACTCCCTCTTGCTGACACTATTGTTTATTATTGATGATCGGGTTTCTTGTAAAAGAGAAATGAAGCGCAAAAAAACACGACAATTTTAGGAATGGAAAACCGCTTTGTTCTGTACGGTGACGCACCTATTACAGAGGTTGAATTTGCACAGGTGTGAGTGCCGCGTCATAATCCTGTCTATGGCTGGTTACCTGGCAGAAAAGCATGGATGACGTTTCCTGGAGCGATGAAGAACTGAGGGCTTCCGTTGAAGCTTACGTTGAGATGCAGCGCAATGAGCGCACGGGACAGCTCATTGTAAAAAAGCAGTATTACAAAAAGCTGGTGGAAATGTTCGGCCGCAGCGAACAGGTTTTTGAATCCCGCCTGCAGAACATTTCCTATGTCCTTTCGCTCATGGGACGCGGATGGATGAGTGAGCTGAAGCCGGCAAAAGATATCGAGCCTCTGGTTGCTGCGCGAATCGAACAGTTGCTGGAGCAGGCTAGCGGACAAAAGGGAGCTCCAGTAGCCGCCTTTGAAATTGCAGTGCGCGAGGCAACAGAACAGAAAGACCTTTCCAAGCCCAGTGATAACGTCCACCCTAAACGCAGACGCATATCTGTGACGCAATTGCAGCGTGATCCGGGCGTGAAGGCATGGGTGCTGCAGCAGGCGGCAGGAACATGCGAATCATGCGAAAAACCCGCTCCATTCCAGGGGCCGGATGGATTACCTTATCTCGAATTGCATTACGTTCAGGGCCTGGCTGATGGCGGGGCCGATGCTGTTTCCAATGCAGTGGCGCTATGCCCCAACTGTCATCGCGAGATACATTACGGCGCCAATGCTCATGCAGTGGAAGCGTGGCTGTATGACACCGTCCAGAGACTGGAGCGGGATTAAATAAGAATAAGGTCCGGTCGAAATCATGAATTGGGGGAATAGCTGATGCTCTGGCAGGCCATGACCGCCGCGCGCGATCTCGGACGCCTGCACGAGATTGCCTCAATCCTCATACGGCACGGTTTCGGGGATGTGGTGCGCAGGCTCGGATTTGCCCATGCGCTGGAGCGTGCCGGACGCGCGTTGCACTGGAGCGAGGCCACCGAACTGGCGCAGCTTGAGCCTCAAGCGAGTGTGCGGCGCGCGATGGAGGAGATGGGCCCCACCTTCGTCAAGCTCGGCCAGATTCTGGCAACACGCGTCGATCTTTTCGATCCCGAATGGATCGCTGAATTCAGCAAGCTGCAGGACAGTACGCCCGCTTCCCCTTATTCCGAGGTCCATCAGCAGCTCACCGAGGATCTGGGCGCTCCCCCGGAGGAAATATTTGCCGCCTTCGAGCCGGAGCCGTTTGCCGCCGGGTCTATTGCTCAGGTGCATCTTGCACGCCTGGAAGATGGCACCGAAGTTGTGGTCAAGGTGCGGCGCCCCGGCATTCGAGGACTGGTTGAAGCGGATTTGCGCTGGCTCTCAAGGCTTGCCGAACTCATCGAAACCAGCAACTCGGAACTGCGCCACTTCCACTGGCAGGAAGTGGTTGCGCAATTTACCCAGTCGCTCCGGCGTGAGCTCGATTTTGGCGCCGAGTGCCGCCATGCGGAACGTGTTGCTTCGAACTTCGCCGGCTACTCTGACAAGGCCTCACCCATTTCGCCTCTGGCCCATCCTCCTGCCGGCGAGGATGAATCTTCTTCATTACTTCCACTCATCGTCATTCCCAAGGTTTATTGGCAATGGACGGGTGAACGCGTGTGTGTGCAGGAGTATATTCGAGGCATTCCCGGTCGCGATATGGCGGCGGTGGATCGGGCTGGCCTCGACCGCAAGGTCCTCGCGCGTCGTGGAGTGGGGGCGGTGATAAAAATGATCCTGGTGGACGGGTTGTTCCACGCGGACCCGCATCCCGGCAACCTGTTTTATCTTCCGGGTAACCGGATTGCCTTTATCGATTTTGGCATGATCGGCCTGCTGGGGGATGCGCGGCGGGGGGAACTGATCCATCTTTTACTTGGGCTGGTTCAGTATGATTCCGCCGCGGTGGCCGATGTGCTGCTCGACTGGACCGGGGAGGGTGATGTCGACGAAGAAGCGCTTAAAATGGAAATCCAGCTGTTTGTCGATCAATATCTGGGTGTCCCTCTAAAGCAGCTCAGGCTTGGCTCCATACTTGCAGACCTTGTTGCCATCCTGCGCGGACACCGGCTGCATCTGCCGCCTGATCTTGCGCTCTTTTTCAAGGCATTCATTACGCTTGAGGGTGCGGGAAGAGAGCTCGATCCGGATCTGGATATTGCAGGCGAGGCACTGCCCCTGCTGCGGGATGCAATGGCAATCCGTTACGCGCCGACCGCGATGGCCAAGCGTGGCTGGCGCACAGCCATCGAGCTGGCAGGTCTGCTAAGCAATCTGCCTCGCGATCTCTCGCGATTGTTGCGTTCTGCCCGCCGGGGCAAAGTGGATATTCATATCGAGGTGGCGCATCTCAAGCACGTGGGTGATCAATTGGACGGCGCGGTCAACCGTCTGGTCGTGGGCATCGTGGTTGCCGCTGTCATTGTAGGTTCCTCGGTCGTGATGGCGGTCTCCACCGGGCCTACTCTATGGGGCCTCCCTTTTTTCAGTCTGCTGGGTTTTGCCTGTGCGACGATTGGTGCAATATGGCTGTTTTCGGCGATTTCCCGTGCCAATAAGGCCGATCGCGAGAGGAAGCCCCGAGGCGACTGATTGCGAACGCAGACTGAGGATTCTTCCTTTCAGGATTTTTATTGCTTCCTTCCAGTTTTTAGAAATCAGGATAGAACAGTAAATCAACTCTCGACTGAAGTCGAAAGCTTTATCATACATGAGAAACCATGCCGACATTCCGGACATTTACACCCACAATTCCTTCCGCGATTAAAATCGCAGGTTTCCTTACGAGGATTCTATGAAAGCAATCAATTTCTTACAAACTTTCACTTTAGCAGTTGCCATCGTGCTGGGGGCCGGTTGCACGACTACGCAGCGCAACACTCAATCATCGAGAACAGCTGTCGAGCAGCTCCTTCTGAGTGAAGCAGTAAAAAGAAGCTTTCCCAGCGATCCAGGTGAATTTCTGCCCATTCCCCGCGGAGCGGGCGTGGCGATCAATACGGTAGGGATGACGCCCGACCAGGCTTTTCTGCAGCAGGTTTTAGCCGGATGGCTGGGACAGCAAGGCTATCTGGTGCAGAAAGACGGCAAGGATGCCACGCACCGGATCGACGTGGTCGTGGAGGCCCTGGGAACAGAATTGTCCGGGGCATTCATGGGAATGCCTCCGGTCCAGAGTCAGTTCATTCCATTTTCACTGCCGGAAATGGCGCTCTATAAATCCCAGTTTCAGACTGGCTATGCGAAATTTCACCTGAATGTCTTCGGCTTGCCGAACGGGAATTTTCTTGGATCGACCTCTGCTTTCCTGGCGGATGCCTACTACAACGACTACACGTTTCTTTTCGTGTTGTCGCATACTTTCACAGACCTTCCATCCGTTCCGGAAATGGGTTCCTTCAACCGCAAACCCGCTGGTCCCCTAATGAGGAACAAGGCAGAGTAGACAGGGGCATTGTGCGCAGTTCCTGTGTAATCTCATGCAGCGCATTCCGGAAGTCGGCATCAAGCAGGTGGCGAATTTTCAACGCCACGATAAGCTCATGTCCGTTTCGCGTCCGGCTCCAATTTTCCATCCGCAGGCTTTTTTCGATGGCTTCCGCGCGTCTGGCATCGGACAGATAGAAAAAATCGCAGCAGCACTTCCGCTCTGAGCCCGGAGCGGGAGGTGTCCGGCAGGAAATGCAGGCGTTGAACAGCGCCGATGGGGGTGCCGGGAGAGATTCGAAGCCAAGCCGTTCGGTATTGGCAGCAGAATGTTCATTGACCGGCTTTACTCCGGTGATCAGCGCCGCAAAGCTTTTTGTGGCGGTATCGTTTCCGTTTTTATCCGGAACCTGGCCGAGGGTCGCAGCGCAAATTCTGATTTGCAAAAGGAGGGTCTGCAATCCGTAGCCTCTCCATTCCTTTTTTACGTAACACATCCCCAGTTCTTTTTCGGCCGAATCCGGCAGATCGAACACGCCAGCGCCTGCCATGAAATTGCCCACGGCATTCTCAATGACAAAAAACAGACCGTTCTCGACTGCGGTCTTGAATTCGTCATAAGGGCGCCACAAAAGGTTTGCGGATTCTTCCAGCGGCAGTTCCGCGACGGCTTGCCGATATTCCGCCAATATGTGCTCAACATCCCCAAGGCCTGCTGCCCGTATGGTTGCATGAGTAATGCCTGACATCTCGCTCTCCTGTCGCGCTTGTCGAATTCCCGATGACAAAAAGGAAAAAAGGAGGAGTTGCGGTAGATACCGACAGAACCGGAACATACCTCCTGGAATAGCGGCTGTTAGATGGGATCTATTCCACAGAATTCAACCCGATGGCCAAATCCATGGGCATCGGCCTGTTTTTTGACCGAGGCATTGCATATATCAAGATAATAGTTTGACACAAAACAGAAAAGAATATATAAATAGTTGCATGATCCAAGATTGGGCGCTTTGGATTTTTGGCAATGGGATACGGAAATAATGGTTACGGTAGAGCAGTATCGGCAGCTTTGCGCGGAATGGAGTGGGGATGCGGCCGAATTTTCCTGGCTGGTCCAGCACGGTGATATTGCGGGAGTCTCGCAGCGTGCCATTGCAGCCGAGTTCGAATTTGCTCCGTCCACGGTTTCGCGATGGGCAGCGGGTGAGGCGCTTCCTCACAGGCGTGTCCAGAAGCTGGTAGTGGGCGCGCTGGAAAAAAAGGCGCGGCGGCTCGAACAGGCTTGTGCCAACGCTTTTCTTCCGGTTAAAAAGGATGTGGATACTATGCGATCACACCCGCAGGCTTAGGATTCTGCGGGCGATAAAGGGCGATAATGCTCGCCCCGGCACTCTATTTGCAAAGCGATGAACGCTTACGAGGTCAATTTCGACGGGCTGGTAGGCCCCACGCACAATTATGGTGGACTGGCGGTAGGCAACATCGCCTCTGCGGAAAGTGCGCTGACAGTTTCCAACCCTCGGGAAGCCGCATTGCAGGGGTTGGAAAAGATGAAACGGCTTTCTGATCTCGGCATCAGGCAGGGCGTTCTGCCGCCGCAGGATCGCCCAGCTGTCTCAATGCTCCGAAAGCTGGGATTTGCCGGGGAGGATGCTGCTGTCCTCCGGTACGCGGCAACGGTTGCCCCCGGGCTTTTGCGCGCATGCTCGTCGGCCTCCAGCATGTGGGTAGCCAACGCCGCCACTGTTTCGCCAAGCGCCGATACCGAGGATGGCAAGGTACACCTTACGGCTGCCAATCTGCCCTCGCAACTTCATCGAAGCATCGAGGCGTCTGTTACCAGTGCCGTTTTGAAGCGGGTGTTCAGCGATGAGCGCTATTTCGTGCACCACGATCCCTTGCCGCCCAATCTTTATTTTGGCGATGAGGGCGCCGCCAACCATATGCGCTTCTGCCCGAATCACGGTGAAACCGGAGTGGAGGTTTTTGTCTTTGGGCGCGCTGCCAGCCGCGATATTCCCAAGCCCCTGCGATTTCCTGCACGCCAGTCGCTGGAGGCCAGCGAAGCGATTGCGAGGCTGCACCGGATCAAGCGTGGAAAGGAACTGTTCGTGCAGCAAAACCCTGCGGCCATCGATGCAGGGGCGTTTCATAACGACGTGCTGGCAGTGACAAACTGCAATGTCCTGTTTTATCACCATGCGGCATATCCGGAGTGGGAGGAGGCCGAAGCTGAAATTACAAAGGCATGCGGCTGGCCGATTCACTTCATCAGGGCCGGGGAAGGAGATATTACGCTTGCGGAGGCGGTCAGGACTTATCTCTTTAACAGCCAGCTCCTTACTCTTCGCGGTAACGAGATGATGATCCTTGCGCCTGCGGAATGTCAGGAATCCGACCCCGCCAGGACCTTTCTCGAACGAGTCGTGCAGGATGCGGCTAATCCCGTTGCGCATGTCGAGTACGTAAATTTGCGCCAAAGCATGAAAAACGGGGGAGGGCCTGCCTGCCTGCGGCTTCGTGTCGTGCTAACCGAACCGGAACTCGAGGCCGTGCAAAAAAACAGTCGTGTGATTCTTGACGGGCGTCTCTACAATGAACTCAAGGCATGGATCGAAAAATATTATCGCGAACGCCTTTCGCCAACCGATCTGGGGGATCCCGCTCTTCTGCGGGAAGGTCGCGCTGCACTGGATGAATTGACGACTATACTGGCATTGGGTCCGCTGTACGATTTCCAGAGGCCTTAAGCTTTGCCAGCATTTTTAGCAGCAATCGTCAGTGGAGTCCGGAAGCGCTGCCGAATCTGAACAGGCAACCCTGCCAACCAATCCCGGAGGAATTCATGGCTATCACGCTCAATCACACCATCGTACCGGCGCGCGACAAGGAGGAATCCGCGCAGTTCTATTCGAGAATATTCGGTTTCCGGTATGTCGGCCCGTTTTCCCGCTTCATCGTGGTAAAAGTGAACGACACACTTTCTCTGGATTTCGACAGCCGGGAAAAATTCGATTCGAACCATTATGCATTCAAGGTAACGGAGCGGGAGTTCGACGAAATCTTCGCCAGGTTGAAAGCGGAGAATATCAGGTATGGCAGCGGTCCCTTCGATCCGGAAAACATGAGCATCAATCACAACGACGGCGGGCGCGGCGTCTATTTCCGCGACCCCGCAGGCCATCTGCTGGAAATACTGACGGTAGATTACAAGATGCCTTGATGGCAATTGGAGTGATACCGATTCAGGGCATAGGAAGTGTGAGGGTTTTTCAGTGCTTTTCCGGCGAAAAATTGACTTTGGGCAGAAAAAGTGCACAAATAGTGCATTTCTATATCTCTCCCGCATTTATAGAGCAGTTTCGATCAGGGGACTCCTATGAACGTTAACATTTCTTCGGATATACCGGATACAAGTCATCCGTTTATTAAACAGAGGTGGTCGCCAGAGGAACTGGCGAGCTTGCGCGCCGAACTGGACGAACTGATCTACCGCGTTCCTGATTTGTCTGACGCTGATTTAAAGGAGGCCAAAGAAAAGCTTTTTGAAAAGATTACCAAAGGCAGGGCTCCAAAGGAAACAAGCGGTTCCGGCCTACTCGATCCAGCTACTGAATCTGGAAAAGAGGGCATATCACCGCCACAAATCGATGTAACCACATCCGATCTTTCCGCAGTGCTTCATAGTGCGGACTTTGAGGGCTTCCTGCGCTATCTCCGTTCACCTCAGAGCGATCCCTCGACACTATCTCCAAAAAGGTTTAGCGAAGCATTGAGCATGGATATTCAAACCCTGGCAGGGCAGGCTCACGTACATCGCAATACGATTAGTCGAGCGCCTGAGTCCGAAAGTGTGCAGGGTTTTTTACGGGAAGTCTTACGCGTACTTCGCGCCGCCACTGATATATCCGACAACATCGATCACGCCATCTTTTGGTATCGCAACGATCCCTTGCGCGTTTTCCGTTATAAAACTGCCGAGCAATTAGTAACGGAGGGACGCACGGAGGACGTGCTCCGGTATGTCGAGTCGCTTGAAGCCGGGGCAGTGGGGTGATTCGTGTACAACTGTCAGACCTTACCGCTTACAGAGTGCTTGATCCGAGATGGTCATCGTCACCACTCAGCGGGGTAGGAGTTGCAAAGCACGGGGGACGAGTAAATCGGCCAGGCATAGAAACGCTCTATCTGGCGCTCGATCACAATACTGCTATCCTTGAATATAAGCAGTTATCCACGCTGCTTGACCAGGCACACTTGTGAGCTGCCAAGTAAGCGTTGCTCACGTCATCGATTTTAGAGAAGGCTATATTCCCTCCTCCTGGGAGCCTATGTGGCAGGACTTCTATTGCGACTGGCGCGAATTATGGTTTAACCAGCATATCGAACCGCCGAGTTGGGCTATAGGTGACGCAGTTATAGCAAGTGCCGCCAAGGGTATCCTGTTTAAATCGCAGTATGCTGGAGGAGATACAAATTTGGCGCTTTATCCCGCCGCGTTTACAAATCTGGATTCGATGACGGTCTATGATCCGGATCGATTATTAGAAAAGAAGGATCCCTTGTGGGGTTCCTGGCAACCATGAAGTTTCAGCAAGCTTCACTGCACAAGGATTGGATTCTATTCATGGGAATTAGAAGAAAAGGCATATAGAGACGTACCACTTTTGTACGCACTCTTTGAGATTTAAGGAATCGTGTAATTGTTATGCCAAGACAAAAACAAATCCATGCAGGTGGAGGTGTCCATGCAAAAATTCGCCCGATTCACGATTACCCTTCTGACCATCGGATTGGTCGGATGTAGCAGCGTACCGGAAAAGGGTACAAAAGCTACCCATGCACCTGGAATTAATCATGCACCCGGAGCCAAAGTAAACCTGGAAAATACCTCGCTGGTGAAGAAAATGCTGTATGAGCAGTACAGTCAGTGGAAACATACCCGATACCGGATTGGCGGCATGAGCAGGAGCGGCGTCGATTGCTCCGGCTTTATTCAGGTGACATTCAAGACCAAGCTGGGCGTGATATTGCCGCGCTCGACCGAGTTCCAGGCGCAACTGGGAGAAAGTGTCAGTAAAAGCGAACTGAGGGCGGGAGATCTTGTTTTTTTCAAGACCCGCTGGAGCGGGCGGCATGTAGGTGTCTATATCGAGGACGGCAGATTTCTCCATGCTTCGAGCACCTACGGCGTAACTATTTCAAAATTGAATGAGAGCTACTGGAAATCCGCCTACTGGAAAGCAAAGCGGCTGGATATGTAAGAAACTCTTCCTGTCGTTTCCGCTGCTAGTATTACTGCCTCATTATTGTCCCTGGAAAATCCAGGGCCGCGAGATGGAGACAGGTGGAAGCACCGGCCTTATTTTTAGTATTGATCCAGTCCAGACCAATAATAGGGTACTTTGAACGCTACTGGCTACCGCCGGTGTGACGTATACTGTTTGCTCACGAGATCAATAACAAATCGTCAAAAGATTCTATCCGATGGTATTATTCAGGCAGGCGGTCTGATACGTGCCTGAGTTCTATCTGCACTTGAGCATTTTCTTAACAGTTCTTCCCTTGGGCATGAGGATAAGGCCTTTGCCCGATCCATCCGCATCTCACTTTGAGAACTTCCGGACAGGTCCTTACAGGGTGTGCACCCGGAGGTTCCTGGCTGATGGCGCTCCTGTATCTTTCCTCGGAAAGTGCCGATCGGCACGGGTGGGACTTGTTCGCAGTAAATCATATCGATAGTTCATGTCGTTGATCTGGATAGTTATCCTGCCCTTCATCGGTAGCCTTTGTGCCGCATTTCTGCCATCCCATGCGCGCAACGTCGCCGCCTGGCTTGCGGGTACCGTTGCGGTGGCATGCGTCATTCTCACTGCCCGGTTGTATCCGCCAGTAGCTGAAGGAGAGGTGATACGGGAAGCGGTGCGCTGGATTCCTCAATTGGGTCTCGACTTCACGTTTCGGCTGGATGGCTTTGCCTGGCTGTTTGCAATGCTGGTGACAGTAATGGGAGCCCTGGTTGTACTGTATGCGCGCTATTACATGGCAGCGCAAGACCCGGTTCCCCGTTTTTTCTCGTTCTTTCTCGCTTTCATGGGCGCGATGCTGGGAGTCGTGCTGTCCGGCAATCTGATTCAGCTGGCAGTGTTCTGGGAGTTGACCAGCCTGACGTCTTTCATGTTGATAGCATACTGGTATCACCGCCCGGATGCCCGCCATGGCGCGCGCATGGCATTGACCGTGACGGCGGCGGGAGGTCTTTGCCTGCTTGCCGGAGTCCTGATACTCGGATGGGTAGCGGGAAGCTACGATCTGGATCGGGTGCTAGCCTCGGGCGATCTGATCCGCGCGCATTCCTGGTATGTGCCCATGCTGATCCTGATCGGATTGGGAGCGTTGACTAAAAGCGCACAATTTCCATTTCATTTCTGGTTGCCTCATGCCATGGCGGCGCCTACACCCGTATCCGTCTATCTCCATTCGGCAACGATGGTCAAAGCAGGTGTTTTCCTGCTTGTCCGGCTCTGGCCTGTGCTTGCGGGTACCGATGAATGGTTCTGGATGATCGGCACGGCAGGTCTTCTGTCGTTGGTGCTGGGCGCATACGCAGCGGTGTTTCAACGGGATATGAAGGGTGTGCTGGCTTATTCCACCATCAGCCATCTGGGTCTGATCACGCTGCTGCTCGGGTTGAACAGTCCCCTTGCATTGATAGCCGCAATTTTTCATATCATGAACCACGCTACCTTCAAGGCATCGCTTTTCATGGCGGCGGGCATGGTCGACCACGAGACCGGAACGCGCGATCTATCGCGCTTGAGCGGTTTGCGGCGTGCCATGCCCATCACCGCTACGCTGGCCGCGGTGGGTGCCGCGTCCATGGCAGGCGTGCCGTTGTTCAACGGCTTTCTTTCGAAAGAGATGTTTTTTGCCGAGACCGTGTTTGTCAGCGGGCACCCGATCACACGTATCGGCCTGCCGGCAATGGCTGTGGTTTGGGGAATACTCAGCGTTGCCTATTCGCTGCGTTTTATCCTGCAAGTGTTTTTCGGGCCCCCGGTGGAAGATCTGCCGAAAAAGCCGCATGAGCCACCGCGCTGGATGCTGTTTCCCAGCGCGCTGCTGGTCACGGCCTGTCTGGTGGTTGGAATGTTTCCCGCCAGAACCGTCGGGTCGTACCTGAACATGGCCTCGCGGTCCGTACTTGGAGAAAGCACGCCGTTCCATAGCCTCGCAGTATGGCATGGCTTCAATCTCCCTCTCATGATGAGCCTGGCTGCGATGGCAGGAGGAATCCTCCTGTATCGGGCGCTGGGAGAATATCAGCAGGGCACGACAGTAGTACCGCTGATCGAGCGTTTCGACGGCAGGCGTATTTTCGAATTCATGCTCGAGAAGCTTGACAGGCTGGCAATGCGCCTTTTGCGATGGTTATCCACCGAGCATCTGCAGGTCCAGATGCTGCTGCTGATTATTGCCGTGTTTGCCAGCGCGCTGATACCGCTCTCCAGGGGCGGCCTGCCCGAGGGCGATAAAACGCCACTTCCGGTTGAACCGGCTTTTGCGGTGCTGTGGCTGATCGGTGCGGTCTGTGCAATCGCGGCCGCTGCACAGGCAAAGTATCACCGGCTTGCTGCATTGACCCTGTCAGGCGTGGCGGGGCTGGCAACCTGCATGACCTTCGTCTGGTTTTCCGCGCCTGACCTGGCGCTGACGCAGCTTATCGTAGAGGTCGTTACACTTGTCCTGCTTCTGCTGGGCCTGCGCTGGCTGCCACCGCGCGATAAATCGCTGGACCATGAAACGGTGCCGCTGCCAGTGCGTATGCGCGCCGAGGGTCGCCGGTCGCGGGACCTGGTGATCGCGATTTGTGCGGGTATCGGCATCACCGGATTGAGTTATGCCATTCTGACCCGGTCTGCGGGGGAAGGCGTTTCGCCTTTTTTTATCGAGAATTCACTGCCTCTGGCAGGCGGATCGAACGTCATCAATGTGATCCTGGTTGATTTCCGCGGTTTCGATACAATGGGCGAGATTACCGTGCTGGGCATCGTGGCATTGACTGTGTTCGCGCTGTTGCGGAGGTTCCGCCCGGCTGCCGAGGCCATGACGGTGCCCGTAAAACAGCAGGAGCAGGATGAGCAGAGCGGAGCATTGCCGCCGGATCCGCATGCGTTGCTGCCCGCTGGGCCAATGATGGTGCCGGCGGTGTTCGTGCAGTTGCTGCTGCCGGTTTCGGGCATGGTGGCGATTTATTTTTTATTGCGCGGGCACAACGAACCGGGCGGAGGCTTCGTGGCGGGGTTGATCGTTACGACAGCGGTCATTCTGCAATACCTCGTGGGAGGCACTGCCTGGGCGGAATCCCGTACCCGTATTTTTCCCCAATACTGGCTTGCAGCGGGGTTATTGTGTGCTGCCGGCGCAGGTATGTCAGCGTGGCTGGCAGCACGTCCATTTCTTTCCGCATTGGCGTGGCATGGCACTTTGCCGATAATCGGCGAGATGCACCTTTCAACGGTGTTGCTGTTCGATCTGGGGGTCTTTTTTCTGGTGATTGGCGCAGCGGTATTGATCCTGGTGGCGCTTGCCCACCAGTCACGGCGCGCGCATCGCAAGCAGGAGGTTGCGGAAGTCGAGATACCGGCGGTGCTGGTGGAGGCGCCGGGTTCGCCGGCAGGGCAAGGCGCCAGTGGTCATGGCTATCCGTCTGTGAAAGCCGAAAGGCAAAAGCTTCCCCATGTTTTTCCCCCGAAGGAAAGGGGGGATTGATGGAGGCAATCTATGCGCTTGCCATCGGCGTTCTGACCGCTTCGGGCGTCTGGCTGGTGCTGCGCCCCCGCACCTTCCAGGTCATCATGGGACTTTCTCTGCTGTCGTACGCGGTCAATCTGTTTATCTTCGGAATGGGGCGGCTGATGATAGGAGGTGCGCCAATCATCGAAACCGTGGCACAGGCAGATCCTTCCTTGTATGACGACCCCGTGCCGCAGGCGCTTGTGCTCACCGCAATTGTCATCGGTTTTGCCATGACTGCGCTCTTTCTGGTTGTACTGCTGGCTTCACGTGGCTTGACGGGCAATGATCACGTCGACGGGGATCCGGAAGCATGAATGGCTGGGTGAATCATCTCCCGATATTTCCGGTAGTGATCCCATTGGTTGCGGGAGCAGTCATGCTGCTGTTCGCTGAAGCCCGGCGTGCTCCGCGTACCATTATCGCTCTTGTCGCCACCCTGGCGAATTTACTCGTGGCGCTCGTGCTCGCCTATATTGCAAGCGATGCTGTTCCGGGCATCTGGCCGGACGGAATCGCGGTATATCTGCTCGGCGGCTGGCAGGCGCCCTTCGGCATCGTGCTGGTGCTGGATCGACTATCTGCCCTGATGCTGGTACTCAACGCGGTGCTGGCATTGACTTCCCTGATCTACGCGCTGGCCCGCTGGCGCAAGGCCGGTCCTCATTTCCAGTCGCTGTTCCAGTTCCTGATCATGGGGGTAAACGGCGCTTTCCTGACCGGTGATCTCTTCAACCTGTTTGTATTTGTGGAGGTGCTGCTGGCGGCGTCATACGGTCTCCTGCTGCACGGACTGGGCGAGCCGCGGGTCAAGGCCGGCCTGCACTACATCGCGACCAATCTTGCAGGTTCGTTTGTCTTTCTGATCGGTGTTTCGCTCATCTATGGAGTAACCGGAACGCTCAATATGGCGGACGTGGCTGCCCGCGCCTCATTGCTCACCGAGGACGAGCGCATACTTTTTGAAACCGGTATCGCCATTCTCGGCAGCGCATTTCTGCTCAAGGCGGGAGCATGGCCCTTGAATTTCTGGCTGCCGTCTGCTTACGGTACGGCGGCACCCCCAGTGGCGGCGGTTTTTTCGATTATGACCAAGGTGGGGATTTACGCGCTGCTGCGGCTGGGGTCATTGCTGGCTGGCGCTTCGGGGGCGAGCGTCCCGGCACCATTCAGTGATGGCTGGCTGTTTGGCATCGGCATCGTTACACTTATGCTGGGGGCAGCGGGCATACTCACCGCCAGCCAGCCACAGCGGCTGGTGGCATATTGTGTCATCGCTTCCGCCGGTACGTTGCTTGCGGCGCTCGGGTTTGGGGGTACGGCAATGAAAGGGGCAGCCCTGTATTATTTGACAAGTTCAGTGCTGGCGACAGGCGCTTTCTTCATGCTTTGTGAGATGATCGACCGCACACGGCAAACCGGCGAGGACATACCGCTGGAGATGATGGAGCCCGTCGGGCAGGAGCCGGTTGATGCCGATTTTACAGATGACGTGGTAGGTATCGTCATTCCCGCCGCGATGGCATTTCTGGGTATGGGTTTTCTCGCGTGCGCCTTGCTCGTGGCGGGATTGCCGCCGCTGTCGGGGTTTATCGCCAAGTTCCTGATTCTCTCCGCCACACTGGCCGATACTGCGCCGGGGCCGGTACCCGTTACGGTATGGGTACTATGGGCAAGCGTACTCGGTTCGAGTCTGATTGCAATCATTGCCCTCTGCCGGATGGGAATACTTTTGTTCTGGGGTTCGGATGAGATCATGATCCCAAGATTGCGCCTCGGGGAAGCGGCTCCAGTCGCGGTGCTGCTGCTGCTCAGCGTTGTGCTCGCGATAGAGACGGGTCCGGCAATGGATTACCTGAATCTTGCCGGTAATTCGCTATCTTCACCGCAGATATATATCGATGCGGTACTGTCGGGCAGCCGGCCATCCGGGCCTTTGCCGGCGCCTTCAATCCCAATGGAGGGGATCAGGCAGTGAAACGCTGGCCGTCGCTGACACTATTTACTGTCATTCTGTTCGCCTTGTGGCTTCTGCTGAATGATTCCCTGGCACCCGGCCAGCTTTTGCTGGGTCTGATACTCACGGTGGCTATTACCGCATCGACCGCGGCAATACGCCCGCTGCGTGCGCACCCGCACCATCTGCTTACCGCATTGGGGCTGTTTTTTGTAGTGCTGATCGATATTATCCGCTCCAACATCGCCGTGGCGGGAATCATTCTTGGGCCGGCGAAGAGACGTTTCAGCTCGGGTTTCATGAAAATTCCGCTGGATATGCGTGACCCGTATGGCCTTGCCGCGCTCGCCTGTATAATCACGGCAACGCCTGGCACCGTCTGGGCCGGCCTTTCACCTGATGGAGGCACACTCACGATTCACGTCCTGGATCTGCAGGATGAGGAGGCGTGGGTTCGCACCATCAAGCAGCGTTACGAGCGGCGACTGATGGAGATATTCGAATGAATGGAATGCTGCCGTGGGCAATATCCTTTGCCCTGATTGCTGTCGCACTTGCCATGATCTTTGCCGCGATCCGTCTTCTGCGCGGACCTGCCGCGGAAGACCGCGTACTGGCGCTGGATACCCTGTATGTAAACAGCATGATCATGGTGCTCACGCTGGGAATTCAGTTCGGATCCCGGTTTTATTTCGACATCGCTCTGCTGATTGCGCTATTCGGGTTTGTCGGTTCAGCCGCAATGGCTAAATTCCTTTTGCGTGGCGAGGTGATCGAGCCATGACAATGAATGAGATTCCCTTCTGGGCTGATCTGCTCGGCTCGCTGCTGCTGATCTCAGGCAGTCTGCTGACGCTGATCGGGTCCCTCGGCTTGCTTCGGCTGCCCAATCTGTTTACGCGCATGCATGGCATAACGTTGGGAAATACACTCGGCCTTGGGTGTGTGCTGCTGGCGTCAATACTGATTGCTTCGATACACGCCGGGCGATTCGTGTTTCAGGAGGTGCTGATCACACTGTTCATGATATCGACCTCACCCGTCACCACGATCCTGCTCATGCGCTCCGGGATATACCGCAAGCGAGTGGAGGCTGGCGGAAAAACAGCAGAACGCCAGGATAGTCCGAATCCGGGGTGATCTTTCACCTTTTCTTCCATTTTCCACCATAGCGTTTTCCCTGCTGCAGTTTCCCCACCTTCGCGGATCCCGGGAGCCTGACACCGCAGTCAATATTCCCGACATGGCTCGCATCTGGGGAACTTCTGAAGAATCTGAAGCAAATAGCCTTGACTAGCTGCCTTTCCTCGCCTATTTGTTAGAAAACGGTACTTTAATTCAATTCATTCCAATCACTGTGTTGTGCATGGTGTGATCAAAACATGGGTGGGAAGTGATATGAAAGAACTGTTCAGATTTGGAGTCATCCGCCCACCGCGTCCGGCCTCCCGTCGGGGAAGCATTGTATTTCCCGGTAACCTGACCCTGTTACGTCGCGGTCTCTTCGCAGCGCTTGATCATCCTGACCCGCGAGCGAGTATGCGAACGGCAGCGGCGCAGTTTTTCGAGGGTAGCGAGTTCTCGGAGGATGCAGCGAGTATTCAGTTCGGGTCGGCTCTCCTTGACCTTCGCGAGCGCTTGCAGAATCCCGGATCAATCTCTGGTGCGATGCTAGCAAGCGCCGTCGAAGAAGTAACTGGCGCCGTCGCAAATCAACTGGTTGAAGACGTCGGTTTTGTGAATCTTAAAGACCGCGCGTTCGATACTGTGCTTGCTTTGCGCGTTCTCCCGGACCGGTTCCCGCGCCTTTCTCCCCTATTTGCCGGACTGGTCCGCATGATCGACCTTATCCAACGCCTCTCGGAAAATGATCAGACGCTCGATGACGAGACAGCCGCCACCCTTCTGCGACGCACCATTGTACTCCCCCGAGCCTTGTTTCCCATGCCTCGGACGCCGTACCCTGCGCCGACACCGGCCTCTGCGGGGGACCTCCGCGCCGGTGGACGCGGTGGTGGCGGGGAGGCGCGTCAGCTATCAAACCGTATTGCCGCGCTGGATCGCGCTCGTGTCGCAATTCTTTCAACCGGCGCGGATGACCTCGCGATAACGGGCGGGCGGGATGCACGCGTGCGTTCAAATGCGATCGCGCGATTACCCGCAGACGTGCGGGACGCTTTGCGAAGCGTAAATGTTAATCTTTCGAATATGACGGTATCGGCCGCCCTGGAGCAGATCAGGCTGGCTAGCGCTGTGCTAGGCCAATCGCTGCGAGAGATCCAGGAGCAGCGGATCGCACCCTCTTTGGTGATGATCGGTACTGCAACTGTCCCCATGCTCGATCAGAATCTGCTGCCGGCGGGTGACATTGCTCTGCCTGAAGGACCCAGAGTTCCGACCAGCGTGGGTGCTATCCGACCCATCGGGATCATGCCCCTCATTGTTGTTTTCGAGCAGATCAAACGCTATGAACTCGATCAGATTTCGGACGTGCAAACTATTCTGCGATCGGAGAAGCAGTCGCGGGAAACACGCAGATTGACCCGTACGGAAGAATCTTTCGAAACCGAGATCGAGCGCAGCACTGAGCAGGAGCGCGACGAACAGACGACCGAACGGAATGAGATGCAGCAGGAGGTGGGTCGCACCATCGAGGAATCGGAGAGGTTCAATGTCGGGGCGACGATTTCCGGGAGCTACGGCCCGATCAAGGCTGAACTGACTACAGGATTCGAGTCCGAATTTGCAACAGAGGAATCACGCAAGTCGGCCTCGACTTACGCCCGGGAAGTGACGAATAAAACCGCGACCAAGGTGACCGAGAAGGTTCGGGAAAAGCGCACCCGCACGACGTTGGAGGAGTTTGAGGAAAAATTCGGTCACGGTTTCGACAATACCGCCGGTGCGGCAGATGTTTCCGCGATATTCCAATGGCTTACCAAGGTGATGGAGTATGAAGTGCGCGAAGTGGGAGAGCGTTTGATGATCGAGGTGATGGCGCCTGAACCTGCCGCAAACTACTTATGGTCAGTCGCACGGGAAAGTGAGCTTCCGGACGGGTTCGCGCCGCCCGAGCCTTTTACCGCCGCACCAGGCGACATCACGCCCGAGAACTATGGCGAGTTCGTGAAAAAATACAATGTTTCGGGTGTCGAGCCTGTCCCTGATTTCATCACGACCATTTCCATCGCCCTGGAGGGTACGGCGCAGGCGCTGGAGGAGGGTGCTCTGCCGCCGCCCATGGCCGAGGCAAAGGATGTGGATATTCCCAAGGGCTACCGCGGTTTCATTGCCCACGTTTCTTCCAATGTCATTGCTGTTCCCCCGGAGCCAGTCTCAGGCACGCCCGGAGGATTTGGTCCGGCAGCAGAGGTTTACATTACGGTTGGGCAGCAAGAGTTCAGTTCTGAGAGCGAATCCCGCATACTCAATGGCGAGACTGGCGATAGTCCTCAGAATATTCCTGTAACGGTGCTCGTTAACAATGTCCTGGCCTACACCGTCGCGATCGAAATTCGCTGTATACAAATGCCAGGGACGATGGAAGCGTGGCGCCTCAAAATGCATGCGTTAATTCTTCAGGCCTATCTCGCGCTCAAGGCTGAGCATCAGGAGCGGCTTGCCGCGCTTGCTCTCGAGCGCAGGGAAGGACCTGAAGGACGCCACCCCCTGGAGAATCAGAGTATCATTCGCAGCGAGTTGCAAAGAAGCGCAATTTCGATTCTGACAGCACAACACTACGATCTCTTCAGCGCTATTCTTGAAAGCGCGGCGCAGCGGCCTCGAATCGATTTCGACGAAGCTTTTGCCGAAGGCAATTATGTCGCTGCATTTTCCCGCTGGTTCGAATGGGAGAACATGGTTTATGTCTTTCAGCCCTATTTCTGGGCGCGGAAGAGCACCTGGAACTATCGGCTCCTTTCCACCGATATCGATCCTCTGTTCGCTGCATTTCTCCGCGCAGGTTTTGTCCGCATACAGATACCGGTGCGCCCTGGCTTCGAGGAGTTTGCGCTGGCGTTTTTCGAAACCGGCGAGGTGCCGCAATCGCATCCTTCAGGTGTAATTGGGGAAGATTATTTGAGTATCATGGAGGAACTCAAGGCGATGCTCGGCGTAGGCGATCGCGGTGAGCTGATCGATTCTTTCGAAGTACGCTTGCCGACGACGCTGCACATGCTGCGCACCTCCCCGAGTCTGCCCGCTTGGGAGCGCAACGAAGAGGGGAACTGGATCCCCGTGGAGACGGCTCCGTAAACGAGCGGATGAAAAACAGGCAGGCGCGGCTAAGCATTCGATCAATGGGCAAGGCATGTCGGCGTCCACAGTTCCGTATATTGGACAAATTCCTGTATTACGGACTCATGCAAAAAGTTGCGCAAATTCCTGATGGCTGCTCCTGCTCCAGTCCCATCCGTTTCTGATGAATCGAAAGGCATTGTCCTATTGTTTTCGACATTGCCACCCGATGAGCGGAAGTTTATTGATGAAGTGACAACCCTAGGCAAAGAGACTGTCAATCTGCCTGCGATTTTCGAGGACCATGAAACCTCCAGTCCGGAGTTTGCAGGGAAGCTCACAATAAAGAAGCTCTCAACATACGCCCGCACAAACGCTTTCGGCCATTTCAAGCCGATGCGGGAAGCGGTAAGCAGTGCGGTGGCTGCATCGAAAAAATTGCCACCGTGGCTCGATGAACTGGACGAGATGCTGGAGTTGCCGGGATCACGGCTGATAGACCGAACCCTGGGTCTTGCGATTGCCCTGCGCGAGTCCGGTGGCCTGGCTTGGCCGGTGCGGGCAGGACGTATTATCGATTCTTTTGCAGAAGGCGGCCTCGACAATTTGTTCAGCAACCGGCAGGCGTATCTGGATGCCGAGCTTGTCCCGGAGCAGTGGGTCAAGGAGATGAAGCGCTCGAGAGTCAAAAGCTCTGCTGCCGAAATTGTGCAGGAACGGCTGATGGGTTTTTATTTCGCGCGTATCGGCCTTGCCCATGTCATGCTTGTCCGCGCAGTGGCGGATGAGTTTTTCAATGACGCTGGCGGAGCCGGCGATCCGGATGCGGAGGTGCTTGCAGAAGCACAAATTGCCGCCTTGACCAGCATGGAACGCAAGATATGGCTTGCCATCACTTTCGCAAACGCAGATGGAGGGAAGAACCTGGCTTCAGTGAGCCCAGGTGCAACCGGAATCCTTACAATTCTCCACGCATTCCATCTGGCGAACGTGCCGCTTCATGAAATCACTGACGTACCAAATGCCGAGAGCAGTCGGGCACTCCGGAATTTTTCACCTGACGTTGTCGTTGCGCTCAAGCCGCGATCGCCCGAGAAGCGCGTCGCGTTACAGTTTTTGAGGCGATTGAAGCAATTCTTTCGGCTTAATATCGCCACCAAGACTGCTATCGTATCACAGGCAATGGATCAGCACTTCATGCGCTCGAAAACGGCCAAGCGGTGAGGTTGAACAAATATCGGGCGGCTTACTTGATCAATCAGCTTACGCCCCTGCGGAGTGATTTCATCCGTTCCGTCAAGCAGGCAGGAGACCTCCATTTTCTGCTAGACTACGTTCTCTCACGGAATGCTTGCTGGAATCATGTCATACTCTGCATTACTTTCCCTTAGATAAGTAAAAACTCGTGCAAACCGAGCTTCGACAACGCAATACACCCTAATTTATGAAGCAAAAGCGCTTGCTATCATAAGATCTCCCTAAAAGGCTGACTTCGCTTCACTTTTCAGCCAGCCTGTGTAAAAGCCACAAGAACTCCGATAACTTCGCCGCCAGATGTTACTGCCATTAACCGGCAGATTCCTCTGGCTCACTTTACCTTTCCACTCTGCCCATCATGCTGCCATCCATTGAACAACGTCTTTCCCTTGAACTCGGTGCGAAGCCTGCACAGGTTAACGCGGCCATTGCCTTGCTCGATGAAGGTGCCACCGTGCCCTTTATTGCACGTTACCGCAAGGAGGTGACTGGCGGGCTGGACGATACGCAGTTGCGCCTGCTGGAAGAACGGTTGCGTTATCTACGTGAACTGGAAGACAGGCGTGCTGCGATCATCGCATCGATAGAAGAGCAGGGGAAAATGACGCCGGCGCTGCTTGCTTCCATCCTGCAGGCCGAGGACAAGACACGGCTGGAAGATCTGTATCTCCCCTTCAAGAAAAAGCGGCGCACCAAGGCGCAGATCGCGCTGGAAGCGGGACTGGAGCCACTGGCGGATGCACTGCTGGCCGATCCGATGCTGCAACCGGAGGAAGAGGCCATCAAGTACTTGAAGCCGGCCTTCACCACCGAGCAGGGGGATAATCCCGGGGTACCGGATGTGAAAGCTGCGCTCGAGGGCGCACGCCAGATACTGATGGAACGCTTCGCAGAAGATGCCGAGTTGCTTCAGTGGCTGCGCGAGTATCTGCTGGACCATGGAGTGGTGGAGTCGAAAATCGCGAGCGACAAGGATGGTGGCAAGGAAGAGGAGGGCGCGAAATATTCCGATTATTTCGATTATTCCGAACCGCTCAGCGCTATTCCTTCCCACCGGGCGCTGGCGCTTTTCCGGGGGCGGCGTGAAGAAATTTTACGCGTTGCCCTGCGTCTGGATTCCGAGACGGAGAAACCGAAATGGGATGCGCCGCACAACCCGTGCGAGGCGCGCATTGCGGTCCGGTTCGGCATTGGGGACAAAGGGCGGGCTGCCGATGCGTGGCTGATGGATACGGTGCGCTGGACCTGGCGGGTGAAGAGCTTTCCGCATCTGGAAATCGATCTTATGGGCACGCTGCGCACGCGCGCCGAGACCGAAGCAATCCAGGTCTTTGCGCGCAACCTGAAAGCCCTGCTCATGGCGGCTCCCGCCGGGCCTCGTGTGACGATAGGTCTCGACCCCGGCTTGCGCACCGGGGTGAAGGTCGCAGTAGTGGATACGACGGGGCGGGTCATGGAAACGGCCACCATTTATCCACATCAGCCCAGGAATGACTGGGACGGGTCGCTTCATATTCTCGGTGTGCTTGCGGAAAAATACCGGGTGTCACTGATAGCGATAGGCAATGGCACCGCTTCGCGTGAGACCGACAAGCTGGCAAAAGACCTGATCAAGCGCCGCCCCGATCTCAAGCTCACCTCTATCGTGGTTTCTGAAGCGGGGGCTTCGGTTTATTCCGCCTCCGATCTTGCATCAAGAGAGTTCCCCGATATGGATGTGTCGCTGAGAGGTGCGGTTTCCATTGCGCGCCGCCTGCAGGATCCGCTGGCGGAACTGGTCAAAGTCGATCCGAAATCGATCGGGGTAGGTCAATACCAGCATGATGTGGGGCAAACCCAGCTTGCCCGCTCGCTCGATGCCGTGGTCGAAGACTGTGTGAATGCGGTAGGCGTGGATGTTAATACCGCCTCCGCGCCACTGCTCGAACGCGTTTCCGGACTAAATGCGGCTGTGGCGCAAAGCATTGTTGTCTATCGTGAGGCAAACGGAATGTTCACCTCGCGTGAAGCTCTGCACCAGGTGCCGCGCCTGGGTGAGAAAACCTTTGAGCAGGCGGCAGGCTTCCTGCGTGTGATAACTGGCGAGAACCCGCTTGATGCCTCGGCAGTGCATCCCGAGTCGTATCCTGTAGTGCAAAGAATACTTTCCGACTTGAAGCAGGAAATCAGGGCTGTCATCGGCAACAGCGGATTATTGAAGTCGCTCAATCCAAGGCGGTATGCGGATGAGCGATTCGGCGTGCCGACCGTAACCGACATCATGAAGGAACTGGAAAAGCCGGGGCGCGATCCCCGGCCGGAATTCATCACCGCTGCATTCAAGGAAGGCGTGAACGAGATCTCCGATTTGCAGCCGGGAATGCTGCTGGAAGGCGTGGTAACTAATGTGGCCGCATTCGGCGCATTCATCGATGTCGGAGTGCATCAGGATGGGCTGGTGCACATCTCCGCGCTTGCTGACAAATTCGTGAAAGACCCGCATACGATTGTCAAGGTGGGACAGGTGGTCAAGGTCAAGGTGCTGGAAGTCGATGAAAAGCGCAAGCGCATTACGCTGACCATGAGACTGACAGATGCGCCAGCACAGCAAACACAGGAGGCACGGGGAGCCGGCAAGCGTGAGCAGCCAGGGGATCGAAAAAATCGCCCGGCCAAGCCGCAGCGGAAACAGGATTCTACCCCCAATACCGCGATGGCGGCTGCGTTTGCGAGGTTGAAGGGGTGAATGAGGTTTTGACGCTCTTATTTGAAGGCGGGGTGCTCGCCCCTCTACTGGAACTGCCTTCTCAGGCAAGGAAAAACCTTGTCCGGAAAGGCAGCATGCAGTCCAATCCCCTTCCACCAGCAGCCGCCCTGACAGTGGGAAGGGAATTCAGGAGAGCGTTTCTTACGAAGCGGAAACAGTCTCATTCCTTGCAACGCGTAATGGAACCTGCCAAAAGACCAAGCCCTAGAAGAGCCAGTGTCCCTGGTTCGGGAATCTCCTGAATCTCCTGGCTTGAAGTTCCGACGTCAATCAAGGCTACGTTATCGAATTCAAAGGAATAGTGTGAGCTCGAGGCTATCACCCTGTTAAACCTGACATCCGAAGTAATGTTTACATAAAAAGTGCCGTTTACTCCCTGATCGCCATTTGGCAGGCGGGTGACATCAAGGCCGGTGAAGTTGAAAAGGAGCGTATTGCCGTCGTAGAAAGACAGGGTGTTGTAGCTGTCCACTGATCCCCACAAAAGGCCAAAGTATTGATGATATGTGCTCAGGTCGAGCGTAACCGAACCGATACCGGTGGCCAGATATTGTGTACGATCTGGTCCGTCTTCCTGAGGAATATCATTGAACAGATGATCGCTGGCACTGATCACGTAAGGGGCGGCGTATTTTCCGGAAACATCCGGAAGGGCTGCCGTACCCGAGTCTGTCCCGCTGAACGTAACGTAAATACCCTTACTGGAAAGTCCCCCTGAAGAGGAGAGGTTGTTGAAATTTTCATAAACTGCACCACCGATGATGGGAACTCCCCCGACGGAAGCGCTGATAAGAGCCGCAACGCTGACGGAAGAGGTCAGGCTCATGGCAGTGAAAAAAACTCCTGTCGTTACATGGATCATGGTTTTTTTTGTTGGCATTTTTGCTTCCTCTTGTTTGTTCATTACGAATATAAACAAGCTGATTGGCAACGGCCTCACAACTCTATTTAAGTATTAAGCAAAAACCATACCTATCCTTAAAAGACTGCATTTTCAACTGCTTGACAGATGAATTTCTTTCTTGATTCGATTATGTGAAAAGTCTTCCGACATCAAAGGAAAAACAACAGTCTCCTGCAGAAACGGCTGACAGGTCTTTGAAAAGTCTCCACACGGTCGCTAATGTGGGGCAGGTGAGTGCTGGAAGTCGATGAAAAGGGCAAGCGTATTGCCCTACAAAAGGCTGGCGGATAACGCGTCTCGAGGCACCGGGTGGCAGCAAGCCTGAACAAGGCAGAGATCGGAAGAGGCTTTTATCTGGGATTTAACAGAAACGAAAGCAAAAACAGGAGATGGAAGCTGGCTGCAATGGCTGTGCTTTGCAAGGGAAGTAAGCTGAGGATCAATCAAACAGATTATCTTATTTTAAGAACGCTATGCCTGTTTCCTTTAATAATATACGTGTCGGCGCTTTTTATTCCCGTAATACGCTTGCAGAGTTGTGGGGTTATGCGAGTTATCACGCAATTGCCCGTGGGATAGTTACCCCGCGGAACGACAATAAAATCATTATCTTCATTACGGAAGAGAAGCAGTCTTCTTCTCGTCAATATGTTGACCGCCTTGCAGGGGACATTCTCGAAACCGAAGGTCCTGATGATCGCTTTTCAGAAGATCGGATTGCTCATGCAGAGGTCATGGGTGAAGAAATCCATCTTTTCCACCGTCGGCGTCATCACATGGACTTCACATATTGCGGCCGCTTAAGACTCCTTGAGCTTATCCCCGATGCCGCAGGTCCGAGTTTCTTCAAATATCAACTGCTTTAAGGGGAAGGGTTATTGTAGGGAAGTAGGGAGCAGAACCCGGTTTTGCTAAATTGTATTCAATAATCTCTTACCGGAGATTCGGAAACCTCCAGGAATCCGAAACCCGAAGCCTTTATTTTTTGTTTGCTCGTTGGATCAGGCTTACGGCCGGCCCATTATGTTGCTAAACCACTGGAACCGCGACTGCGCTACCCGCTGCCCCGCCTGATCCTCCGGTGTATGCAGGTCCATAGCGATACGAAGTCCGGCAAGATTATCCCGTGTTATCCGCGCGGTGGGGTGATCGATGCCAAGAGACTTTTCACAGATCGCCAGCGCCCGCTTGTAAAGCGGTTCCGCCTGGGCATACTGCCCCTGCTTGTGATGGATGAACGCAAGATTGTTCAGGATAGTGGCAACATCAAGGTGCTTTCCGGCAACTTTTTCCAAGATTGCCAGTGAACGTTCATAAAGGGGTTGCGCCAGCGCATAACGGTCTTGCGTGCGATAAAGCTCCGCAAGAATGCTCAAATCCTGCGCCACGTCGGGATGATTCCGGCCCAGGGCCTTCTCCCGGATAGCCAGCACGCGCTTGTAGATCGGTTCCGCCTGTTCATATCTGCCTTCATTCTGGTGGATCAATGCAAGATTGTGCAGACCTGCCGCCAGGCCGGGATGGTCAGTGCCCAGCACTTTTTCCCGTATCGGAAGCAGGCGTTCATAAAGCGCTTTAGCCGGCGCATACCGTTCCTGGACGCAATACAGTTCCGCGAGATTGTTCAGCGTCTGCGTGACATCCGGATGGTCTGGCCGATGGGATTTTTCCCGGATGGCCAGCGCCCGCATGTAAAGCGGCTCGGCGTCCCCGAAACGGTTCTGGGCGCGGTAGAGCTCAGCCTGCCCATTCAGGGTTCTTGCAACCAGGGAATGATTTGGCCCAAAGTGCTTTTCCCGGATTGCCGCAGCGCGCTTATAGAGCGGCTCTGCCTGGGTAAACTTTTTGTGGTCGCGGTACAGCTCCGCAAGATTGTTCAGGCTCGTCGCAGTATCGGGATGATGGGGACCGTACTCTTTTTCCGCAACCGCGAGCGATTTCTTGACGGAGTCCACCGCTTTGTCATATTCGCCCTTCTTGTAAAGCGATATCGCCTCCTGACTGAATGTCCGCCATCTGGTTTCCTGCGCGCGGGCAACATGGGATATATGGAACAGGAGGAATATTAAGAAAGCGGTCGAGAGCCTTTTCATGCGATTCCTCCTCGGCATCGGATCCCGGTCAGGGATAGGGTCAGGGTTAAAGAATCAAAGGATTGAAGAGTCAAAGATCAAGTGATTTGCAAGAATAGATGTTAAACCAGTATCTCCGCTATGATCCAAACATTTTTTCCATTTTTTTCATCTTTTCAGTTCCGGACAGTCCGATGAAGAATTCTTCATGCGTTGCCATGAATGGAGTCTGGATCAAATCCCTTTCAGCATCGCGCTAACCAGTCATCGCTCGCTCATCCCGGCTGAAATCCGTCCCCGTCGCAGTGCGAAAAAGCGTTAGCAAGCGCTGAGTCGATCGTACCATCATATTTTCACTTTCGAATAACACGTTTGTCATCTGTGCCCTTTAGAGTTGCCAGGTAATCTGGCTCTGGAGCCTGCGGAGATTGCACCTGCGTGTGGAAGGCAACTGTCGACCGGGCGCAGCAGATTGCGGCAAATTCGAGCTCAATGGAAACAAGTCCGGAATATCGCATGGGCAGCCTTCACCGCGACGCATTCTGAAACTCCTGGCATCCCGATAATTATTAAATATTTGATTTTTTCTCATTAAGGAATTTCAGATGAAAGTTTTTGCAAGAAAGGCGATTTCGCTATCGGTGGCACTCGCTGTGGGGGTTGCTCCCATGACGCCGGCCCTGGGCGCGGGTCCCACGACCGGTGGAGCAGAATCGGTGCAGGATTGGTTCATCGCCGGCCAGAGGTTTATCGCGGATGGCGAGAGGCTGCAATCAGACGAGGGTCGCGCCAAGAACGTGATTCTGTTCATCGGTGACGGCATGGGCATTTCGACCGTAACCGCAGCGCGCATACTCGAAGGGCAGATGCATGGCAGAACGGGTGAGGAAAACAGCCTGTCCTTCGAAACGCTGCCCTACGTCGCACTGTCGAAAACCTATTCCTGGGATCAGCAAACTCCCGATTCGGCACCGACCATGACCGCTATGATCACCGGCTACAAGGCGCGCGAAGGCATGTTGTCGGTCAATCACACGACCGCGCGCGGTGAGTGCAGGGCCGCAGTGATCGCCTCCAAGTCCCTGCCCACCATTCTGGAGCAGGCGGCGGCCATGGGCAAGGACACCGGCATCGTTTCAACCGCCCGCGTGACGCACGCCACTCCTGCGGCGACTTATGCGCATACTGCCGTTCGCGACTGGGAAGCCGATTCCAACATCTCGACCTGCGGTGCTAATCCTGCCGCAAACCCGGCCGTGGTCAAGGATATTGCGCGCCAGCTCATCGAGGTGTCTCCCAAGGTCAAAGCGAGCCTCAAGGTGGCTCTGGGTGGCGGACGAACCTACTTTCTTCCGAAAACACAGTTCGATCCGGAGTATGGGTCTACCAAAGGCCGGCGTAGCGACGGGCGTGACCTTACGGCGGAATGGGTGAGCAGCCGGGGTTCCGACGCGGTCTACGCATGGAACAAGGCGCAGTTCGATGCCGCCAGTCCGGCCACGACCAGATATCTCCTGGGCCTGTTCGAGCCTTCGCATGTGCAATATGAAGCTGACCGCGCCAATGATCCGGCAGGTGAGCCTTCGCTGACCGACATGACCGAGAAAGCGATCAGGATGCTGGAAAAGAACAGAAAAGGCTTTTTCCTGCACGTCGAAGCCGGCCGTATCGATCATGCGCATCATGCCGGCAACGCCAAGCGCGCCTTGATCGATACGATCGAATTTTCGAACGCGATCAGGAAAGCGATGGAACTGACCGATCCGCGCGAGACACTGATCATCGTTTCGGCCGATCACAGCCATGTATTCACCATTGCTGGCTATCCGCACCGCGGCAACCCGATCCTGGGTCTGGTCAAGGAGGTGCCGATGGTGGATGGTCAAAGTGCCGTTCCAGCCAAAGACACTCTCGGGCTGCCGTATACCACCCTGGGCTACCAGAACGGCCCCGGCTGGCGTAACGCGATTACCTCTGGTGCTGCACGCCCCGACTTGGCGGCGGTGGATACAACGGATGTGAATTTCCTGCAGGAAGCGGCAATTCCGCTCGACTCCGAAACCCACGCGGGTGAAGATGTCGGCATCTGGGCGAAGGGTCCGAAAGCCCATCTGGTCCATGGTTCCATGGAGCAAAACTGGATCTACCACGTCATGAGAGAAGCATTCGGAAAGAGTGATGACCAGCAGGGTGACCAACAAGGCGGCAACGATCATAACGATCGCGACTGATACAGTCATAAGGCTTGGGGCGCATGCACACCTCAAGCCAATTTCTTGAGAACTTATGAAAAACACATTGTATTTTCTTGCCGGGCTTACCTGCGCCCTGCCGCTACAGGCATTCGCCCATGGTCCGTCCACGCATCACGGACAACCCGATGCCCACAGACAGGTCAGCAAGACAATTTCTTCCGATGCGCCGCTCGAACCTGTCGCAGCGCGCTATACCGAACGCCGGATCGATAACAAGACCCGCGGCACACATACCGCTGCCTGGTATTTCTGGCGTGACCCGACACGGATAGAAACGGCAAGTCCTGAAGGCAGGATCGCCGAGGCGTGGGCGCGTGACGCGAATGGCCGCATCAGCCATGCGCGCTACTTTCATGAAGACCGTCGTGTGATCGAAGCTGCCACCGGAGAATTGAAGGCGCGCGGTATCGAACCTGACTGGCAGGAACTGGGCAAGATACTGGATCCACGTGATTTTCCAGGCATGCGCCGGATCGGAGCGACGTCGGTGCTAGGACAGCGTGCCAGCATCTATCGCGGTAAATCCGGCAGCGATGATCTGGAAGTGGTGTGGCTCGATGCGGTGCGCCTGCCTGCGCGCATCACGCGCTACACGAAAACGAGCCGCATGATCCTGCTCCTTGAAGAATTTCACCGTGACAATCCGCCCGGCTGGCAGCGCGTCGACACGCATGTGACGGAAGATTATCAGCGTATCGACCTCGCCGACCTCGGTGACATGGAAAACGATCCGTTCGTACGCAAGGTATTGCGTATAAGCGGTGGACATGGCGGTCATCAACACTGACGGACGAGTGGACGCCTCGTTTACTCTGCTAATAAACGCCAGGGATATTTCAAAGCGCTGCGAAGTTGAGTCCGGGTCCCTGAATGGATATTCAGAACCTCAGAACCTCAGAACCTCAGAACCATTCATCCACAGACACCGGGCTGGCTATAGGCAGCACTGCTTCATTCAGTATATGATTGAACCTTGCCGGTTCCTCGAAGGGCGGGTTATGCGCAGAGTTCTCAAACCACACCAGCCGCTTGCAGGACGCTTCGATCTTTTCAAAATATCGCTCTGCCAGGATCGCAGGAACATGCTTGTCATAACGCCCAAGCAGGAAGAATATGGGCACCTTGAATGAGCGGTAGTGCTCGCTCAGATTGAGTCTGGAGATTTCATGCTCCAGTTGCACGAGAGAAAAGCGATTGCCCTGACCAAATCTGATAAGATCAAGCAGGTTCGCCTCATCGGTATTGAGCGCCGTCCATATCAGCTTGCCTGTCGACAGGTTGGTATGGAATATTCCGCCGAAGCGTTCCACCCATCTGCCAATCGCCAACCTCTCATCGACAGAAGCGTAGGGTGGCGGGCCAATGGCTTCCATCTCCGAAACCGCCTTGGCATTTCCCCTGTTTTTTGCTTCGGACAGGGCAAAATCGTAGGATAAGCGACGACCTTCCGGCACATCGGCCACCTGGGCAATGCCCACATAAGCGGAGACTTTTTCGGGGTGCTGCGACACATGGATTATCCCCGGCACTGTGCCCCATGAATGCCCCACCAATACTACCTTTTCCTTGTTGAACCGGCGCCTTACGTGTTCCACGACCTCATCCAGATCGCGCACGAACTGTGCAATGGACATGGATTCAGGAGGTATATCGGAATGGAATGATCGGCCTGTTCCCCGCTGCTCCCAATACACCACCGTGAAATGCTGTTCAAGCGCGTAATTATAGTGGCGAAAGAGCGCCGACTCGCTAGCGCCCGGCCCGCCATGCAGGAGAATCAGGGGAGGATTGGAAGTGGATATTCCGCGAAACCAGATGCTTTGAGGAATGCCGCCAATGGTAATCTTTTCCATACTGGCGATACTGCCGGGAATGACATTTCCGGTTGCATCCCGGAATGGCACAGTATGGACGCAGCCGCTGCACAGGAGGAGCAACGCCGCAGCAGCAGTATGACGAAGAAAAGCGGAGCCTGGCACCGATGTCTCTCTTCAGAACATTGTTCTGTCGATATGATGTGGTATATGTTAGCTTAAAAATGACCGGTGCCCGGTCGTGGTGAAATCTGCCTGAAAAAGCGGGTGACAAGCCGCCAGAGCCGGATGAAATAACAAGAGAGAGGATAATCATGCCAAAAGTATACAACTCCATTGTCGTCGATGCTCCAATCGAGCAGGTCTGGTCCAGGATACGGAACTTCCACGACTTCTCCTGGGCACCTTCGCTGATCAAGTCGTGCAAAAAGGTGGGCGGGGGCGGTGGATATTCGGTGGGGGCAAGGCGGCTGTTGAACGGGGAATTCCTGGATACGCTGATCGCCTACAGTGAGGTCGAACATCGGATGATGTATTCCATGGACGAAGGGCCTTCTCCGGTTTCATCCGGAGAGATTCACGATTACGTGGGGCACCTGCATCTGCTCCCGGTGACGACTCATGGCAGGACCTTCGTGGAATGGTCCGGGTCATGGGAATCCGCGAATACAGAAGCAGTGGAATATATGAACAAGGTGTATCGTTCGCTTCTCGCCGACCTGGCGGCGGAGTTTCGAGAGCGACTTCAGCCATGATAGAACGAGAAGGTGGGGGAGTTACACTTTTCTCACGGGCCAGGAGGCGCAGCGAAGAATTCGTGCTGGCTGAAGTGTCGCCGCGTCAAACTTATGCGTACCAGCGCAAGAATGCGGCAGCGGACAGCGCCGTTACACCCAGCAGGCTGAGCAGTCCCCAGGCACTGCGACGCTGTTTAGGCGTCCATGCGGCCGACTGACGCAAATACTTTACTGCAATGACCACTCCGCCCGCGGCACAGAAAATCTTGGTCAGCAATGCAGCAAAGGCGATGCCGTGCAGATCGGGGAATGTCTGGTAATAGTAGTAACTCACTGCACCAAATCCTGCACCGCTCATCGCCTGAATTGCCCAACTCAACCCGACTATCCAGGCAAACTTGCGCAGCACAGGGCTGGCCTGCCCCGAGATGTACCACCCAAGGACTGGAAATCCCACCACGGCAGCGGCGCCGAAATTATGCACCAACTGCACTATGGCATAGTTGAGATTTTCAAACACTTATGCTTCTACATTGACGTTGACGCACTTTTGCGGGCCGATGGGCGTATGCGCCTTGTTTACCACCTTGACGCATATTTCGTGCTTTCCCGCTGCAAGCGTTCCAAGGGACTGGCTTCCCTTCAGATTACGCAGCGTCAGGATTTCCTTTTCGTCGATATAGAGATGGGTGTGGTCGCCCTTATCTCCCAGCGAAATGTCATAGACCAGTTCGACGTTCGTCTTCGGGCTGATTTTGGCACCTTCCGCAGGTGAGGAAATTGCAACGGTTCCTTCGGCGGCAAGTGCCAGCGGAATGGAGCAGGTGAAAGCGAGTGAAGCTGCAAGGGCCTGGAATTTACGCATTAATCGTTCTCCTTGATATTTGCTGGTATCAATGTTCTTTAATAAAACATAAGGGAATGGAAGATTCAGCGTTACTGAACCTGAGTTCGTAAAATCACAAAGAGGCAGTCTTCTGGACTTTACCGGTCAATTATATCTCAACCTTGCTTCTTAAGACGCGCCAGCATATTGTAGCTCTCTCTCATCCTGGATGAACTACAATGTCCAAGAAATGGCTCTTTTATTCTGATTGGTTGTAGCTCCCTCTCTCACCCCGGATGAACTACAATAAAGGCCGGCACCTAGTCTGTGATTGTGATGTTGTAGCTCCCTCTCTCACCCCGGATGAACTACAATCGTAGTACGTCAGCATGTAATCTGCCGGACTGTTGTAGCTCCCTCTCTCACCCCGGATGAACTACAATAGGATGCGGGTGCGATCCTCGATAGCGTCCGTTGTAGCTCCCTCTCTCACCCCGGATGAACTACAATTCAATCCTGCGGTTCCCGGTATCGACAATCGTTGTAGCTCCCTCTCTCACCCCGGATGAACTACAATTATATTTCAATGTGAACCGATCCTCGACCAGTTGTAGCTCCCTCTCTCACCCCGGATGAACTACAATCCAGGCACTGAGCAATGATCCAGCCATCATGTTGTAGCTCCCTCTCTCACCCCGGATGAACTACAATTTCTTGCCGCTTCAACTCTCGTCGGGATAGGTTGTAGCTCCCTCTCTCACCCCGGATGAACTACAATTGAATGTCGCCATCAGAGGATCGATCTTGGGTTGTAGCTCCCTCTCTCACCCCGGATGAACTACAATGATGGATTTGTCCCATAAGCCGTTCCGGCAGTTGTAGCTCCCTCTCTCACCCCGGATGAACTACAATGAGTTGTGCGAACTGACCGAACAATTGCATGTTGTAGCTCCCTCTCTCACCCCGGATGAACTACAATGTGGTGTCCGTAGGGTGCGTAGGCGAGCGGGTTGTAGCTCCCTCTCTCACCCCGGATGAACTACAATATGGTGCTCCATAACCTCCACCCCAGGTCGGTTGTAGCTCCCTCTCTCACCCCGGATGAACTACAATACGATCACGTTCACCCCGTCTTTCTTGTACGTTGTAGCTCCCTCTCTCACCCCGGATGAACTACAATGCGGTACCGGGCAGGCTGTTCATGTGGATAGTTGTAGCTCCCTCTCTCACCCCGGATGAACTACAATCCTGCGTCATCCCGATCTTATGGCCGGAGCGTTGTAGCTCCCTCTCTCACCCCGGATGAACTACAATGGTTTTGAGTGCCACCATCAATGCGGATTTGTTGTAGCTCCCTCTCTCACCCCGGATGAACTACAATAAAGAAGTTTGAAGGTGGTGCTGCGACAGGGTTGTAGCTCCCTCTCTCACCCCGGATGAACTACAATGTCGAGGTAATGCGCTGGATGGCCTGAAGCGTTGTAGCTCCCTCTCTCACCCCGGATGAACTACAATGGCAGGTCGTATGACTACGCATGGGGAGGCGTTGTAGCTCCCTCTCTCACCCCGGATGAACTACAATGACCCTCCATTCTTCTTTGCCTGTCTCTGCGTTGTAGCTCCCTCTCTCACCCCGGATGAACTACAATGCGTGGCCGCGCTGCCAGACAACCCACATAGTTGTAGCTCCCTCTCTCACCCCGGATGAACTACAATGAGCTTGTCAAGCACCGCCGCCGCAGCCTCGTTGTAGCTCCCTCTCTCACCCCGGATGAACTACAATAATACTGTGCGCCTCCCGTGAGGCTCAAGCGTTGTAGCTCCCTCTCTCACCCCGGATGAACTACAATTGATCATCGAGGGCTTGTAATGCGTCTGATGTTGTAGCTCCCTCTCTCACCCCGGATGAACTACAATATAACAGCGAAGAATTTCGTCGTGCCTGTGGTTGTAGCTCCCTCTCTCACCCCGGATGAACTACAATGGCCGCCCGTCAACGTAGTGCCGGTCATAGGTTGTAGCTCCCTCTCTCACCCCGGATGAACTACAATCCTAATTGCTGCCAGTACTGCATTCCACCAGTTGTAGCTCCCTCTCTCACCCCGGATGAACTACAATTCGGAAGATGGTCAACAGGAGTCGTCTGCCGTTGTAGCTCCCTCTCTCACCCCGGATGAACTACAATCCAGCAACCGGACGAGGGAGCGCTCTGGAGGTTGTAGCTCCCTCTCTCACCCCGGATGAACTACAATGCTTCCATGAAGGCAGTCAGATCCCCGGTCGTTGTAGCTCCCTCTCTCACCCCGGATGAACTACAATGAATGCGGTAGCGGGTCCTGTTCTGGACACGTTGTAGCTCCCTCTCTCACCCCGGATGAACTACAATGGGATGTACGGACGACCGTCCGCGTAGATCGTTGTAGCTCCCTCTCTCACCCCGGATGAACTACAATGAAACCAATGCGCAAGTCATAGCGCGCATCGTTGTAGCTCCCTCTCTCACCCCGGATGAACTACAATGCCGCACGCTGGCAGCCGATACGCTCTCAAGTTGTAGCTCCCTCTCTCACCCCGGATGAACTACAATTATACTCTTCATCCTCCTGTCTATCCGGTTGTTGTAGCTCCCTCTCTCACCCCGGATGAACTACAATGGTGTCCGTCACCGTTTGCGCCATTTCCTTGTTGTAGCTCCCTCTCTCACCCCGGATGAACTACAATCAATGATCCCGCCGGTATTTCAGTCCCCTGGTTGTAGCTCCCTCTCTCACCCCGGATGAACTACAATAGCAGGCGTGCGTCATCCACATTACCAGCAGTTGTAGCTCCCTCTCTCACCCCGGATGAACTACAATCGTTTCCTGATTTTGTCCTTCTTCACTTGCGTTGTAGCTCCCTCTCTCACCCCGGATGAACTACAATCTCGTCTTTATTTTCCCGTTCAAGTTCTTTGTTGTAGCTCCCTCTCTCACCCCGGATGAACTACAATGATCGTCGCATCCAAGCCTGCCGACTGGTTGTTGTAGCTCCCTCTCTCACCCCGGATGAACTACAATTGTCGCGCACGAATGCGCCGCTCTACTCTGGTTGTAGCTCCCTCTCTCACCCCGGATGAACTACAATTGAAAAGCACATCGGGTCAAAAAAAGCGTTGT
>Ga0209941_1000553_pt1 | contig 42964 bp, 34 predicted proteins | sample ThiBiot_300_plan_FD_183945 | JGI IMG/M metagenome (GOLD analysis project Ga0209941, IMG submission 183945) | Wastewater bioreactor microbial communities from Cape Town, South Africa - Thiocy_solids_1 (SPAdes) | ecosystem: Engineered > Bioremediation > Thiocyanate > Unclassified | place: South...
CGAAGGCCTTGGCCGGCGCGCGGCCGCCCTGCAGCCCCCCGACCGCCTTGGCATCGTCGCGGCCCATCCAGACGCCGGTGGTCAGACCGCTCGAAAAGCCGAGGAACCAGCCGTCCTTGTTGCTCGATGTAGTGCCGGTCTTGCCCGCCACCGGCCGGCCGATCTGCGCGGCGCGCCCTGTCCCCGTCGCGACTGCAGTCTGCAACAGGTCGGTAATGCCCGCGGCAACCCAGTTGTCGACGAGCACCTGCCCGCGCTCGGCCGGCTTCTGGTAGAGGAGGCGCCCGTCGGCGGTCGTCACCTTGGTGATGCCATAGGGCTGCACCGACACCCCCTTGCGCGACACCGCGGCGAAGGCGGCGGTCATGTCAATCACCCGCACTTCGGCGCTGCCGAGCACCATCGACGGGTGGGTGTTGATCGGGGTCGTGATGCCGAAGCGGCGCGCCATGTTGGCGACCGAGGAAAAGCCGATTTCATTGCCCAGCTTTGCCGCGATCGTGTTGACCGAATAGGCGAAGGCGGTGCGCAGGCTCATCGGCCCGGCGAAGCGGCCCGACGAGTTTTTCGGGCTCCAGCCGTTGATCGTCACCGGTTCGTCGACCACCTGATCGTCGACCTTATAGCCGGCTTCGAGCGCCGCCATATAGACGAACAATTTCCACGCCGACCCCGGCTGGCGCATCGCCTGCGTCGCGCGGTTGTAGTTGGAGGCGACATAGTCGGTGCCGCCGACCATCGCGCGCACGGCGCCGTCGCGATCGAGCGAGACGAGCGCCCCCTGCACGCCTTTCGGCGTGTCGGCCTGGATCGCCGCGGTCGCGGCGCGCTGCATGCCGAGGTCGAGCGTCGTGTAGACGTCGAGCGCCTCGGTGCCTTCATCGATCAGCATGTCGAGCTGCGGCAGCGCCCAGTCGGTGAAATAGCGCGCGCTGTTCTGGCCCGTTTCCTGTGCCAGCTGGACATCGGCGGGCTTGGCACCGTCGGCCTGCGCCTGGGTGATGAAGCCCGCATCGACCATGGTTTCGAGGACGACCCCCGACCGGCCGAGCGCGGCTTGGGCATCGGCGGTCGGCGAATAGCGCGACGGTGCCTTGACCAGCCCCGCGACCACCGCCGCTTCGGACAGCGACATCTGGGTCGCGCTATGCCCGAAAAAGCGCCGCGATGCGGCGTCGATGCCGTAGCTGCCGCCGCCGAAATAGACCTTGTTCAGATAGAGTTCGAGGATCTCGTCCTTCGAGAATTTCCATTCGAGCGCGAGCGACAGGATCATTTCGCGCAGCTTGCGCGACCAGGTGTAGCTGTTCGACAGGAAGATATTGCGCGCCAGCTGCTGGGTAATCGTCGATGCGCCCTGCATCCGGCGCCCGGTGCCATAATGTTCGACCGCGAAGACCGCGGCGCGCGTCATCCCGACCGGATCGACGCCGGGATGATAGCGAAAGCGCCGATCCTCGACCGCGACCATCGCATCCTGCATCACTTGCGGCGTTTCGCGCAGCGTCAGCCAGCGCCCGTAATTGGGGCCGAGCGACAGGAAGACGGTGCCGTCGGCGGCGTGGACGCGGATCGTCTGGCCCGCCGGCGACTTTTTCAGCTCCTCGAAGCTCGGGATGCGCTGCGCCGCAATGCCGACCGCGACCGCGACCGCGACGACGCCGACCAGCGCAAGCGCGAGGCCCCAGCGGAACAGGCGGCGCAGCCAGAGGCGCAGGCCAGACGGCCCCCCGGAGCCGGAGCCCTTGCCCGAGCCTTTGCCTGACGATGACGATTTGGGGGCGGATGACGATTGTCGCTCGCGGCGCAAAATCCAGATTCCTTCTTTCGCTGCGCGGCGATGCGGCAGCCGGCCCGGCGGGGATCAGCCTTCGCCGGTCCCCGCCTCATCCTGCCCGCGGTCGGCGAAGTCAAGCGCCGCGCTGTTGATGCAATAGCGCAGCCCCGTCGGCCCGGGACCGTCGGGAAAGACATGGCCCAGATGCCCCTCGCACTTGGCGCAGCGCACTTCGGTGCGGATCATGCCATGGCTCATGTCGCGATGTTCGCTGACCGACGCGTCGCTGGCGGGCGCGGTATAGCTCGGCCAGCCCGAACCGCTGTCATATTTGGTGCGGCTGTCGAACAGCGGCGTGCCGCAGCCGGCGCAGCGATAGAGGCCGTCGCCCTTGAAATCGGTATATTTGCCCGTGAAAGCGCGTTCGGTGCCGCCTTCGCGCAGCACATGATGGGCCATCGGGTCGAGTTGCTTGTCGGTCATGATGGGCTACTCCTTGGCGGCGCACGGGGGTGGGGAAAGGCGCCGCATGATGGCCTGAATATCGGCGCGATGCCGCGCCCCCGCAAGGGGTAGCGACGGCCGCTTTACCGCCGATTAACCACGATCGCGCTATGGCGAAGGGGTGATAATGCGTCTCCTCCTTATCCTCCTGCTGGTCGGCGCGCTGCCGGCCCCCTTGGCCGCCCAGTGCCAATTGTGCCGCCAGGACGGCAAAGACGCCGCGATTGCGGCGCGCAAGGCGAGCATGCCGCTGCGCGTCGAGGTCGACACCCAACTCGACATGGGCCGCCTCGCAGTCGGCGCGAGCGGCGGCGAGGTCGAGATCGATCCGCTGACCGGCGCGCGCCGCCTGCGCGGCGACGTGCGCGACCTCGGCGGCTTTGCGGTTACCGGCGTTGTCACCGTCAGCGGCGAGCCCGGCGCCGAAGTGCGCGTCACCCTGCCCCCGTCGGTCGATCTGGAGAGCGGCAGCGGCGCGAGCGCGCGCGTGACCGGGCTGGCCACCGACCTGGGCGCGGCGCCGCGCCTCGGCCCCGACGGCCGCCTCGTCTTCCGCTTCGGCGGACGGCTGCAGGTCGCCGGCGCCACCGACGGCGACTATCGCGGCCGCATCCCGGTGACGGTCGAATATCCGTAAACTGGCGCGCGTTCAGACAAGAAAAGCCGCAACGCCAACGCCGCAAAATAGCTGCTCGGCGCGGACGTCCTTTCAACGCCGGGCGTGGCGGCGCTGCTTCTCCAGCCCCGTCCACTGGTCCGAGGGCCGAGATTCGGGATGGGCCATCGACGCCCAGATCATCAATTCCCGCCTCGCGAGCGACCGCGAATTGGCGCCACGAACGCGATTCCAAGCCTTGCGCCTGTGTTAATCAAGCAATACAGCATGGCCCATTCTGACGGCCTGCGAGTCGAAAACCGCGATGTTCAAATATATTCTTTCAACGCTGACCTTCCTCGGACTCTATGTTGCGGCGCCGGCGCACGCGCTTGATGGTGGAATGACCTTTCTCGTCCCGGCACGGGATGCGGCGGGCCAGGCCATCACCGAGCGGCTGTCCGATGGCCGGGAGCTGCCGGTTGGCATGCCGATCGCCGAAGGCCCGTTGAAGCGCAGGCTACTCGCAGCGACGGCGAGCGGGGTCGCCGCCCTGCTTCCCGATCTCGATCGGATGGCGCGGGCCAGAAGCCGGCAGACGTTCGACTGCCCCTCGATCGGCGGCGGCATCATCGTCTATCTTTCCGACGAAGACGGCGGCTTCGCCCGCAAAGACCTGTTCATCGAGGACGGCAAGGGGCGCCGCGCACTTTGCCGCGACTATTTCATCGATCTAACGGTCGATGAAGCCAGTATCGCCGACGGCCAGTTCGAAGAGGTGCTCGCGCATGAATTCGGCCATGTGCTTTTGCGCCGGCTCCTTGGCCCGATCCCGCCGACGCTGTCGCGAAATGGCCATTCGGTGCTTGTCACGACCGATCCGACGACCGCTTTCGACGAGGGTTTCGGTGAACATTTCCAGCCCCTGGCGCTGGCATTGACGGCATCGGAGGGATTCCGCGCCCGCGCGCGGTTCATGGCGCCATCGCCCGCTGACTATTGGCTCAGCCGCCGCGAGACCTGGCTGCGCGAGACGGCGATCCCGCAGGGCGGATTTCTCTTCGGATCGGCCCGATCGGCTCCGCAAGCATCGGGGATCGAGGGATGGCGCCTCGCGCAAACCGATTATTCATTAGACCCCTGCAGCGTCAGATCGGGCGAGGCGCAGATGGCGTCCGAAGGCGTCGCCGCGACCATCTTCTACCGACTCCTCGCGGAAAGCATGACACGCGAGGCTTTGCTCGCTCGCTACGAAAAGCTGTTTACGATTCTCGCTCGGCGCGCGGACTGGCATGGCCGCGCGCCGCTGATCGATCTGGTTCGTGACTGGGCCCGGCTCTATCCCGACGACGAAAAGCAGGTCACGCGCGTCTTTCTCGAGGCCACCGGCGGCGCGACGGCGAGCGCGGACTTGCGCGACGCCACTGCCCGGCTTTCCTGTTCGGGTGCGCATGGCAAGCTTGCCGACTTTCTTCGCGATTTGCCGCTCTATCGCCAGGCCTTCGCCGCAGCCACCGATCAAGTCGCGGCGGGCAAACTCGCACTCGATGCGCACCTCGCTCCGGAACTCTGGATCACGAACCCCGACGTCCATATTCCCGCGGCGCCGTGGGACGAGAAAATGGCCGAACCCTTGGTGGTCGACCTCAATACGGCCGACGCTACCAGCCTGGCCTATCTCCTCGCAGGCAATCGCGATCTCGCATCGCGGCTGATCCAGGCGCGCGACAGCGCGCGTTTTTCGAGCATCGTCGATGCCGTGACGAGGGCGAAGCTTACGCCCGGCGAGGCCAGCGAAATCGCCCGATTCCATCGGCAGATCGGCGATCTTCCGGCATTTACGCGGCGTTGAGCAGATGTCGGTTTGGCAGCAAAGTGATGGGAGTATCGGGACTATGGCTCGGGTGAAGTTCGCCTTGTCGCTGCTATGCTGCACCATAGCGCTCTCCTTGTTGGGCAGTGAGATTGCCGCTGCCCGTCAAGATTCGGCGCCCTCGGTGGTCCCCCTTGATGTTGAGTTCGGCAAACCGCCCGCGCCGGTCGAGGCGTCCGGCCACGACCATCTTCTCTACGAGATGCGATTGACCAACTATTCGGGGCGCACGATCGTCCTGACGGAAATCGACGTCCTCGACAGCAACGGCGGCCGTCCACTCGGCGCATTTGCGGCGAAGGATTTGGCGACAATGATTACGACGCCCGGACAGCAGAAGGAGGGCGCCGATCGTCTCCAGATCGGGCCTGGCGGCTTTGTCGTTGTCTATTTCGACACGGCGGTTCCCAAGGGGACAGGGGCCGGGTTGCGCCTCGGTCACCATATCCATGTGGCATCGGCATCAAGCGGGCCGCCCGACCCATCGCGCACTATTCTGAAAGCCCCGCCACTGACGGTGAGCAGCGAGGCTCCGCTCGTGGTGAACGCACCGCTTGGGCCGGGCCACTGGCTCGCGGCCAATGCGCTGTCGAACGAATCCGACCACCGCCGAACGATCGCGGTCGTCGATGGCCAAGCCCGGATCGCGCAGCGCTACGCAATCGATTTCGTGAAGATCGATGCGCATGGCCGTGCCTTTACGGGCGATCCTTCAAAGAACGAAAGTTGGGCCGGATATGGCGAACCGGCTCTCGCCGTCGCCGACGCTGTCGTCGAGCGCATCCTTGATGGCTTGCCCGACAACCAACCCCTGGCCCCGCCTGCCATCAAGATCGGCCTCGATACGATTGCCGGTAATCATATCGTCCTTCGGCTGCCGGGCGGAGAGCGCGTCCTTTACGGACATCTCAAGCCCGGCAGCATAAGAGTGAAGGAAGGCGAGCGGGTGCGCATGGGCGAGGCGCTCGCGGCGCTCGGCAACTCGGGACAATCCGATGCTCCGCACCTTCATATCCATGTCGCCGATACAGCCTCGCCGTTGGGTGCAGACGGTCTGCCCTTCGCGTTTCGTAGCTTCCGACTGGAAGGCTATGCGCCGTCGCTCGATATTCTCGACAACCCCGGCGGGTGGACCGGACCCGCAACATCCGGCATCGCTACGCGGCATAGGGAACTGCCCACGGATCTGGCTGTCATCGCCTTTTAATCGCTCGCTGCCCCCTCGGGATCGAGTAGCGCGCGCCCGGCAAGGACAATGTCCACAAGATGATCGAGGACCGCACGGATACGCGGAGACCGACGAAGATCGGAATGAACAAGCAGCCAAAGCTCGCGGCTCGGTGGCGGTGAGGGTTTGGCCACCAGCGCGAGCCGCTCGTCGGGATCGCCGAGAAAACGCGGCAGAACCGCCAAACCTATCCCGGCGGCCGCCGCTTCGTGCAGCGTGGCCAATTCGTTGCTGCGAAATGCCAGGTGCAAGTCCGGCTCCAGCCGTCGCAGCCATTGCTGTTGGAGCACATGATCGAGGCTATCGTCATAGCCGAGAAAATCGCGGTCGCAGGCTGCGGTTTTCGCAAGATAGTCCCGCTGGCCATAAAGACCGAAAGCCATCGTTCCGACACGCCGCGTCACGATCGAACCCGTCGTCGGCCGACTGAGGCGGATCGCGATATCGGCATCCCGGCGCGACAAGCTGATGGCGCGGCTATCGCCGGCAAGTTCGAGCTCGATCCCGGGATATCGGCGCCGAAGCGCCGTCAAGCGGGGCGCGATAAATTGGCTGGCGAATGTGGGCGGCGCGCTGATCCGCACCACGCCTGCCAGATCGGACTGCCGGCCTTGCGCCACGCGCGCGATGTTGAGAGTTTCCTCTTCGACGCGCGCCGCAATATCCGTGATCGCCTCGCCTTCGGCCGTAAGGCTGAATCCGCGACCGGACCGTTCGAACAGACGCATGCCAAGCCCTTCTTCGAGCGACGCAATACGGCGCGCGACCGTGCTGTGTTCGGCTCCCAGAGTGCGGGCCGCGGCCGAGAGCGTCCCCGACCGGAAAAGCGCCAGAAAATATTTCAGATCATCCCACTGCATCTGTGCATTTTTGCACAATAACTGGGCGTACTAAAGGAATTACTGTGCGCGTACCCATGCCCTAAGCAGCCTGCTTCCAGAGCGAAGGAGCGAGAAGATGGCACGAGTGGTGAAAATGCACGCCGTGGGGGATGCGGCTGTTCTGCGCGTCGATGACCAGCATGTCGGCGATCCTGGTCCCGGCGAGATCCGCCTCCGTCAAGCCGCGGCGGGGGTAAATTATGTCGATATCTATCACCGGACCGGTCTCTACCCCGTAGCCCACCTGCCCGCCGTCCTTGGTGTCGAAGGGGCCGGAGTGGTCGAAGCGCTGGGCGATGGCGTCACCCATCTTCGTCCGGGCGACCGGGTCGCTTGGGCGGGCCTGCCGATGGGCGGCTATGCCGAAATGCGCCTGCTGGCGGCAAACCGGGCGGTGCCGCTCCCGTCACATATCTCGGATACGGTCGCCGCGGCTTCCATGTTGCGCGGTATCACGGCGCACATGCTGCTGACGCGCGTCGCACACATCTCGCCCGGAGATATCATCCTCATTCATGCCGCCGCGGGCGGCCTTGGTCTGATATTGAGCCAGTGGGCGCGCAAACTCGGAGCAAGCGTCATCGGGACCGTCGGCTCGCCCGAAAAGGCGGCGCTGGCGAAGAGCTTCGGCCTCGACCATGCGGTGCTTTACAAAGAGGGCGATTTTGTCCGCGAGGTTCTGAACATCACCGGCGGCCGGGGCGTCGATGTCGCCTTCGACGGTATCGGGGGCGACGTCTTGCTGCGAACCCTCGATTGCGTCCGACCTTTTGGCCTGGTCGTCAGTGCGGGCCAAGCCTCGGGGTCGCTCCCGGCAATCGATATATCCGAACTGGGCCCGCGGCGGTCGCTCGCCTTGGCCCGGCCTAGCGTCCTTGCCTATATGGCCGACCTTGATTCCTATCGGAAAGCCGCGGCCGAATTGTTCGAAGAACTGCAAACCGGACTGCATGTGGAGATCGGCGCGCAATTTGACCTGGCCGACGTGGCCAAGGCACATTCTGCCCTCGAGGCCGGACGAACCACCGGTTCCGTCTTGCTGACGTTCTGACCCTGAGCAGGAAGATTTGAGCGATGAAAGACCGGATTTCGTCCGCCATCGCCGAAAGAAAAGGAACCTGATGATGAAGTACCTCGTCCTTTCACGGCGAACGCCGGAATTTCGTGGAGAAGTGCTTGGCGAGCACTATGCCTTTCTCGACCGCCTGCGCGATGCAGGACGGCTCGAATGCGCCGGTCCCTTCACCGACCAATCCGGCGGCGCCTATATATTGATTGCCGCCAGCCTCGACGAGGCGAAGCAGTTTGCCTTCAAAGATCCGTTGCACACGCAAGGCTGTTCCCAGCTTGATGTCTTCGAATGGAACGCGGATTGAGTCATTGCGGCCGTCTTCCGATCGTGCCTGGAGGATGGTCTCTTTTCGGTGAAAGTCAGCAAGAGCGATCCGTTCGGCATGGGGGCCGCGGCCGTCAACCCGGATCTCCGCTCTTCCCATTTCGATTGCGCGACCGTCATCGTGAAGGCCGGGCCGCGCGCGGGATAAACTCCCGACCCGGGTTCTCCTAGGCCCCTTAGATACACATCCGACGCGGCCATCTGCCCTTCTGCCAGCCGCGCGACGCTCGCATTCCACCCTTGGTCGAAAAGTCAGGGGCGCTCGTGACCTAAATCTTTCGGGTCCGGCCAACCCGGCTAGAGGTTGCATCACGACGTGATCGGCACGGGTCGGGAGGGGAACAAGCGATGGACCGGCGGCAATTTATGGCGGGTGCGGCTTCGATCGGGATCAGCGGCATCTGGGCATCGCGTCTGTCCGCGGCGCCCTCGCAAATGGCATGGCGAGAGGATCGCCGCCTCTTTCCCCAGGGTGTGGCGTCGGGCGACCCCGACGACCATAGCATCGTCCTGTGGACCCGGCGGCCGTTCGACGCGGGCGACCGTCATGAACTGACCGTCGAGGTGGCGCTCGATCCGGACTTTCACCGCGTCGTCGCGGCGTCGCGCACGCCAGTGCTGGCGGCCGCCGACTGGACGTGCCGGGCGCTGGTCGGCGGACTCTCGCCGGCGACGGTCTATTGGTATCGTTTTATCGACAACAGCGGCGCGGGCAGCCGGATCGGGCGGACGATCACGGCCCCGCGCGCCAACGATCAGCGACCCGTTCGCTTTGCCTTCGTGTCCTGCAACAGCGTCAACGAAGGCGCGCAGAACGCCTACGCCCGCATGATCTGGGAGGATCAGCGCGCGGCGGCCGACCGCAAGCTCGGCTTTGTGCTCCATCTCGGCGACTTCATCTACGAAGTGGTCGAATATCCTGAAGAAACGCCGCACCGCTATTCGCGCACGGTCTATGATCTCGGCCACATTCCCGACGCGCGCAAGGTCGGCAATTTCTATGTGCCGACCAATCTCGCCGGCTACCGCCACGTCTATCGCGCGCATATCGACGATCCCGATATCCAGGACGCCCGGGCCTATCTTCCGTTCGTGTGCATGGGCGACAATCACGAATTCTCGTGGCAGGGCTGGCAGAGCTTCATCAAATATGGCGCCACGGTCGAGCCCGCGCAGCCGCTGCGCGTCGCGGCCAACCAGGCGTGGTGGGAATATATCCCCTCGCGCGTCCGCAAGGCATCGGGCGCCGCGCTGGAGCAGTTCAGCCCGCCGGCCGTCGAAAAGGTGGCGATCGACACCTTCGACGACGATGGCTTCGGCACCGAAACCAATAACCGCATCGCGGTCGGCAGCATGACGGCCTACCGCGCGCTGCGGTACGGCAAGCATGTCGATCTGATCCTGACCGACCTGCACAGTTACAAGGCGGCGGATCCCACCGATCGGCCCGAGGCGGCGGCGCTCGACTCCGGCGACTATCCGGTGATCCCGCAAGAGTGGCTGGAAATCGTCGACGGCGGGCGGGATTATGCGGGCGGCAAGCCGCCTGCGATCATCGCGATCGGCGACAAGAGCATTCCCAATTATCGCAAGGACGAACCCGCCCATACTGTGCTCGGCCGGGAACAAAAGGCGTGGCTCAAGGCGCGGCTGACCCAGTCGACTGCGACCTGGAAGATCTGGGGCGCGACCAACGGCACGCTCGACATGCGCACCGATCCACAGAATCTTCCGGCGGGGCTGGTGAAGGACCGATGGCCGGGCAGGGATTATGGCACCTTTGGCGGCGGCGACATGAGCGGGGCCTTTGCCGAACGTGCCGAGATCTACGATCTCGTTCGCGACGAGAAGATCCCGGGCTTCGTTACCGTTTCCGGCGACCGCCACAGCTTCTGGGCTGGTTATGCAGCGCCTGCCCTCCCGCCTGCGGAATTCGCGCCGGTCGGGCTCAGCTTCATCACCGGTTCGATATCCGCTCCCGGTCTTGGCGAAGCTGCCGAGTTCTTCAAGGAATCGGCCTTGCGCCCGCTCTATGTTCGAAAGGTCGAAGGCGCTCCGCCCGAACACACGATCAACCTCACAATAAAGCGCGGGGTGCGCTCGGCGCTCGAATATGCCGCGAGCGGCGACATCGAAGCCGCCCGGGCGCTGACCAATCCCGACGTTGCGCCCCATCTCGAATTCGTCGACATGGCCGGTCACGGCTATGCTGTTGTCAGCGCAGGGCCCGACACCATCGAAACCGAGTTCGTTTGCATCGTCCGCCCGATCGCGCGGGCGACAACCCCCGATGGCGGTCCGCTTCGCTACCGCGTCTCGCACCACGCCCAAATGTGGCAGCCAGGGGCCCGGCCCAGGCTCGAACAGCGCATTGTCGAGGGGGACGCGAAGCTCTCGATCTGAAGCTCTCGTCGGATAATCGGCTGCAACGAGCCCGGCGGAGAGCAAGTTTCCAGCGGCCGCTGAAATCCGCGCGGCTATTCTATGATGGCCTTTTGCTGCAGCGACCGGATTTCATTTTCGCTTACAGCCCAGTCGGTCAGGCTACCGGGAAAATCGGGCCTGGAAACCACGGGGCCCGGTGACCGGAGGGTGGACCGCGAAAATCGCGGCGCGGGTGCCGGTTGCAACGAGCGGCCCGAATGAACATGCGCTTCACGCGCGCGATTTGCGGGATGATCGGCCGCCTCGTCAAAGGTCAGCACTGGCGAGACGCAGGCATCGAGCCGATCGAAAATCGCGCACCATTCGCGCTGCGAACGCGAGCGGAATATCGGCTCGATCCGGCGCGTGCGGTCGGGCCAGACGTCGGGGTTGAGATAGTCGGGAAAATCCCCGGGGTCGAGGCCAAGCCCCGCCAAAAACGCATCATGGAACTCGCGCTCGAGCGCGCCAACGGCCATGTGCCGGCCATCGCCAGCTTCATAGCAGCGATAGAAATAGGCGCTTCCGTCGAGAAGATTGCCGGTGCGTCCCCGGTTCCACAGGCCCATCTGCATCCAGCCCGCCATCTGGGTCAGCAGAACCGAAATGCCGTCAACCATCGCCACGTCGAGAATCTGGCCCTTGCCCGATCGCTGCCGCTCGACCAGCGCAGCGAGCACCCCCATGGCGAGGAATGTGCCGCCGCCGCCGAAGTTACCGACCAGATTGAGCGGCGGCGTCGGCGGCGCGTCACTTGGCCCGATAGGATAGAGGGCGCCGGCGAGCGCGAGATAGTTGATGTCATGTCCCGCGCGCGACGCCAGAGGGCCGGCCTGCCCCCACCCGCTCATGCGCGCATAAATCAGACGCGGATTGGCTGCGCAGAGTATTTCGGGACCGAGTCCGAGCCGTTCCATCGCGCCCGGGCGATACCCTTCGATAAGAACGTCTGCCTTCATCGCCAGATCGCGAACGAGATTGCGTCCCTCGGGCGATTTCAGGTCGACCGCCACCGCGGGGCGGTTGCGATAGAGAAAGTCGAATTGCGGATCGCCGCCAAGCGGGCGCCCGGCGCCGAAGCGTTCAATGCGCAGGATGTCGGCGCCCAGATCGGCGAGCAGCATGGCGCCAAAAGGCGTCGGACCAAGCCCGGAAAATTCCAGAATCCGAATACCGGCAGCCGGCGGCGCAGAGCCATTTTCTTTTTCTATCATAGGCTTGATATCCGTCTCCCCTAGCGGACTCGCCGCCTATATTCCCATCAGTTGAAAAATATACTAGCCAGTATACGCTTCTCCTGTCACTATCTGATTCACCAGACCGGCGCAGACCGGACGATCAGAGGAGAGCGAGATCATGTCTGAGATCACCCCGAGCGAATTGCGCTTCACCCGGACCGAGCGGGTTACCATGGGCGTCCCCACGGCTGAGGCGATTGCCGACCAGGCCGCCAAGATGGGGTGCAACAAGGTTTTTCTGCTGGCATCGACGACGCTGCGCGAACAAACCGGCGAAATCGGCTTGATCGAGGCGGCGCTTGGCGACCGCCACGCCGCAACCTTCAGCGGGATCGCGCCGCACGCACCGCGCAGCGATGTCCTCAAGGCCGCCGATGCCGCACGCGCCGCGGGTGCCGACCTGATCGTCTCGGTCGGCGGAGGTTCAGTCACCGACAGTGCAAAGATCGTCGCCCTGCTGATCAAGCATGATGTGCGAAGCGTCGAGGCGTTCGAACCGCTGCGCACCTTTGTCACCGATGCGGGCGAGGTGATCAACCCGATCACGATCGGTCCCGATATTCCGGTCATCTGCGTGCCGACCACGCTTTCCGGCGGAGAGTTCAACGCGCTGTCGGGCGCCACCGACGAGGTCACCCAGCACAAGCAGGGCTATGAGCACCGCAACATGGCGCCCGTCATGGTCGTTCTCGATCCCGCGATCACGCGCCATACGCCCGAATGGCTCTGGCTCTCGACCGGCGTCCGCTCGGTAGACCATGCGGTCGAGACCTTGTCCTCCTACCAGTCGAACGACTTTGCCGACGGCCTTGCCGAAAGCGCTCTGCGGCTGCTTGTCGAGGGGCTGCCGCGCGTGAAGGCGGATCCGGGCGATCTCGAAGGCCGCCTGAAATGCCAGATCGGCGCATGGCAGTCGATGATCAGCATCATCGGCGGCGTTCCGATGGGCGCAAGCCACGCAATTGGCCATATTCTGGGCGGCACCTGCGATGTCCCGCACGGATATACCTCCTGCGTGATGTCGCCTTATGTCCTGGCGTGGAACGCCGAGCATGATGCAAGCCGTCAGACGCGCACGCTCGCGGTACTGGGGGGCGAGCATGCGAGCGCTTCAGCAGCGCTCGATGCTTTCATCGCGGGGCTGGGAATGCCGCGGAGGCTGAGCGAGGTCGGGGTAGACGAAAGCCGCTTCCAGCAGGTCGCCGAATATACGCTTCTCGACATCTGGGGCCGCACCAATCCCCGACCGGTCGCCTCGGCCGCCGACATCCTCGAAATCCTTCGGCGCGCCGCCTGACGATGGCCGGAGCCGGGACGATAGCCAAGGAAGACATGGGGGTGACTATGCCGGACGCCGCGCGAGCGAGAGACTTTCAGGATCCGCGCATTCCCAATCGCGACGAATGCGTGCTGCGCTACCTGCTCGACCGCTGGGCGGCCGAGCGGCCCGACAAGGCGCATATCGTCTTTCCGGACGGGTCCGAATGGAGCTTTGCCGACATCCACGCCCGCGTTCGCTCCAAGGCCGCTGGCCTGCGCGCGCTCGGCGTCAAGCAGGGCGATCATGTGGCGGTGTGGCTGCCAAATGGACCCGACGCGCTTTTGGCCTTTTATGCGATCAACTACCTCGGCGCCGTCTTCGTGCCTTTCAACACCGCTTATCGGGGCGGCTTGCTCGAGCATGTGCTTGCCAACGCGTCGGCGCGGATTCTGCTGGTTCACCCCGATCTTGTGCCGCGCCTCGCCGAAGTCGATCTTGGCGGTCTCGAACGCCTTGTCGTCACGACAACCGGCACCATGGCGCAAGCGCCTCTTCCGGTGGTGCGTTACGACGATGTGGCGGGCGACCCCTCGGACGGGTTGCCGCTGGAACGACCGATCGAACCCTGGGACATCCAGTCGATCATCTACACGTCGGGCACGACGGGTCCCTCGAAGGGCGTCCTGTCGTCCTATCTTCACATGTTCTCGAATGCCGGCCCCGAAAGCTGGCCGATGGTGGGCGAGGACGACCGCTATATGTGTGTCGCGCCGATCTTTCACATCGGCGGGATGGGGCCGCCGTTCGTCATGCTCGCGCGCGGCGCTTCGGTCGCGCTGATCGACAATTTTTCGACCGACGAGTTCTGGGCAGTCGCAAAGCGAACCGGCGCCACCGTCGTCTTTCTGCTCGGCGTAATGGCCACATTCCTGCTCAAGGCGCCTCCGGCCGCGCAGGACCGCGACCACGGAGTCAGGAAGGCTTTCATGGTGCCGTTGACCGGCGATGCGCCCGCCTTCACCGAGAGGTTCGGCATCGATATCTACACGATCTTCAACATGACGGAGATTTCCTCGCCGATCGTGTCGGAAGCCAATCCGGTGAAGGTCGGCACCTGCGGGCGGGTGCGCCCGGGGGTCGAGGTCCGCCTCGTCGACGGCGATGATTGCGAGGTCGCCATCGGGGAAATCGGCGAGATGCTGGTCCGCACCGACCGGCCCTGGGCGATGAACAGCGGCTATAATGCGAATCCCGAGGCGACCGCGGCGGCATGGCGCAACGGCTGGTTCCACACCGGCGACGCCTTTCGCCGTGACGAAGATGGCTATTATTATTTTGTCGACCGGGTCAAAGACGCGATCCGCCGCCGGGGCGAGAATATCTCGTCCTTCGAAGTCGAGGCCGAAGTCTGCCGCCACCCCGACGTTCGCGAGGCGGCTGCTATCGCCGTGCCGAGCGAATATTCCGAGGATGAGGTGATGGTCATCGTCGCACCGGTGCCTGGCCGGTCGATTGACTGCCGCGCGCTCGCGCAATTCCTGATCGAAGCCATGCCCTATTTCATGGTCCCGCGCTATTTTCGCGTGTTGGACGAACTGCCCAAGACGCCGTCGGCAAAAGTGTTGAAGACCGATCTGCGGCGCGAGGGCGTCACGCACGACACCTGGGATCGCGAGGCGGCCGGCCTGCGGGTTCGCCGCGAATCCTTCTCGCCATGATCCTTCCGGCCTCCGCATCGCGAGCGGGGCACCGCCCTCGCTTCACCGGTCTCGCGACCGACGTACGCGCCCGTTTTTCCGCCTCTTTCAGGATATTTGTCAGATGACCCAACCGATAACCGACCGCCCGATCGCTGCGGACCGGATCGACTGGCCGCTTTTGGAATCGGGGGTGGAGCAGGCGAACATCCCTGCCCTGCTGATGCTGCTTCACCAGATGACCGGCGAGCAAAAGTGGCTCGAAGATCCCTATAGGCCGGCGCGCGCACCGGGCCTCGATGACAATGACAGCGGCCAGCTGCCCGAGGACATCCAGCGCGAGGTGCGCCAAGCCGCACGGCTGGCAATCAAGGCCTGGCTGACGGGCACGCCGCTCGCCCTGCCGCGGCCCGACAATGCGCATCTCGCCAGGATGCTGAGCGTGGCCATGACCGAGCATGTCCCCGAGGAATATGGGGATATCGTCGCCGCCGGGATGCTGTACGCGCCGACGCCGCGTGCGATACCGCCCTTGCTCAAGACCAAGTCGGCGATCGTGATCGGAGGCGGAATCTCTGGCATTTGCGCCGGGATCGAGCTTCAGCGGCTGGGCATCGATTATGTGCTGTTCGAGAAGAACGAGGATTTCGGCGGCACCTGGTTCGAGAATCGCTACCCGGGATGCGGGGTCGATACGCCTTCGCTGACCTATACATTCTCATGTCGGCCGAACGACTGGTCAAAATATTTCCCGCTGCGCGACGAGATCGAGAATTATCTTCTCGAAACCGCGCGCGAATATGGGCTGGCGGCGCACGCACAGTTCAATTCGAAGGTCGAGTCGGCGCGGTGGATCGACGACGCGCAGCAGTGGGAGGTCGTGGTCTCGAAGCCCGATGGCAGCACGGCCGCGCATCGCGCGGACTATCTCTTCAGCGCGGTGGGCATTCTCAACATCCCCCAATATCCGAGCATCGAAGGTCTCGATGGCTTTAAGGGTGAAGTGATCCACACCAGCCGCTGGCCGCAGGACGCCGATCTTTCGGGCAAGCGGGTAGCGGTGATCGGCAATGGCGCATCGGGCATGCAGGTTGCCCCGGCGATTGCCGACGAGGTGCGTTCGCTTACCCTTTTTGCGCGGTCGAAACAATGGGCGGCGCCGTTTCCGCAGTTCCGCAAATCGGTTCCCGACGGCGTGCGCTATCTGATGCAGGCCGTGCCGCTCTATCGGGCCTGGCTCGAACAGCGCCTGTCGTGGACGTTCAATGACCGCGTCCATGGCACGCTTCGACGCGATCCCGACTGGCCGCACCCCGAACGCGCGGTCAATGCGATCAACGATGGTCACCGCCGCCATTTCACCCGCTACGTCGAGGAGCAGTTGGCCGAACGGCCCGACCTGATAGCGGATGTGCTTCCCGACTATCCGCCCTTCGCGAAGCGGATGCTGCTCGACAACGGCTGGTATCGCACGCTCCTCAAGCCCAATGTCCGGCTGATCCCCGAACATCTGGCGCGGGTGGAGGGCAATCGATTGATCTCGTCGTCGGGGATCGAGGTCGAAGCCGACGTCATCATTCTTGCGACCGGATTCCAGACCACCCGCGTTCTCGGCTCCTATGAGGTGATCGGACGAAATGGCGCGTTGCTGCGCGACATCTGGGGCGAAGATGACGCCGCTGCCTATCTCGGGACCCTGGTGCCGGGCTTTCCCAATCTGTTCATTCTGCTCGGTCCCAATGTCGGTTCGGGCCATGGCGGCAGCATGATCCGCAACATCGAAAACCAGATGCATTTTGCGGGCGAAGTCGTTCTTGCAAGCGCGGCCCGCGGGGCCGACACGGTCGAGGTGAAGGATGAGGTTTACCAGGACTATCGGCGGCAGATCGACGAAGCGCATGAGAAGCTCGTGTGGACGCATCCTGGAACCGAGAACTGGTACCGAAACGCGAAGGGCCGCGTGATTGCAATCACGCCGTGGCGTAACGATGCCTTCTGGCGCATGACACGCTCACCCAATGCGGACGACCTGGCTTTCGGGCTGCAGGACAGCGACGGGCTCGATGCCCGCGCCGAAGCCGGTTAGGCGGCGGCGAGGCCGAAACCGATGAAAGTCTTTCAAGGCCGCCGCCTCGGCGCGATCGAGGATTTCACGATCGAGGAGCGGGCCAGCGTCCCGCCGGGTCCCGGTCAAATGCGCGTCCATGTCGAAGCGACCGCGCTCGGTTTAGTCGATGCACTCGTGATGCGCGGCCTTTACCAGGTGCAGCCGCCTTTGCCCTTCATTCCGGGAGGCGAGATTGTCGGGCGCATCGAGGCGGTGGGGGATGGTGTCGAGGGCTTTACGGAAGGCCAGCGCATCGCGAGCTGGCAATTCGGCGGCGGGCTCGCCGAACAAGCGATCGTCAGCGCCGAAAGCAGCGTGGCAGTGCCCGATGCCCTTGATGCCGCAGGCGCTTCGGCGCTTATCCTCGACTTCCTGACGGCCTATTACGGGCTTTTCGATCGCGGCCATTATGATGCAGGCCAGTCGCTGCTCGTGACCGGAGCATCGGGCGGGGTGGGATCGGCGGCGGTCCAGCTCGCTTATGCCAGCGGCGGCCGCGTCGCCGCCTTGGCTTCGGGAGACGCCAAGATACGCCATATTGCGGGCCTCGGCGCCGAGCTGGTGCTCGACTATCGCAATCCCGACTGGCGCGCCGGCCTCAAGACCCGCTATCCCGGCGGGATCGATCGCGTGTTCGATCCGGTCGGCGGCGCGCTATTCGAGCCCTGTTTCCGCTCGCTCGCCAAACATGGCCGGCACCTGGTCGTCGGCTTCGCGTCGGGTGACGAAATCCCGCGGCTTCCTGCCAATCTGCCGCTACTCAAGTCGGGCGAATTGGCGGGCGTGGATGCGCGTTATCTTGGCGAAAGCGATCCGGCGCGGGTGCGGACGATTCTCGCTATCATCTTCCGCCTTGCCGAGCGCGGCCGGATTCGGCCCGTCATCGATCAGCGCTTCGCGCTGTCCGACGCCCCTGCGGCGCTACGCGCTCTCGCCTCGGATACACGGATCGGAAAGATCATCGTCACGCCCTGACGCGTCACCACTGCGCGCGAAGCGCGCTCATGCCGCGGAACAGAAATCCCTCGCGCCATGCCGGTGCGTCGACGTCGACGGTCAGCCCCGGCAGGCGCGTCGCCAGCCTTTCGAAGGCGATCCGGCCTTCGAGCCGGGCCAGTTCGGCGCCGACGCAAAAATGAATGCCGCCGCCAAAGCTGAGGTGCCGAGCCGCATTGCCGCGACCGATATCGAAGCGGTCGGGATCGTCGAACAGCCGCGGATCACGGTTTCCGGCACCGATAAGGGTGAGAACCTTCTCGCCCTGCGCGATCGGCTGGCCGCGGACTTCGGTCGCTCGCAGCGCGGTGCGATAGGTTGCAATGAGCGAGCTTTCGTAGCGCAGCACTTCATCGACCACGCCTGCAGCAAGGGTTTCCGGTTCGCCGACAAGACGCCGCCATTGATCGGGAAAGCGGCTGAAGCAGAGCAGGCCGTTGCCGATCATGTGCGCGGTCGTCTCAAAGCCAGCCCCGAACAAGCCGATGGCGACGGTAACCAGTTCATCGTGCGAAAGCGCATCCTCGGCGCCTCCGGCCTGGACTAGCGCGGTGGCGAGATCGTCCCGGGGCGCCGCCTTTCGTTCGTCGAACAGCGCCTCGAAAAATTGCTGCAACACGGCGATCTGGCTATTCGCGGTTGCCAGTTCTGCGTCGGTCAGCGCGCGCGCTTCAAAGACGATGAAGCTTTGCGCAATGGCATCGATTACCGTCTTGAGACGGGCATCTTCGGGATCGATGCCGAGCATGTCGCACATGACGCGAACCGGAAGTTCATAAGCGAAGCGCGCGATCAGATCGCCTTCACGGTCGGCGGCGAAATCGTTGATCAAGCGATCGGTGATCTCACGAATACGCGGCTCCATGGCGCGAACGCGCCGTGCGGTCAGGGCCCCCGTCACCAGTCCGCGCACGCGCGTATGATGCGGCGGGTCTTGCATCAGAAACACCTCGGACAGCCATTTATAGCCTCGCTGTCCCATCACATCGAATTCCGCGCCATAGAAAAGGCGAATATTCTCGACAAAATCGCCCTGCCCGAACGCCTCGCGGTTCATCAGGACCGAGCGTATATCGTCGTAACGGCTGACCACCCAATAGCCATGCGCGGACCGGTGGATCGGATCCTGCTCGCGAAGCCGGGCAAAGGCTTCGTAAGGATCGGCCTTGAGCGACGCATCGCCGGGCGAAAAGGGCGGCAGGGGAAGCTCGGTCATCGCAGTGCCTCGATCAATGCTATGCAAAACGCGGCCGATATGTCCCGTCATCGGCGCGCTCCACGAACAACGAATGAGGGGCCCCGAAATGCGCGGGGACGATGCGCGCTCCCCTGGCGCTCGCGCGCTCGAGCAGATGCCGGCGGCTCGCGGCCGCCTGCGCCCTGTCCTCGCAATAGACACTGTTCCAATCGGGGCGCAGCACCTGCATCGGGTGATGCAATATGTCGCCGGTGAAGAGTGCAACCTGACCCTGATCCGCGACTTCGAGGACCATGTGACCGGGCGTGTGCCCCGGAAAGGTCCAGGCGCGCATCCCGGGGGCGATCTCGGCGCCATCGTCGATCAGTTCGGCGAGGCCCGCGTCGATGATCGGCAGGACGCTGTCCTCGAAGACATTGGCGTTGACCCCGGCACCGGCGAGGGTCGCATAAAGTGGCTTTTCGGGATTCCAGGCCGCCTCGTCCGCTCGCGGGAAATAGTGGCGCGCGTTCGGGAAGGTCGGCCGCCAGCTGTCCTCGCGCCATTCGGTGTTCCACCCGACATGGTCGATGTGAAGATGCGTGCAGAAGACCTTGTCGATATCGCCCGCTGCGAACCCTGCCGCCTCCAGCTCCGCGAGAAATGGCGTCGCGAGATTGCCGAAGATCGGAATTCCGGGACGATCCTTGTCGTTGCCCGCGCCGGTATCGACGATGATCCGTTCGGTTCCGGTATCGATGAGCCAGCTTTGCAGATAGCCGTATATCATCCCGTCACGAAAGAAGGCGGGCTCGAAACCCGCCGCTTGGGCGGCGAAGGCAGCATCCTCATATTCCGCGAAGAGTGCCTCGGGCGGACTGAAGCCGCCCTGCCACTCCTCGAGACGGAAGACACGGTAGCGGCCGATACGGAACGCTGCCTCCATGCCGCAATACTCCAATCAGAAATCGACCCCGAGCGTCACGCCATAGGTCCGGGGCGGCCGCAGCGATCCCACCGACACAAAACTGTAGAGCGGCGCGGAGATGATCGTATTGGCGAGCGCATATTTGTCGGTCAGATTCTTGCCCCACAGCGCGAGCGACCAGCGTTCGTCGGGCGACCGGTAGGTAATGCTCGCATTGACCAGCGCGAACGCCTGCTGCCGCGCATCGCGGTTGTTGAATTCGGTGAAGAAGACCTCGTCCTGCAGATTGACGTCGGCGGAGAGATCGAGGTAGCCGGCGCTACCGAGTTGGAAACGCTGGTCGGCAAAGGCCGCGACCGTAAATTTGGGCGCGTTCGACAAGCGGTTGCCCGACAGATCGACGAGGGCGGGGTCGGTCGGACAGGCCGGATACTGCGGCCTGCCGGGACTGCCCGCCCCATAATAGCCGTTGCAGAATTCCTTGTATTTCGCGTTGAGATAGGTGCCGTAGACCCGGATCGTGGTGTTCTCTCCGGGACGGAAATTGGCTTCGAGCTCGACCCCGTAGTTGCGCGCCGACGCGGCGTTGATCGTCTCGACGATGCTGTTGGCGTTGACGAAACCGACCTGCAGATTGCTGTAATCATAATAGAAGACGGCGCCGGCGAACCCGAATTTGCGGTCGGCGGTTTCCCCGCGGAAGCCCGCCTCGTAGCTCCAGACATATTCGGGGTCGATGACCGAGTTGATGCTGCCGATGTTGACGACACCCGATTTGAAGCCGCGCGTGACCTTTCCGTAAAAGAGCGTGCCGCCCGGGGTGCGATATTCGATCGCGAACTTGGGCGTGATCGCATCCCAGCTGCCGCTCTTGTCGGTCGGGATATCCAGGCCCTGCGCCTCGAAGGTGAAACGCCCCACCCCGCTGCGCTTTTCCCAATTATAGCGTGCGCCGGCCGTCAGCGTCAGGTCGGGCAGCAGCTCGTATGATGCTTCGAGATAGGCGCCCGCCGCCTTAGTTTTGACAGTACCGCGCTGGAGATAATTGCCATTGTCGAACTGGTCGGCGGGGAAACTGGTGCCTAGGACGATGTTGAAATAGGATGCCAGGTTCACGGTCGGCACGCGCACCTCGCCGAACAGACGTTCGTCGAAATAGGTCGCACCGCCCAAAAGCGACAAGCCGCCGGTCTTGTAAGTGAAATTGACCTCCTGGCTGAACGACTTGCTGTCCTCGGTATAGTTGTTCTGACCGAAGGCATTGATATCGCTGACGTCGAGATCGTCGCGATTGAAGCGCTTGAACTTGCGGTAGGCGGTGGTGGAAACCACCGAGAGATCCCCCGAATCCCACGTCAAAATGCCCTGAACGCTCGATCCGTCGCGCTTGTTGACCGCGTCTTCGTCGGAGTAGATGTTGCGCAGGTTGGGCTTTTCGCCGCGCGCCGCATAATAGTCGAAGATGGTTTTGCCGCCGAGGAGCGACGACGCCAGCCCCGCCTCGGGAACCACGGTCGGACCGAAATAGTGGAAGGCATAATTATTGTCGTCCTCCTTGAAGTGATCGGCGACGATCAGCAGGTCAAGGTTCGAGGACAATTTTGCGAGCAGTGATCCGCGAATGGCATGGGCATCGCGGTCATCGACAGGGTTGCCGGTGAACAAGTTGGTGCCGTAGCCGTCGCGCTTTTCATATTTGCCCGCGACGCGAAACATCAGATTTTCGCCGGTGATCGGTCCCCCGAGCGCGCCTTCGAGCGTCCGCGCGTCATAATTGCCGTAAGTGGCACGGGCATAGCCGCCGAATTGGGAGGTTGGCCGCGCGGTGACGATATTGATGACGCCGCCGGTCGCACCGCGGCCATATGTCGTGCCCTGCGGTCCGCGCAGCACTTCGATCTGCTGGACGTCGTAAAAGCCGCTGAGCTGCGCCGCCGGGCGGCTGATCATCGCGCCATTCTGCAGGAAGGCCACGGCGCCGTCGGCGCCAAGGTCGATGCTGGTGAGGCCGATGCCGCGAATGAAGGTGCGGTTGACGCCGAACTGATCGCCGACCGAGACATTGGGCACCGCCGAGGCGAGATCGCCAGCGTCTTCGATACCGCCCGCGCCGACGTCGCCGGCACCGAGAACCGAAATCGAGCCCCCTGTATCTTCCAGCGACTTGCCGGACTTGGTTGCCGTTACGATGATGGCACCATCCTCGCCGGCCTCGGTGCCGCTATCGCGCGCGGTCTCCTGGGCGAACGCTGGCGCCGCGACGGCAATCGAAGCCGTGGCAGCCGCCGACAGCAGTAGCTTGACCTTGAAATTCATATCGCCTCTCCCTGATATACCGGGCTTATAATTATCTACCCGTCAGTATTTGATTATCTGTTGGGGCCAATCGGGTATCGAAACCCGCTCCGTTTTCCGCCTGTGTCAGATTCCTTTTGCTATTCCGCGCCTGCCAGCCGCAGCGCGGCCTCGACCAGATATTCGATCACCTCGTCAGCGGTGCGTTTGCCGGTCGGCGAGTACCATGTCGGGATCCAGCTGATGAGGCCGCCAATCCAGACCGCGATGAACGGATCAATGTCGGCGCGGAATTCGCCGCTGGCGACGCCTTCGCGGATCATGGTGCCGATCTGGTGATCGAAGCTGTGCCGCAGCCGCAGGATGCGCTTGTAATCATCGGCGGAGAGATGCTTCATCTCACGCTGATAGACGACGACATATTCCTGCCGGTCGATGACAATCCGCCCGACCTTGCGCACCACTTCGGCAAGCCTTGCACGGTGGCTCTCATGCTGATGCGCCAGCACATCCTCGAGCACCGCGAGAGCCTCGCTGATGCCAACCTCGCAGATCGCCGCAAGGATCGCTTCCTTGTTCCGGAAATAGGAATAGAGAAAGGGCTTGGTGACGCTGAGCTGGCTGGCGACATTGTCGAGGGTGCAGCTGCTGTAGCCGCGCTCGTAAAAAAGATGGCTCGCAGCCTCGACGATGCGGTTGACCTTGAAGGCAACAAACTCGGATTTGAGCGAGGCACCGGGCGCGCGCGGATTGATCATGGAATCACTGGACACGGCCACCGTCATAGCATCGACCTAAGGCAGTCGGATAGTGACACCAAATTCTCCCTCCGCGGCGCCATTCTGTCGATGGCGAGCCGTTGGGATAACTATGCCGCAAAAATTATCTACCTGCTAGTAGTTTTTACAGGATGCCGGTATTTTTGCGGAACTGCGACGAAAACGCCGCCGGGGTCACCAGGGCGGCAGTCGTGAACAGCGCTGCCGCCGCGACCTGCCGGGCTGCGAATGATGGGGTCAGCCGATTAAGCCCCGCACCCGTCGTCTTGACCTTTTGCCGATCGGGCGGGTTCTGGCGGCGGTGCGCCTGGCCCGATGGGTCAGGCGCACCGCCCGCTGACGACTGTGGGTCGCAGATCGCCGTCAGCGATTGCGAATAGAGCCCAAGCCTGCGTGCGGTTCATCCTCCAGATGGAGGATGGGACGGAGTTTTTTCGATTAGTTCGGAGCGGTTGCACCGAGCCGGGCCAGCAGCCCGGCAAGGTCGGACTGTCGTGACGTGCCCGTTTTCTCGAGCACACTGCGAATTTGGCTGCGAACCGTGCTGATGGCGACACAGCCCGACGCCGCGATTGTTTCGGGCGTGTCGCCGCGGGCGATACCACTGGCGACGCGCGCTTCCGATGGCGTCAGGTCAAAGAGCGACTTCATCAGCGTTGCCGAAGGCACGCGATCCGAAGCGACCGGCACCATCATCAGCAAGGCATAGGAATCCCCGAAAACATCGTGCGCACCGCGCTGAACCGGGATCAGATGCGCCACCTGCCGGGGCGTTCCCGCCGCGTCGCGTACCGGAAACGATCGCGCGCTGATGGCCGGTGCCGAGGTCAGCGATGCCAAGGCGTCGTCAAGGAGCGCATCTGCCTGCCTGTCTGCCAGTCGCAGGCGGCCGTGGGCACCCAATATCACAAGCGATGACACATCGGTGCCAAGCGGGCTCATCTCGACAACTTCCCCGCCGGCGCGCAGGAGAAAGGCAGGCAGGTGCATCGCGATCAGCGCCTCGGCGGCGCCCTGCGCGCGCTTGTGCTGCATGCGCGCGCTCACCAGCGCGCTGCGCGCCAGATGCGGGCGCAGCAGATTGAGCCGTGCCACGCTTTCGGCCGCCACGGGGCCTTCAGAAAAGGCCCGCTCGACGCTAAACACGATATTGTCACCGGTCGGCACCTGGACCCCGGTGCCCGCCGACCATCCCAGCCCGCGTGGACGGAAGAAATCGCGATACACCGGATCGGCATCGATTTCCGCGTCGCTCCAGAAATCATGCTCGACGAAAAAGGAGGGTTCCTCGCGGCCCATCAGGCAAACGCGCCGACTGCATTTGCCGAACCATCCTTCCTCCACATAGGCCGCAAAGACGTCGGCTACGCGCTCGGAAGCGGTCCAGTTCAGCGCCTTGCGCGCCGAGAAGAGAAGCCCACCCGCCGATCCCGCGAGCGCTGCGACCTCGTCGAGAACCGCCGGCCATGCCTCCGGGACCACCGAGCATTCGTAAATCCGATCGACAAGTCCGTCTTGCATTCTTGATCCCCGCGGGCAGATGGGGGCATTGTCGTCACCTTGGTCCAAATGGCAAGAGTAAGGAACGCAGCCCGTAAAGCGCGTCTGTCCAACCCGGCTGAGGCTTCAGACAACAGTATGCTCCCCCAAGCAACGACTAGTGGCTATGCGCCCCAAGATGACGGCTGAGGCGAGAGCGACGGCAAAAAACAAGATCTTCGGGTAGCGATCGTATCGTGTCGCAACCCGCCGCCAGCCCTTGGGGCGGTCGCCTGAGGTAGAATCACCACACCAGCTCAACGGGTGCTGACCCTGGGGCAAGCGCTGTTGCAGCCCCAAATGACGCGGGCATGCCACCAGCATAATGAGGCGCGGACCGATCATTCCGCGCTCGCCCAGGGGTTCATCCCCGCTTCAGTCTGCGCCCTGGTGCGCCACCGCCGCGGGGACATATGGAAACGGGCCGCAAACCAGGTACTGAACGCCGCCGGGCTGCCGAACCCTGTCATATCGGCGATCTGCGCCATGCTTCGCCTGCTGCCTTCGATCTGTCCGCGCGCGATGTCGCGGCGCACCTCGTCGAGCAAGGCAAGGAAGCTTGTTCCCTCCCCGGCAAGGCGCCGATCCAGCGTGCGACGCGACATGCCGAGTTGTTGCGCGACGAATGGCGCCGTGCAGCGACGGTTCGAGAGCATTGCATAGAGAAGCCGCCGCACGCTTGTTGCCAGCGGCTCGCCGCGCTGGGTCTTCAGGCTCTCGCGAAGCCCTGCCGTATACTGCCGGAGGGTGACGTCAGCGAGGAGGTTTGGGCGCGCAAGATCGGCAGGGTCGAAGACGATTCCACTGAAGTCCTGCACGAATTGCACGCGCCGTCCGAATACTCGCTGGAAATGCTGTGCACGGACTGGCGCCAGACGCTCCAGGCAAATCATCTGCGGCTCCCATAGGCCGCCGAGAAGCTGGCGCAGAATCCGGTGGAGCATCGCGACAGCGACGTCGAGCGCCTGCGTTTTCGCGCCCGGCGCGGCGATCGAACAGGAAAGGATAGCGACGTCGGCGTCGAGCGACAGCCTGATATCGAGCGCTTCGTTGTGGAGAGGCAGATAGGCGATGAAGATGTCGAGCGCGCTCCGCATGTCGGGTTCGTCGCGAGCGAGCACAGTGACGGGACCAAGATTCGAGAAGCCGCGCAGTTCGGCGAGCCGCAGGCCGAAATCCTCGGCCCCGGATAATTCGGCGGCGCGTTCGAGCGCCAGATTGACCGCGGCCACCGGAATGCGCCGGTCGGGCTCATCCTCCGCGCGTACCGGCAGTCCAGCTTCGCGCAATATCGCGGCGCTATCGAGTCCGTAGGACCGGCAAAGCGCACGAAAGCCGGTGAGCGCGGCGCCGCGAACCGAAGCGTGATGGCTCAATTAAGAAACTCAATGGCTCAAAATATGAATCATGCCTTTGCGATATCCTCTATCGGCTTGCGTAACAAGGGAGAGGCGCAATGGCGGAAATCGGAACAACCCCGGTCACCGACGGACTGAAGGCGGCGGGAGGCTGGAACCAGGCTTGGGACGAGGCGGCGGCGTTCGATCCCGACTGGATGGAGAGCTTCCTGGCGATGGGAACGACAAGCTGGCAGCGGGGGGTACTCGATGCCAAGACGCTCGAGTTCCTTGCGATCGCGATCGATGCGTCGTGCACGCATATGTATGCGCCGGGCGTCCGCCGCCACATTGCCAAGGCGCTCGACCTTGGCGCCACTCCCGAGGAGATTCTCGCCGTGCTGCAGGCCGTTGCCGTGCTCGGCATCCACAGCGTCGCGCTAGGCGCGCCGATACTCGCGCAGGAAATGCGCGACCGCGGCATGCCGCTGCCCGCCGCGATCGATCGATAGAGGAGACGGACGATGCATTTTTTCGACGACAGCCTGCTGCCGGAAAATCAGGAGAAGCTGGTCATTCAGGTCGCCCCCTATGGTCCGCAATGGCTGCCGGGCGATAGCGACGACATCCCAGTGACGATGGAGGAACAGGTCCAGAAGGCAGTCGACTGCTATAATGCCGGCGCCACCGTGCTCCATCTTCACTGCCGCGAACCCGACGGGACAGGATCCAAGCGCCTGTCGCTGTTCAACGAAATGATCGCGCGCATCCGCGATGCGGTGCCCGACATGCTGATCCAGGTCGGCGGGTCGATCTCCTTCGCGCCCGAAGGCGAAGGCCAGGCCGCCAAATGGCTCGACTATGATACGCGGCACATGCTCGCCGACCTCGATCCCCGTCCGGACCAGGTTACGATCGCGATCAATACCGGCCAGATGAACATCATGGAGCTGATGCTCGACGGCGATACCGATGGCACCTGCCTGACCAATCCCGCCTTCGCGCTTGCCTATCGCGATCTGGTGAGCGAAGCAGGGCCGGCCTTCTATCTGGAGCATCTGGAACGACTGCGTGCCGCGGGCATCCAGCCGCATTTCATGCTGGCGAACATAACCCAGCTCGAGACGGTGGAGCGGCTGATCCGCAAAGGCGCCTATCAGGGACCGCTCATCCTCAACTATGTCGCGATCGGCGGCGGGGCGTCGGGGACGCATCCCGCCGACCTGATCGAGTTCGTACGCCGCACGCCCGACGGCGCCGTGCTGACGATTGAATCGATCATGCGCAATGTCCTCCCGTTCAACACGATCGCGATTGCGCTCGGGCTGCATGTCCGCGTCGGGATCGAGGATAATCTGTGGGGGCGCAAGGGCGAACGCATGTCATCGGTCCGGCAGGTCGAACAGATGGTGCGCATCGCCGACGAACTCGGGCGCGATGTCGCTTCCGGTCTCGACGCACGCCGCATCTATCAGATCGGCACCTGGTATCAGTCGGCAGACGAAACGTTGCGTCGCCTCGGCCTGCCGCCGAACCGCGAACGTCACCAGCGCGGCGTCCCGCTTCACTTCGCCGCCTGACCGAACAGAGAATGGCGGGAAGAGCCGAATTCGCCGCGACCGGTCCCGGGGCGCCGGCCGGGCGCCCCTTTGCCCTGCTGGCATTGTTCCTCGGAATGCATGTCATCAATCATGTCGACCGCCATCTCGTCGCAAGTTTCGCCCCCCAGATCATGGCCGACCTCGCGCTCAGCCGTAGCGAGTTCGCGCTGATCGCGGGGCTTGGCTTCAGCATCGTCTATGCTGTCAATGCTTTGGGCGCGGGCCTCCTCGCCGACCGTATCGGGCGTGTTCGCGTGCTGACCGCGGGAGCAGGTACATGGAGCCTGTTCACCGCCGCCTGCGGCCTGGCGACGGGCTTCTGGAGCCTGCTCGCAATGCGCCCCTTCGTCGCCGCGGGCGAGGCGACGCTGGTACCGACCGCGACCAACATCCTGCTCTCGCGGACTCCGGAACGCGCGCGCGCAACCGCGATGGGCCTCTTCTTCATGGGCATTCCGCTGGGCGTCGGCGGCAGCTACCTCGTTGCAGCAACGCTCGGTCCTGCGATCGGCTGGCGCTACTGCTTCTTCCTGATGGGCGCGATCGGCATCATCGGGACGCTCGCGGTGTCGCGGGTCCGCGACGAGCGGCCAGACCGGACAACTACCACGGACCACCCCTCATCAACCGATCGCCTGACCGGCTGGTGGACAGCGATGTACACCAATGCGCGTCTGCGCAATGCGAGCATCGCGATCATCCTGTTCCACGCACATATGGCGACCGGCGCCTTCACCCAGCTCTGGCTCGTCGCCGACAAGGGCTTTGCGTCGGACCGAGCGGCGAGCCTCTACGGGACCTTCTTCATCCTTCTTGGCGTTGCCGGATCGGCGGGTTCCGGGCTGATTACCGACTGGCTCCACCAGCGTTGGCGGATCGACCGCGCAAGGGCGCTCGCGATGCTGATGCTTGCGCTCGCCCCCCTCCTGATCGCGTATCGCCTCGGCTCCGGGGAATCGCCGCTCATGATCGCGGGAATGGCGGCATCGGTGTTTTATTTTACGGCCGCTTATGGCCCCTGCTTCTCGATCATCGAAAAGGAGTTGCCGGCCGAACTCAAAGCGACAGCGACCGGTATCAACATGCTGCTCATCAACATACTGATGATCGGCGGGCTCGCATTGCTGATCGGCCTTGCCAGCGACGCACTTGCGGCGCGTGGCATAGCGCACAGCTGGACATGGCCGCTGCTCGGCGCCGACATCATTTCGATGCTGGGGGTAGCGGCGCTGCTATCCTGTCCCCGATCAGCGACGGATTGCAGCCGCTGATGACCGGTTGCGAACTATCGGGTTTCGGTAACAATCCTCCGAAAGCGGACGAAAGCCCATTGGAACAAATTGAAGAAGGCCAATCAGCGCCAATTCGCCGCGCTTGATGCCAGAGCGATCGTTCGGCCAAGCCCGGGGCGGCGGCGGAGGTAAAAGATGCCGCTGCGCGGATCGCGCCAGAGTTCCTTCGGATCCGCGAATGTTCGTCCTTTGTGTACTCGTCTGGTGTACCCACCGAGTCACTCACGAACATAAAATCGAGACTTCTGCGCCTTTCCGGCGATTTGGTGACCCCTACGGGAGGGGTCAATCTGCGCGCAAATCACGCATTTTCAACAACTTAATATGCCACTCAAAACGCCTTTTGTGCCGCCATTGTAGCAAGATCTAAGCGGCCCTGCAATGACAGCCCTCCATGTTCGGCCATTCAAGCTAGGCAGAGCGTCAGGCGCGTTGTTCAGCCACCACGTTCGAGCGCGGCGACGACGTGCTGCGCGAGACGGTGCGCAGTCTCCGACAAGCCCGCAGCTTCGATGAGCGCGATTTCGGTGTCGTAAAGCAATGGCAAATCGGCTTCACCGGCAATCGAGGTCAGGTGCGGCGGCACCATCTCGCGCGGCAGCACCGCAATGCCGAGGCCTTCGCTCACCGCCGAAAGGCTGCCAGCAAGGCTCGTCGACGTATAGGCTACGCGCCAATCGCGGCCGATCGCCTCGAGCGCATCGACCGCGCGCTTGCGATAGACGCAAGGCTCGGGTGAGACGACGAGCGGAATGCTCGCAAGGCCCGTCGCCGCCAGTTGATCGCGCGCCACCCAGACCAGCGGCTCGCGCCACACCCGGACGCCCTCGAGCGGTGCCGACGGCTCGCGCTTGACGAGCACGAAATCGAATGCGCCGGCATGAAATTTGTCGAGAAGGTTGAGCGTGAGATCGCAGGTCACCTCGAGCTCGACGAGAGGATGCGCCTTTGTAAAAGCTGACAGTACCGCGGGAAGATGGGCGGTGGCGAAATCTTCAGGCACCCCGAGCCTGACGCGTCCGGCCATATCGGGTTCGAACAGCTCGGCAATTGCCGCGTCATTGAGGCGCAGCAGCTGCCGGGCCGGTCCAAGCAATCGCTTGCCGTCATCGGTTAGGCTGAGCGATCGGGGCGTACGCGCGAAAAGCGTCCGGCCCAGCTGCTCCTCGAGCCGCTTCACTTGCAGACTGATCGTCGATTGCGTCCGGCCGAGCCGGTCGCCAGCCCGGGTAAAGCTCCCCACTTCAGAAATCGTAACGAAACAGCGGAGGAGATCGAGGTCGAGGTTGGGTGCGCTGGCCATGGCAGCAATGTGCAACAATCATTTCATTTGTCAATGAATGATATTTCTAAAACTCGTTTTGTCAATTTTGGCCAATGGGGCATCGGCGACGGCGAAAGGAATTCGCATGACCGCTGCCACCGCACGAAACGACGCCGCTTCGACGCTGACGAGCATGCACCCGTCCATCTGGATCGCACCTGCCGGAATCGCCGGACTGGCTTTCCTGGCCGCCGAGGGACCGCGGGCGCTCTCCGTTCTTCAACTCGTCATTGCCGGGATCACCATATTCGTGGGTGCGATCGTCGCGGCCTTCTCACGCAGATTCATGCGAAGCGATCCGCAGCGCACATCCTATTTCGCGCGGATTGCCATGCTGATCGGATCAGTGCTGTTTCTCGTCCTGACGAGTGATTTACTGGTTTTTGCCGCTGCCTGGGTAGCGAGCGGCATTTTGCTCGCCAGCCTCGTCGGGCACGCCAATGCGCTTTCCGAGGCTCGCGAAGCCGCCATACGCGCGCGGCGGACCTTCCTGATCGGCGATCTAGCGCTGCTCGCCGCGCTCGCGATTGTCGGGGGACATGGCGGAACAACCGATATAAGCTCGGCGCTTTCGCGAAGCGGCAGCCTCTCGCCTCTCGCCGGCCACCTCGCGGCGCTGCTTCTCGTGATCGCAGCGGCCGCGCGATGCGCTCTGCCGCCTTTCTCAGCTTGGCTGCTTTCGTCGATGACAGCACCAACGCCGGTCTCGGCGCTAATGCACGCGGGGCTTGTCAATGCCGGCGGCTTTTTGCTGCTGCGTCTCGCGCCGGTTCTCGAGGCAGCACCTGTGGCGCGCTATGCCGCGGTCGGCCTGGGTCTTTTCGCAGCCCTCTGGGGCCTCGGCATCATGGCCGTCCGCCCCGACGCCAAGCGAGCGCTGGCCGGATCGACCGTATCGCAAATGGGGTTCATGATCATGAGCTGCGGCCTTGGCGCCTATGCAGCCGCGCTCTGGCACATCGCAGCCCACGGGCTGTTCAAAGCCTGGCTCTTTCTCGGGGCGGGCTCGCTCATCGGGATGCGCGAGCGCGAGCGGGTTCCGATTTCGCGCTCTGCCGTCCTCATGGCCGCCCTCGTCGCGCTGCTTGCAGGCGCCTATCTGGCCTTCACAGCTAAAGTGGGGGGAGAGCTTGTGGCGCTAACCCTCGCCGTGGCCGCGGGCGCCGCTACGCTGATTGCGGGATATGGCGCTCCCGCCTCGCGCCGCGCGCGCGCCCGGCTGGTCGGTCTGGTCGCAGCGCTGATCGCGGCGAACGCCGCGGGTCTTTTGCTGATCGCCAGCCTTTATGAAGCGCACGCCGAACCCTTGCTTCCGTCACCTTTGCTGTTTGCCCTCGCCGCCCTCTTCCTTGTCGCATGGCTCTTACAAGCCGCGCGGAAGGCGCGCGGCGCAGCGCTCCCTCCGGCGCTCTACGTCCGGCTTCTCAACGCCGGCGCCCTTCCCGCCCCCCGTACCGGAGATCTCGCATGAACATGATTGCTCCAATCGAGCGCACCGACGACCGGCTCGCGCGGACCGAAGTCGCCTCGCTCGTTGCGCTCGCCGCGCGTACGGTAGCGCCGCTATGGCCGCTCGAAAGCGCTATTGCCGTCAACCCGCTGGCGGGTTTCGAGGAGTTGCCGTTCGCGCAGGCCGTAGCGGAGGCGTCAAAGCTTTTCGGCGCGCACCGCACTCTGCCGCTCGCGCTGTGGCGGCGGCTCCATGAGAATGGCCGCATCGACGAAGCCGCCTTGCGTGATGCGGCCATCGGACATCTGGGCGGCATCTATCGCGCCGCCGCCCCGATTGCGCCGGGCGTAACGATGCTCGACGCGCTGATGGCGTGCCTGCTGGTGATCGGACGCGGCGACCGGCCCGAACGAAAAGCAGGACTCGGCCCCGATGCTGCATTTATCGCAAAATGGTGCGGCGCCTTTTTCGACCATGGCATGACGGCGATGCAATTACCGCACCGCGACCTCGGACTTTATCGCGCCGTGCTGGCGATGGCAGCGTATGACCCGGATTACCGGACGCTCACCGGCGCGCGCGGCGCAGCGCTCCTGCTGAGCTTTCCGCGCGACCCGCTCGAGGCAATTTCCGAAGGCCTGGCGAGCCTGGCAGCAGAGGTTGACCAACTCGCTTATTTGTCGGGCCTCGTAGCACGTCTTCCCGGATGGGCAGGCCATATCCGCTGGCGCTGCGAACATGCCGACCCCGACCGCGTGGCCGATGCCCCGGCAACGATGGCAGATCTCGTCGCGCTCTGGATCTTGCTGTCGCGCGCCGACGCATTGTCTGAGCCGCCCGCCGCGCCGTCCGCGGGCGAAGACAGGGCGCCCGCGCTGTTGGCGCACTTCGGCTTGACCGCCAAGGCGCTCGGCCCGCGCAATGCCCAAAGACTCGATAGCGTGGCGCGGGTCGATGACGACAGGCTTGGCGCCTTGTTCATGCAGGCGGCCGAGCGGAGCTATGCAAACGGCCTCATGCCGGCGCTGCAAAGGGCCGCTCGAACCACTAGCCCACCAGTCCGGCCCGATGTCCAGCTGGTTTTCTGCATCGACGTGCGCTCGGAGCCCTTCCGGAGAGTTCTGGAAGCAGAAGGCAATTATGAAACCTTCGGCTATGCCGGATTTTTCGGTCTACCCATTGCGCTGCATCCCTTCGCTGGTCCGCATCGCGCCCGCCTGCTGCCGGTGCTTCTCTCGCCCCGTCACGACATTTCGGAGCGTCCGGTCCCCGGCCGGGAAAGCGAGGCTGAGGCAATCGCTGACAGGGCGCGTGGCGATGCCTGCACCACCGATCTGTTCGCGGCTGCTAAAGCTGGGCCTGCGACGGCCTTTGCCGCGGCAGAGGCGACCGGACCGCTTGCCGCTGCCTTGATGCTGGCACGGACCTTTGCGCCGCGCGCTACGGGCCGCGCAGCCGCCACGCTTCGGGCGCGCCGGCAGCGCGCGCTCGCACCGGCAGGCGATGCCCATGAGGATCATGCCGGCTTCTCGCTCGCCGACAAGATTGGCTATGCCTCGGCCTTGTTCCGACTGACCGGGTTGCAGCCCGATACCGCAAGGCTTGTGGTGCTGACGGGCCATGGCGCAACTGCGGTCAACAATCCCTATGCGGCCGCGCTCGATTGCGGCGCCTGCGGCGGCCATGCCGGCGGCTCGAACGCGCGACTGCTTGCAGCGATGCTGAACGATGAAGATGTCCGTTCGGGCCTGGCAAAGGAGGGTATCGCGCTGCCGGGATCAACCTATTTCCTGGCTGCCGAGCATAATACGACCACGGATGAGGTCGTGATCTTCGATGCCGATCGGATACCCCCCACCCACGCTGCCGACCTCGCCGCGCTTTCGGCCAGTCTCGCCCGCGCCGCCGAGGCCAATCGTGCCCGCCGCGCCCTGTTGCTGGGCAGAGCGCCGGGTGACCTGCTGACAGGTGCCGTGCATTGGGGCGAAGTCAGGCCCGAGTGGGGCCTGGCTGGAAACGCCGCCTTCGTTGTGGGCCCGCGCGACCTGACCCGCACGATCGACCTTCAAGGACGCGCCTTCCTCCATAGCTATGATTGGCGGACCGACATGGATGGCAGTGCGCTGGCAACCATATTGACGGCGCCCATGGTCGTGGCGCAGTGGATCAACTGCCAATATCTCTTTTCGACGATCGACAACCAGCATTACGGTTCGGGCGACAAGGTCACCCAGAATGTCATCGGCGGCATCGGCGTCGTCCAGGGCAATGGCGGCGATCTCAAGATCGGCCTGCCTCGCCAGTCGCTCTTTTGCGACGACGGTCTTCCTCACCATATCCCCCAGCGTCTGCTGACCATCGTTCACGCGCCATTCGATCGCGTGGCCGCGCTGGTCGAGTCCAGCGACATCCTCGGGCGACTGTTTGGCAAGGGCTGGGTGCAACTCATCGTGATCGATCCCGAGACTGCCCGCGCGCGGCGTTGGCGCGAAGACGGCGCCGACTGCAGCGAAGGCCGGAGCCTTCTCGCTATCGATTGTTAAAGCAGGAGATTTGATCATGCCCATCAAGGACGACACACTTCGGCTGCACCGGCGCCGCAAGATCGAGATCGTGATGCGGGCCGAAGATCGAACATTGATCGAAGATTTGCTACGCGCGGCCGGCGTCAGCGGCTGGACCATGATCCGCGACGTTGCCGGCATGGGCCATCATGGCTTTCATCAGGGCAGGACGATCTTCAACGATGAAAGCGGCCTCGTGATGTTCGTGGGCGTCGGCGACCAGGCGATCATCGCCGATGTCGCCAGCGGCCTGTCGCGCCTCTTCGAACGACGCCCCGGCGTAACATTCTTGTCCGATGTCGAGGTTATGCGCTCGGACTATTTCGCTCCGTCGATCGGAACAGCCGGTGACCCATCCTTTTGATACGCACGGCAAGACTGCCGTCGTTGCGACGATGCACGGCAAGGAGCGCGTCATCATTCCCGCCCTGGCGCCGCTGGGCCTCGCGTTTCTGCCGCGTCCGCCAATCGACACCGATCGCTTCGGAACCTTCACGCGCGATATCCGTCGGGCGGGGAGCCAGCAGGAGGCCTTGGCTGCAAAAGCCCGCGCCGGACTCGCCGCCGCGCCCGGAGCCGACTATGCGGTCGCGAGCGAAGGGGCGTTCGGACCGCATCCGGCCTTCCCCTTCATCCCGTCAGGCTTCGAGCTGGTCGGCCTCATCGAGAGGCAGTCGGGCGCGATGGTGGTGGGCCGTTATCTCAGCCTCGACACCAATTTCCACCAGGCGCAGGCTCAATCGATCGACGAGGTCGAAGCCTTTGCCGAAGCGGTCGGCTTTCCCGGCCACGCAATTGTCCTGATGGCGAGCCAGGACGGCCCGATCATCGCTAAAGGTGTATCGGACAGGAGACGTCTGGTCGCGCAGGCCAGGGCCTCTATCGCGCGCGAAGGCTCGATATGGCTCGAAGCCGATATGCGCGCGCATCGCAACCCGCAGCGGATGGGGTCGATATCGCTTGCCGCGCAGGACCTGCTACGCGCCCTCACCACCCGCTGCCCTAGCTGCGATTATCCGGGCTGGACGCCGCGGACGGAGGATGGCCGGCCCTGTCGCTGGTGCGCAAGTCCGACGTGCGAGACCTGGACCGAGGTTCGCCAATGCGGCAACTGCGGCCACATGGCAAAACGGTGCCTCGATCCAGACCGGAGGGCCGAACCGGGGCATTGCTCCATCTGCAACCCCTAAGCAGCCGCCATCGACCGATCGGCCCGCTGCAAACAGCCTCCACCGCTCGACCGCGTCCGCGGCGCGCACGCCTTCCCGATCAATGCTGGGTCATTCGAACCAGCGTCCAGTCATAACCGAGTTGCTTCACCCGCTCCTCCAGTCGGCGCAAAAGCTCCGGCGAAGGCTTCTCGGTGCGGGTGTGCGCGCGTCACCCCCGAAGAGAAGGCCGCTTTTGTCGCCCGTGCCGATAATGCCGGCATGGCGTCCGCAGCCTTCATGCGCGCCCTGGCGCTCGGGGATGCCGGTCCCCGCGCTCAACGCCGCCCGCCGGCGGATCACGTTGCGATCCGCAAGCTCCTCGGGGAGCTAGGCCGCGTCGGTAACAACATCAACCAGATCGCCCACGCCGTGAATTGCGGCGAGGTGCCGGAGGTGCCCGAATTGCGCGAGGCCTTGGCCGCCTACCTCCAGCTTCGCGATGCTATCTTTGTCGCGCTCGGTATGGAGCCCTCCGGTGATCATCAAAGGCGCAAGCCGGGCCGCTCCTAGCCAGCTCGCCCGCCCCCTTGGCCGCACTGACACCAACGAGCGTGTCGATGTGCTGGAATTGCAGTCACCCGCAGGCACTCCCTTGGAGGCCTTTCGTGACTGGCAAGCCCTTGCTGACGGCACGAGGGGCACCAAGGGGCTCTATCACGCCAATATCGACACCGATGCTCAATACAGCATGACGCACGAGCAGTGGCGGCGAGCGGTTGATGTTCTCGAAGAAGAGCTTGGCCTGACCGGTCAGCCCCGCGCAGTTGTCCTGCACGAGAAAAACGGGCGCGAGCATATCCATGTCGTGTGGGCGCGCACCGACCTGGACACCATGACGCTGCGCAGCGACAGCCACAATTACCAAGCCCACGAGCGCGCCAGCGCCCGCCTTGAACGTGAGTTCGGCCATGAGCATGTCCCCGGCAAGCACGCCAAGCGTGACCGGGACGCCCAACCCGAAATGCCATCAGCGGACTTTAATCACGCCGAATGGCAACAAGCCGAGCGCAGCGGCACCGACCCCCGCACCAGAAAGGCCGAAATCACCGCCCTTTTTGAGGCATCGGATACCGGCAAGGCGTTCAGGGCCGCGCTCGAAGATGCTGGCTATATCGTGGCGCGCGGCGATCGCCGCGATTTCGTCCTGATCGACTCCACCGGCGACGTTATCAGCCTGCGGCGCCAGATCAGCGGTGTGACCGCCAAGGATCTGCGCACCTTCATGGCTGATGTGCCCGCGGCAGAACTACCAAGCGTTGACCAGGCGCGGTTGCTCCATCAGGAGCAGGGCAGGGCAGCCAGCCCCGAAGATCGGGATTTAAGCCCGCCCCCCGTCGATAAACCTGACCCCCGCACACAGTCGTTGCGCGACGCTTTGGCGGCGCAGCACGCCGCCGAGCTCGCCGACCAGGAGCGCCGGCACGCGCACGAGGTCACGGAATTGCAGGAACGCCAGCAAGCCCGCGCCGACGAGGCTTTCGATGCTTTCGCCCGTCAGCAGGCTCAGCGGTCGATCGCCGACCGCGAACCCGAGCCGGGAGCCTTTGAACGTCTCTGGCGCAATATCCGTGAGGCAATCTCGGAGGAGGCGCGAACCCAACGCTTGCAAGATGAGGCGCGCAAGCTTGCCGAGGCGGAAGATCGCCGCAACGATGAAATCCGCGTCATGGTCTCTGGCATCGAGGCAACCGACCGTGCGGAAATCCAAAGCCTGATCGAATGGCAGGGCAGGGAGCGCGCCGACCTGCTCCACGAGCACGAGCGCGACATGGCCCGCCGTATCGCCGAGGACGAACGGGCGCGTCAGATCGCCCGCGAATCCGAGGAACGCCGCCGCGAGGCCGAGACGCGCCAACGCGACGGCCCCGAGCGTGATCCCCGCGCACGCTGACGGGCTCGCGATTCCTGCAATCAGAACCGGGCCTGCTGCTCCACCAGATTGCCAGCCTTGTGCCTCAAGCCGGTCGCTGCGTGTCGCGCTTCGTCCGCGATATCGCGCTCACCGCCCCGACACTGGTTTCCCGCTTCATGGCCGTGGCCCGCAGGCGCACGGACAAGAATGGCGACACTGGCACGGCCAGTGACAGCGAAGCCCCTGCCAGCTTCTTCTCTGCCAATGCAGGGCAGGGCAGTGGTCAGGGAGAAATCGAGATCAGTTCCGCATTCCTTGCGCCACCTCTGGCGCCGCGTCCCGCGCCTCGACCACGACGCCGAACGCTCAGAGCGCGCTTCCGCTCGCGTTTCTTTTCCCGCATCTTCAAGCCGCGCGGATCGTGATCATCCCTGTCTGTCCTCCCGCGTTGCCCCTCGCGAAATCGTAGTCCTTTGCCGGAGCCGTACGCTCGTGGCGATCAACAGGAAGCCTCGGCACCCCCGCGAGCGGTCCTCCCAATTTTCCTGTGTGACGCCGCGCCCTGTCCCCGGCGGGCCGCCCTCATCCCTTCGGGGAAGGCAACGCTAACAACGAGGACAGACACATGAAACTCATCACGAAAGACCAGCACGACAAGATGCTGAAACAGGGCCAGCAGAACGCGGAATGCGCTGGCGGGATCGACTTCAAGCCGGTGGTCAAACTCTTCACGCCCGACGCAAATGCGACGTGGCTGTTGACGGAACTGGACCCCGAGAATCCCGACCTCGCCTTTGGCCTCTGCGATCTTGGCTATCCCGAGCTGGGCTGGGTGTCGCTGTCCGAACTGGCAAGCGTGCGTGGCGCTTTTGGCTTGCCCGTCGAGCGGGATTTCCACTTTGAAGGCGAGTATCCGATTTCGGTCTACGTCAAGGCCGCCCGAAATGCGGGCACGATCGTCACCGACGATCGCCGCCTTGCCGAGGCCAAGGCCGCACTGGACGCCGAGCGTCAGGGAGGTGCGGCATGACCTGGGAAGTGCAGACCTTCACCCTCTGCGAAGGCTGGGTCAACACCTGGACCGTGTGCAAGCACGGCCAGGAGCCCACGGCTCAAACCTTTGAGACATATGCACTTTACGCCTGAGCACGGATGCGCCGCCGGCGATGCCGGCGGCGCTTCTGCTTTTACGCTCCGGCTTCTTCCCGCAGCCTTGCTAGCCGGCGTTTCGCGCCAGTGTCTTCAGTTTCCTGCAATTCCCCGGCAGCGGCTCTTAGAAAGCCGCGTGCCGCCATTTTGTCACCTCGTGCCAGCGCGATTTCGCCGAGCGCCAGATCGACCAGACCGCCAAAGTCGGCCTGACCGATCAGCTCTGCGACCTTTTGCCGGTCCAGCCCCGCCAGCAATTCGCCAGCCTCCGCATGGCGTCGATTGGCGATCAGACATTCGGCGGTGTAATAGCGAATGGCATGGGTGAGGGGGTAGTCCGCGCCGAATGCCTGACGAACTGTGCCCAAGGCCTGACGCGCAATGGCGAGGCCTTCCGCACGGCGCACAGTCTGACAAAGCGTGGAACCATAATCGATTTGCCCGACCAGAGCCTGATGCGATGCAGGTCCAGCCAGCGCCGAAGCACCTTGCCAGACCGCCAGTGCCTCATTCGCCGCTTCGTCATAACGACCCCAGGCCGCGAAGCTCTCGAAGCGCGTGGAGCGTAGTGCGAGGGTGAAGCGATGGTTCGCCCCCAAACGCTGCTCCATCGCCGCGAGCAGAGGCCCACTTTCCCGGATCACCACATCATGCTTACCCAGCATCGAGAGTGCGTTCAGCCAGTGCTGACGCGTGACGAGGGTATCGGGATGATCAGCGCCCCGCACTCTTGTCGATTCCGCGATGACCGCCCGCCCCATCGGCTCCGCATCCTGCGGACGGCCAAGGCGCATGAGGACCAGCACGAGCGATGACTTTGCCTTGAGCAGCTGCGTTGGCGATGCGGCATCAGGATCGGCATTGCCAATCGCGACGGCGCGCCGGAATCTACGTTCGGCCAAATCGAGGTCAGCCATGTAACCGTAGGCACCCTCTGCCTGAGCGAAGGCGAAGCCGACTTTGCCATGTTCGGATCGCGCACCAAGGCGCTTTCGCTCCGTTTCGAGGGAGCGTCCGGCTTCCTCTAGACGATCCGGTTGGCCCGAAACGCTGTTCATATGGATGAGTGCCAGACGACCAAGCACAGCATCGTCGCTATCCGCCTCTCCCGCTTGCCGGAACAGCGCATCGCTCCGAGCAAATTCTGCGCGTGCAGTGTCGAAGTCAGCCCGGCCATAGAATGCCCGCGCCAGCGACAGGTGCAGGCGTGCGGCGGTGCCGGGTTGGCTACCATAGCGGCGGTCGATATTCACGCTGGCGCGCTTCAGCGCTTCCGCCACAGTTTCGTCGGCCCCGTTCGCCCTGGCCGGATCGACGCTGCCCAGCACATCTTCGGCAACGAAGCTGTAGCTGGTATCGGCAAGTTCCCGTGCGGCGACCGCCTGATTGCGCTGCGTCCAGGCGTAGATGCCGAATGCAGCGCTGGCGACCAGACCGACGACCAGACTGCCAACGGCTGCGCGCACCCACGGCCGACGCTGTAGCCGCCGCGCTTCCGCTTCCTGCCGTGCCGACAATTCTGCGGCCTGCCGTTTCGCAACCTCGGCAGCCTCGCGGCGCTCTCCAAGCCGTTCGATCCGGTCGGCCAGTTCCCCGGCGCTGGCGAGACGGCGCGTAGGTTCGCCGTCGCAGGCTTGACGAATATCATCACGCAGCAGCGCGTCGTGCACGCCATCTTCCCAGCCCGGCGCCAGCGCCTTCGTGAAATCACCCACTGTTAGCTGATAGAGGATCAGCCCCAGTGCATAGATGTCGCTTTTGGCCGTGGGGACCGCATCGCCAACGAGTTCCGGCGCACGATAGGCCAGTGTGCCCGAGCGTAGCTCGTCCCTGCCCGACCCGGTATCGAGCGAACCGGGGTCAGTGATCCCGAAATCGTCCAGCACCGTATCGTCAAGCAGCCGCCCGCTGCCAAAATCCGCGAGACGGATGACCGGACTTTGCGCGCTTCCTGCAATCAGCACATTGGCGGGCTTCAAATCTTTGTGCAGCACACCAAGCTGGTGAACCTCGCCAACCGCACGTGCGATCTGCGATGCGACCGCCAGACGCGCGTCGAGAGGGATGTTGGTAAGACCACCAGCAGCATCGGCCCACGCAATCAAATCATCGCCACCGTAGGCGTATTCGAGGAAATAGGGCGATGCCTCGAAATTCCATTCCAGCAGCGGAGGCAGGGGAGCCTTGTCGCCCAACCCGGCGAAAACCACGCGGGACAGCGCCGCTTCGCGTTTGAGCGCACGTAGCCGGTCCGGCGCATCAGCAAATTTGAAGACGCGATGCTCGCCAGTCTTTTCGTGGGTGCCCAGCCATACGTCGTCCGCGCCGCTGTCCCCCAACGCGCGGGTGAGCCGCCATTGCTTGCGGCCTGGTACATGATCTCCCGCCTTGAAGGTGAAGCGGGGCGCAAGCGGGGATTCCACGCTCTCGATCTTGACCGTTCCGGTCAGCCGGTAGCCCACACGCGGCACCGTTTCGATGATATTGTCCTGCCGCTCGCCCAGCGCCTTGCGCAGCTTGGAAATCGCGGTTGGCAGCGAGCCTTCGACAACGGTCAGGCCCGGCCAGACCGCATCGAGAATCTCACCTTTGGTGACCACCTCACCCGCGCGGAGCAGCAACTCGTGCAGGACTTCGAGTGGCTTGCCTTCAAGCGCGACCGCTTCGCCATCAATCTTCAAGGCCCAGCTAGCCTCGTCAAACTCGGCACCGGAGAATTTCCAGAGCCGCCGCCTGCGCCGTGATGATGTGTTGCTCGAAGCCATAGGGCACCCCCTCGTCTTCTCCTTTAGAAATCCTTGAGAACTGCATCAAGACTTTGTGAATCGGCAACATTAGCCACTTCGGAAGAACAGGAACCGAAGCTATGGCCAAAACGCGCACGACGATTGTCAAAGACCCTGGCGACATCAAGATGTTCGCACGATCCGGTATTGTTCACGGGTCGAAAACCTGGACATCGACGCAGGTGCATTCATCGGGTGGAGGCGGCTACGTCGGACCGCAGGGAGGCCACGTTCAGGCCGCCAGAGTCACCAGCAGCAATACAACCCACGACGCTTTCTTCCTTGTCGGGGACGACGGCAAGGAGATTGAAATCAAGCTTACCGACGTGTCGTTCGGTGTGCGCGACGGCCACCATGTGACGGCGGTCTATTCAGGCCATCAGCGTGACGATTGGCAGTGGCTCAGCCACTTGCACAACCACAACACGGACAAGACAGCCAAAATTTCCTCTGCATACCGGAAGATCGTTGGGAACCCCAATGTGCTGATCTTCTTTGCTGCCACGGTCGTGGCAGTCGCACTTGGCATCCTTGCCGAATCCTGGACGCTGTTTCTGGTCATCGTCGCAGCATACGCAGGATACACCTTGCTGGTTGAATCCCCGAAACTGAAGGCGCTGGCACAAGAGATCGATAAGCGAGCACGTGATCTGATAGATGAAAGCGCGGCGAAGGCGCGCGCGGGGTCAGATGCGTGAGCACCGCCTCCCGAAATCACCTTGGCCCAATTGCGTCAATAGACGACCTCGACCTGTTCACGAAGTCAGGTGTCGTCATCGATCGGCAGGCGGATTCGGAGACGCAAGTCCATGGCTCCGTCACCAATGGCCATGGCAGGATCTCATCATCCACCACCGATTACCTGACTTTGTTCCTCCGCAAGGATGACGGCGGCGAATTCAGCGTCGTGTTGCAGGATTTTGCTGTGCAAGCCCGCGTCGGTAATCGTGTCTCGATCATCTTCGCAGGCAACAAGAACTCAGATTGGGGCAGGGAGGCGGGTTTTCTGAACCACGATACCGGACGAGAGGCTATCCGGGAAGCGACGATCGACAGTCTTGCACCTGGCCCGAGAGTGGCGGGCAGGGGATGCCTTCTTATCGTCGCGCCTATCCTCGTGTTTGCTGGCTTCTTTCAGGTCACTGCAACCGTCTCCGCATTTGGCGGCGGGTCAGGGGTATTATCCTTGCTTCTGGGCTTGGCGACTCTCGCCTCTCCGGTCGTGACGTTTATGCTGATGCGCAAGGATGGCAAACGTCGAGTGCACCAAGCCACCGCGCTTCAATCGCAAATCAGGGCGGCCATCAAGCAACAGATCGATGCCGCGCGATCAGCACCACCGTCCACAGCAACATCATAGCGAACAACGGAGTTACTCTATGGCCGCTCATCAGAAGTCCGGCACTTTTGCCTTCATCACGGCGGTCTTTGCGCTTGCGGCCTGCGGAGCACAGAGCGACGCGAGTGCCGATTCGGGAGATCGGGCAGCGGGTAAGGTCATGACGGCTAGCGTGCCTGCCACCTCTCAGCCAGCTTCGACGACAACGACAGTACCCGTGGCGCTCCCGCCCGCAGCACTCACGGCGTGGGAAGGCTATGCCCGACAGGAATGTCGCGCGATGGGTGAACGATTCACGCCGGTGGGATTTACGCCGCTTGGCAATGGCGGGATGGTGGACCGTCCCGGTCGAGGCGGTTTTGTG
>Ga0209941_1000554_pt1 | contig 42752 bp, 35 predicted proteins | sample ThiBiot_300_plan_FD_183945 | JGI IMG/M metagenome (GOLD analysis project Ga0209941, IMG submission 183945) | Wastewater bioreactor microbial communities from Cape Town, South Africa - Thiocy_solids_1 (SPAdes) | ecosystem: Engineered > Bioremediation > Thiocyanate > Unclassified | place: South...
CAAAACAGCAGTTCTTTATCTATTTTTTAGTCCGCTTCACCAGGATTTTTTTACGGCCTTTTTGAAATCGTTTTTTAGGGGGTCAATTTGAAATGGCGAAAGGGGGTCAATTTAGCCGGAATTTACACTTATACTGATGATTATAAATATGAGCAGTATTATTTTTTTATATTTGGAAAAGATAATAAAGCATACAATTTAGGTGATGCCGGAAATTTTATGTGGGGAATGGCTGGTCAGCGATCAGGCTTTACTTGGATAGAATTAAAAGCAGGTTCTAACTGGAATGAAATCAGACAATTTAGAGGTTTTGATTCAGATGCTGACCAGAAAGCAATTAAATCAGGTTTTAATTTTGGGAAATAATGAAATTATTTTATTTAAATATTGTTATTCTTATACTCTGTCTTATTTGCCATGGTATTATAATAGAGCAATCCGGTCAAAATAACATCATATTTGATGTTATCCTTTTTGGTTGCTTATTAGTGTTATTTTGCCTAAACATTTATAGTGTTTTCCTCTTGTTTAAGAGAATAGAAAAACCAGTTGTTTTTGCATTATTTCTTTCATTACTTTACTACATTATGTTATTTTTTTTTCCGATTTTTCAGGGAAGTAGATAAAAGAAGTAAACCCGTTATGCCAATAGAAAGCATAGCGTTTTTTTATAGTTCTATTCTGCCTGAAACTATTTCAGGGTTTCTGCCCTCTATTAGTCCAAGCATGTAATAAGTTCTGTGGCGCAAGGGTGTCGGGAAGGCTTATGTGCGTTGGCAATCCTTGTGCCTTGTAAAAAGTAAGAAATAAAACAGTGGAAGACCATTAGATAAAAAAATTTTTAACCGTCGTGGGGAGTGTCACGAAAGAAAAGAAAAAGATAGTTCTTTTCAATGTTGTATAAAAGATTTTTAGTCCTTGTGGGTGTTCTATCCCCGAAATGTTGTTTTGGAAGTGGGTGCCATCGTCTGGTCTCCGGCCAACGACATCATTGTGTGATGCACCTTTATTTTTATTGTACCGTTCAAATCATCACTGCCCCATTTTCCTCTAAAATTTTCATGAAAATAATACCTGACAGGCATTAGGAACGAGCCAGACAGAACCGGCATACCTAAACATAACTCTAATCATAAAACCTTTACTGGCGGTTCCGGCGAATAGATACTGTGTACAAGAAAGTTTGCAATGACAAGTTTTCCATCACTGTTTCGGAAATCGCTGTATCTCCCTAACAACCATGGTTTGAGTCTGATACAGAAAACTACAAATCTTTCCCCTTAAATTTCTTCAATGAAATCATTAACGGAAAGATGATCCAGATAAGCAAACCTAAAAAGGAAAGAATAATTCCGGTATTGTTACCAAAAAAATCACGGAATACAGCCCCGGTGTAGCCCATAAGCGCGGATATATCCATCTGTAACAGTATCTGGATGCGGCCCAGGTTTATCGGGTTTAGAAAGCTAAAAATCACCATTACTTTTTCTAAAGGATAATCCTGGAACTGGAATAAAAGGAACAGCACCAGCGCATCAAAGATCAATGAAAGATAAAGCCATAGCAGGATTGAAAGCCCGATACCCTTTGCTTTATCGCGCGTGAGGCCGGCAGCTAACATGGCAATGCTCACAAAAACGATAGTTAAAAAAAGCCCCGTAGCAATCATCATAAACCCTGTAGCATCTGCATGGTACAGCAAAACAGGAATTCCTGCACCAATGAAAAAAGCCAGCGAAAGCGAAGAAGATAATCCTGAAAATAAGCTCAACCAAATGGTTTTTCTTTTAAGTGGCTGGCTTACCAAAAGCTCTATGAATTCCGCACTGTTATAAATGTATATGGTTGAAAAAATGATGCAGATAAGAGGAACAATAATGAGAATGATATTTAATAAACTAAGCATCCCCTTTGCAGCATTGTTTTCGAGATTAAAAACACTCAGGGATATTACGAGCAGTAAAGCAGTATAGATCAGCACAATTTTATTCTGCACAAGATCAACGATCACATATTTTAATAATTTCTTCATAACAAACCAATTAACCATTAAACTAATGAACCAATGAGCCAGTTAACCATTAAAGCACTAAAACATTCAATACCTCTCCACCATCTCCTCTCTCATGATCTTCGCTATGGCCTTCGATAATTTTATCTCTCCTGTTTCTTCTTTTAATGCAGTAAGTTTTTTATGAAATACTAATTTCCCTTCCTGCATATAAAACACTTCGGTTATCAGGTCGTCAAGCTCGCTTAAAATGTGCGATGTAATGAGAACCAGTTTGCCATTTTGTTTTTCCCTGATGATCTTTTGTTTTAATCTTTCTGAAGAAAGCGGGTCAAGCCCCGCAGTTGGCTCATCAAGGATCAATACATCCGGATGGAACATGAAAGCCAGCGCTGCGCTCACTTTTTGCGTGGTACCACCGGAAAGCGTGCGCATTTTCTTTTGCATCATATTTTGTAATCCCAGGCTTTTTACCAACTCTTCATCTGTATTTTTATCGTTTTCTTTCCTGATGTCTTTCATCATGCCGATGACTTGCGCAATCGTCATATTTTCGGGATAGCGCCCGATCTGCGGCATATAGCCGATCCGGCTTCGGTATTTCCATTTGCCGGCTATAGGTTCACTATCGAAATGAATCGTTCCGTCATCAGGCACTACCATTCCTAACAATGATTTTATCAAAGTGGTTTTTCCGCAGCCGTTTGGGCCGAGCAAAGCAATACATTCTCCCTTTGAAAAAGTAACGGAAATATTATCCAGCGCTTTAAGCTTTCCGAATTTCTTGGTAATATTTTTTGCAACTATCATAATCGTAATGGCCTCATTAAGGGTTCTTCATCTTTCAGGCCTTCGGGTGTAATGCCTGGTAACAGCTTTTCACTTTTATCTAACAAAGAAACGATCATGCTTCTGAAAAGCATAAGGGCCGCAGGATTGCTCTCAATGATCATAGAATACATGCTCACAGGATGATAAGGCACATCGCCGGTATTGTCGCGGTTAAGATCATACCCTTCATACTTATCCCAATAGTTTCCATTGAACGTATTGAGTACCAGAGAGCCATTCGTACCAATATCAAATGTGTTTCCCTGGAAATTATTTTCATAAAAAGCATTGTCATCGCAGCTTGCCTGTATCTTCACTGCAAAGCCGTTATCAGAAAAAGAATTTTTATACAGGTTGATACGGCTGCATCCTTCCATGTGAAGCGCCGTGGTATTTTTAGTAAAATAATTTCCTGAAATATCACTGTCTGTAATATCTTTTAACAAAATACCGTAAGCCGCGCCGCCCCAATTGTTCAGGAAATGATTGTTATACATGTGAATATTATTGGTGTACATCACGGCTACGCCGGATTCATTTTCTTCAAATACATTTCCTATATAAGTATCATGATGCGAAAACATAAAGTGAATGCCATAACGCACATTTTTACGGCTGATGTTTCTCCATACCAGTGAATTGGTAACAAACTCAAAATAAATACCATCCCGGTGGCCGGTTATGGTATTTCCTATGATCAGCAAGCTATCGGATTTCCAGCAGTGAATACCGTTGCCGCTTTGCACTTCATTTTTTCCATAAGCGGTTATCGAATTATTTTTTACAGTACAGCTTTTACTGTTCTGAAGTGCAATGCCAAAGTTGGCGTTGTCCACTATATTGTTAATGGCTGTTACATGATAGCTATCGTATATCATAATGGCGCCTATATCTTTTATTTCTGATCTGCCCGTATTTTGTAGCTTAAAGCCATCAACAGTGATGTTCTTTCCTTTTATAAAAAGGATCTCATGTTTGTATTCACCATCCATTACGGGATGGTTGATGCCTTTTAATACGATTGATTTTTGAATGACAATGCCGCCTTCTTTATAAACTCCTGCATCTACCAGGATCGTATCTCCATTTTCTGCAGCATCAACGGCTTTTTGAACAGACTGAAAAGGTTTTGTTTTGCCAACATAAATTGTTTTACCATCTGCCAGCATTATTACTGACAGAAACAGGCACAGAAATAATATGCCGGCTATCTTTTGCATTATTTTCCATTCACCAGTTGATTCCAGGTAACTACTTCCCCTTTAATATTGTTCATAGTTTCTTTCATCTTCTTCTCATCGTCAAAGCAGGCAACATTGCCACCCATCGGAGAGTGCAATTCATCACTTCTCAGAAGAAATGCTTTTTGAGCCGGGATAAAATTGTGTGGCTCGTTAAAATTGACAAACCAGGTTTCTTTAATATCATTACGGCTGATGGTATTTGATTTCATAAATGCGAGTATGCAATGCATGTCATCAAACTTATATACTTTTCCTTTCTTAGTAATTATTTCTGCACCAAAATGTTGATCGGCAATGCTCATTTTACAAAAGTCACAGGCATCTGACCCCAGCTTAATGGGCTGTGGGCCTGAGTTGCAGGACATGAACGCCTGCATTAAAAAAGCCGAGATTATTAGCGATACTTTATTTAATATATACATCATTCGTTCTTTTACTTTTAAAAAATTGTATTACCACAGCAGCTAATAATAATAAGCCTGCTCCTACAAATATCCATCCCCCGATGTCAGGAATAGAATAAGCGCCAAAGTTTAACAGTTGTTTATACCCGATGATCGGCGGCTGATAGCTCATGCCGGGGACCTGTATAGGAGCATTGGGATCGAGGTCGTGGCCATAATTATAGTTCCACCTGTAAAAATCTATCATGGCAATTACACCAAAAACTACAAATGAATAAAACAAAATGTTAAGCCATTTCCTTCTATTAATAAGAACGACCAAAAAACAAAATGCCGCAAAAAAACCTATGATATAAGGCAGCACCGTAAATTCAATAAAATTATTTGCATGAAGGGTCTTCATTCCTATATAATGATTCAAACCATTGATCACTTCTACGTTCCCTCCTAATTTATTGGGATACATTTTTAACACCAATCCTTCGGGATATTGCGGTGCTGCCAATTCTATCTGCCATAGCGGTACAAACAAAACGATTATCAATCCCAATCCGCAAATAACCGTGATGACCTTTGATAGCCCGGTTAATTTCTTGTTTTTCATAATGTAAAATTAAATTAGAAGGATGGTTACAAAATCCATAACCTTCAAATAAAATATTGAGCCTGTAATTGCCCGATAATTCTTTGTTACTTTTTTGCAGGCGGCAACAGCACTCCGTCTATCACATAGATCATTCCGTTTGATGCAGGAATAGAAGCTACAATAGTTGCTGAATTATTCAGGATGGTCTTTCCATCCTTAATATTTACGGTAACATCATCGCCGTTCACCATTCCGAGTGTTTGCCCGTCGGTAAAGGCCCCTGGTGTAAGCGCCGACATGAAAACATGATATTGAAGAATATTTTGAAGATCTTCTTTTTTATCATCTTTCATTAATCCCTCTACGGTTCCGGCAGGTAATTTATTAAAGGCTTCATTGGTCGGAGCAAAAACCGTGAATGGGCCTGCATTTGAAAGTGCAGTAACCAATCCTGCCTGTTTTAACGCGGCAACAAGCGTAGTATGGTCTTTTGAACCTACTGCAATTTTTACTACATCTTTTTGTGAATCACTATCTTTTACATTTTCCTGCCCGCCTCCAACGGCTACCTCAGAAGTGTTGGGGCTATTTTCTTTTTTTGAATCAGTATCCTGATTGCATGAAATCATTAATGCGATCGCTATTATTGACAACAATCCTGTAAATGTTTTCATCTTGATTTTTTTTATTGGTGGGTAATATTTTTAAAAGAACAGGCCGTTTCCGGCCCGTTACTTTTTGCTCTTATTTTTTTAATAAAGAATCTGCGGCATCAGAGTTTTTGCCAAGGCTAAATGAGATCGGCACATTAGAGCCTTTTGCTGACACCCTTACATAGCCCTGCATTTCCTGGTGCAATGCACTACAAAAATCAGTACAATATACAGGGTAAATACCTGCTATTTCAGGAACCCACTTGAGGGTTTGGGTTTCACCCGGCATCACCAGCAATTCTCCTGTGGCAGCGCCTTTTACAGCAAAGCCGTGCGGTACATCCCAATCCTGCTCCAGGTTGGTAAGATGGAAGTAAACTTCATCGCCTACTTTTACGCCCTCTATATTATCCGGTGAAAAGTGAGAACGTATCATGGTCATATAAATGTGTACTTTATTTCCCTCACGAACCACCTTTGAATTCTTTTCGCCAAGCGTTGCATAAGGATTTTTGTTCTCATCAATCTTAAATATCTTGACAGAATTCTTTGAGATGATTTCCGCCGGAACTGCCTGCGCATAGTGAGGCTCACCAATGCTCGGATAATCGGCCAGCAGTTTCATTTTCTCACCGCTAATGTCGAATAACTGCGCACTTTGCGCTAACTCAGGGCCTGTGGGCAAATACCTGTCTTTCGTAATTTTATTATAGGCTATTAAATATTTTCCGTAAGGTTTTTTAGTATCCCCACCTGGTACGCAAAGGTGGCCCGGAGAATAATAAGTAGGCTGCCTGTCTATTACTTTCAGGTCTTTGATATTCCATTTTACAATTTCGGATGAGATAAAGAAAGTAGTATAACCATTTCCTTTGCCATCAAACTCTGTATGTAAAGGGCCTAAGCCGGGTTTTTTCACTTCGCCATGTAAAGCTGATTCATATTTTATTACAGGGATTCCGCCATAATCACCATCAAAATCTTTGGCGGTAATGGCTTGCTGAATTTTTGCAAAAGAAAATACAGGAATCAATGCAGCCAGCTTTCCGCTTCCTACAATATATTCTCCTGAAGGGTCCACATCACAGCCGTGAGGTGATTTCGGACAGGGGATCATGTAAGCGATATCAGGAAAATCTTTTACATCTATCACAGTAGTCTCAGTTTCTATTTTTGATGTAGCGGAATGTGTTTCGTCGCTGTAGATATTATGAGCGTATTTTACAGGAACTTTTTTTCCTTTGCCTGCTTTGAAATATTCTTCCGCTTTTTTCCAGTTTACAGCAAGGATATAATCTTTATCGCGCTTGGAAGCGTTTACTTCCAGTAAGGTATGCGCCTGTTCTGAATTGTAAGTGCTGAAGAAAAACCATCCGCTGCTGGGGCCTTTGCCACTATGGCTCAGGTCGAAGTTCATGCCCGGCAGCAAAAGTTGAAAGGCAATTTTCATTTCGCCATTGGTGGGCGCCACACTGATGAAGCTTACGGTTCCTTTAAAATTCTTTTTATAAGAATCAATAGGCACATCGCCGTTCTCATAATCCATCGGTACGCTGAAACGTGTGCCCGCTACCACATACTCTGTATTTTCCGTGATGAAAGGAGAAGAGTGGTTTCCGGCGCTGTTGGGGATTTCGATAATTTCAGCGGCACGGAAAGTTTTCAGATCAATCCTTGCCACACGGGGCGTATTGTTTTCGTTGGCAAATATCCAACGGCCATCTATTTCACCATTGGTTTGTGAGAGATCAAGATGGTGCTGATCGCCCCATGGCACCATGCCGTGCGAAGTATTCAGCATTGGTTTTGTTTCTTCGCTGTAGCCCCAGCCTTTTTCCGGATCAACAGAAAATACGGGGATCACACGAAGCAAACGGCCGGAGGGAATTCCGTAAACACTTACCTGCCCGCTGAAACCGCCGGAAACAAAATTGTACAGTTCATCATATTTGCCGGGAGGCACATACACCCGTGATGCCACATCGGAGCCGGTAGCATCGCCTGCATTTTTAGGTTTACACCCTGCTATGCCCAGCAAAATGAAAGCTGCGGCAAGCGATAAAACTGGAAAGAAAATCTTTTTCATAAAATGTAATATTAATTGATAAAAAGAGAGCCTGGTTAAAAAATAGAGGACAATAAACTTCCTGTCTAATGAAAAATCAATTTCAATAGCTATAAAAAAACAATAAAAACTGGTGATAAAACCAGGTATAAAAAAATTATACCCGGTTATAATCTAAACAATGAGAGCTTACTTTACACCATCATTCTTACGCATGAACTCCAGGATTTCCCTGGCTTCCTCATCAGATAAATTCTGATTAGGCATACGCACCATACAGATTTCCAGCATTGCCTGGGCTTTAGGGTCCTTGTCAATCATTTCATCTGTGTTGGTCATGAAATTCATAATCCATTCTGGCTTATGACGCGAAGTAACACCATGCCATCCGGGGCCAACCAATCTTTCGTCAGTCATTTTGTGGCATGACTGGCATTTCAATTCAGCAATTTTCTGGCCTTTCTCAGCCATAGCGGCATCTAACTTGTCACTCAATTGCACATCATGAAACTTACCTTCTCCACGATCCGGATCATAAGAAGGATTTCCATTTTTGGTAGTAGCAGTCTCCGTAGGTGCAGGTTCTGTGGATGTAGTTGTACTTTTGTCGCCTGAACCGCCACATGCTACAAAGAAAAGGGACAAGGAAAATGCTAATGAACCAATAAGGATTGTTTTTTTCATAAAATGATAAATTTTGTTTTTTTACTTTGCAATACTACATTACTAAAGTACAAAATTTTATGAGGATGATCATAAAGCATAAAATATTTCAATGATTTCAATCATATTTTCTATGAAGAGAAAACTATTTCATTTTGCAAACACAAATTACAGATACCGATCACACTGAATTAAAACTGAATTAAACAAGTTAGTAAACTATGGAAAGATATATATTTAAAACAAAACTATGGATCCAGATAGCTCTTATCAATTTTTGTATAGTAGCGCTGGCGGGTGTTACATTGCGCTATAAAATTAATTTTCCTTTACCATCTATAAACCAAAAATATTTATTGCACGCACATTCGCATTTTGCATTTGACGGCTGGGTGGCCATAGCATTGATGGCGCTTATGGTTAATTATCTCCAGGTGCATAACATAATGGCCAATTATAAAAAATATCAATGGATATTAATTTTGAATTGCATAGCCGCTTATGGAATGTTTATTTCGTTTATGCTTGAGGGTTATGCTCTTTATTCGATTACCCTTTCCACGATCTCTATTTTTATTTCTTATTTTTTTATTTTTTATCTGTGGCGCGATTTAAATAAAATTGAAGATAAATCCTATGCAGTAAAATGGTTCAAGGGCGCACTGGTGCTTATTGGCATCTCATCTATTGGCGCGTTTTCACTTGCCTATTTAATGGCCAATCAAATTATGGTACAGGACTATTATTTCAGCGCCATTTATTTCTTTCTGCATTTTCAATATAACGGATGGTTTCTATTTGCCTGTTTCGGATTGCTGTTTGCCTGGCTATACCAAAAAGGCTTTTTACCTTCAGTCGCTATCAGTAAAAAATTATTCGTTATAATGGCAGTTACTGTAGCGCCTACTTATTTCCTTTCTATTCTTTGGCTGAAACTACCGAAAATACTGCATTGGACTGCCAATATATCCGGCATCCTGCAATTGCTGGTGCTGTTTTATTTTATACAATTGCATCCTGTACTTAAAAAAAATATTTCTCTTAAGATCACCAAAACAAGCAAGTATCTATGGATAATGGCATCCATTGCCTTTATAATGAAAATCGTATTGCAAATGCTATCCATCATACCTTATCTTAGTCATTTCGCTTTCGGGTTCAGGCCTGTTGTTATTGGATATTTGCATTTATCATTTGTGGGAATTATCAGTTTTTTTATTTTAGGTTATATCAACGAAATTTTAAGGCCTGCATACAAACATGTGAATGGCGGAGGAATTGTTGTTTTCGCAATCGGCTTTCTTGTACAGGAAATTGTATTGATGCTCCAGGGCCTTGAAGCTATGGAAATAGAACCATTGCCCCATGCCAATATAATCTTATTCGTCTGTGCTTTATTGATGGCGATTGGCCTGATATGGATCACTATGGGGATCATGAAAAAGAAAAAGGCTAACCCGCAAATAATATGAGCAATATCATACCTCTTATTGAACTTAATTATTTTTTCAATACCCCATAAGCTCGAATTTTGCAACGCGTTTTAAAAAAATGACGCCGGTTTTAAAGGAAATTATTCTTAATCATAAATCTAAACAAATGTTATTAACTTCAAAAAAAGACAGCTTTTCTTCAACAGGAATTTTATTGTTATTATTCTCTTTGTTCTTTTTCTCCTGCAAGACCAATCCGGGAAGTACCAGTTCAGAAAACAATATTGATACCGTAATTACCGGCACGGTTACGGCAGAATTAACCCATGCGCCTAACGTGCCCAAGCCTTTGACCTATACTTCTCCCAAACGGGTAATCGTGCAACTGGAAACTGTAGAAAAAGTAATGCAAATCTCTGATAGCACTCAATATACCTTCTGGACATTTGGCGGCGCTGTGCCCGGCGAGTTCATTCGCGTAAGACAGGGAGACCTTGTTGATTTTACTTTGAAAAATGCACCCGACAGTAAGAATTCCCACAGCATAGACCTTCATGCTGTAATAGGCCAGGGTGGCGGCGCTGAGGCAACTTCTACAGCTCCGGGACAGTCCACTCACTTTCAATTTCGCGCATTGCATCCCGGCTTGTATGTGTATCATTGCGCAACAGGGCCGGTACCTCTGCATATTGCCAATGGCATGTATGGTTTGATTTTGGTAGAACCACAAGGCGGATTGCCCAAAGTAGATAGAGAGTATTATTTGATGCAGGGCGATTTTTATACCAAAGGAAAATATGAAGCAAAAGGATTACAGGATTTTGATGAAGAGAAAGCCCTTGCAGAAAATCCTGATTATGTTCTTTTCAATGGAAGAGTACGTTCTACAACAGGCCCTAATGCTTTGACTGCAAAGGTTGGAGAAACTGTAAGGTTATTCGTAGGCAACGGTGGCCCGAACCTTGTGTCTTCATTCCATCCCATTGGGCAGATATTTACTAAAGTATATATGGAAGGCGGATCAAAAATAAATACAGATATACAAACCACATTAATACCCAGCGGCGGGGCAGTGATTGCGGAAATGAAGATGCAGGTGCCTGAGGTAATTAATCTGGTAGATCACTCTATTTTCCGCGCATTCAATAAAGGAGCCGTTGCACAAATAAAAGTAACCGGAGATGAAAATCACTCTATCTTTCAAAAGATAAAAAAATAAAGAAGCCTTTTATAACTGATTGATCCGGGCCGTAAATGAAATACCTCTTAACCACATTGATTATAACCATCTTCTTCGGGCATGTAAATGCCCAGAAGAAGGCGGTTATATCTGAAAAAAAAATGGTGGCTATTCCGGCAGGGAAATACAAACCTTTCTTTATTACTAAGAGCGATAAGCCTTTGCAGGTAACTGCATTTAAAATGGACGAAACAGCGGTAACCAACCTGGAATATCTTGAATTTGTAAAGGCCAATCCGCAGTGGAGGAAATCAAAGGCAAACCGGCTCTTTGCAGATACCAATTATTTAAAGTATTGGGAGAGCGACCTGATAATAGGCGAAGCCAACAAGGATCTCTATAACTCGCCCGTAGTATATGTTTCATGGTTTGCAGCACAGGCTTATAGCAAATGGAAAAATAAAAAATTACCAACGGTTGCAGAGTGGGAGTTTGCAGCGAATGCCGCTCCAAAAAATATTAAATACAAATCGCTCACCGATTATATTTTAGACTGGTATTCAAAACCTAATCCACCCCATTTACCTAATGTAAAATCTACTTATCAGAATGTGTATGGATTATACGATATGCACGGATTGATCTGGGAATGGACTTCCAATTTCAATAGCTTTATCGGCTCTTCAGATTCAAGAGGCAACAGTGAAGCTGACCTGAAGAATTTTTGTGCCGGAGGCGCCGTAAATGTTGGTGATAAAACAGATTATGCCAGCTTTCTCCGGTATAGTTTTCGCGGAAGCCTTAAAGGAAATTATTGTATTGCCAACCTGGGGTTTCGGTGTGCTAAGGATTTAAAATAAACAAAATGAAAACCTTCATGTATTCTTTGCTTGCTGTTGCATTATTCAGTTGTTCTGACATGAGCGACAGATCTGCATTTACAGGCGAAGTACAGAAAAGTAACACGCCGCCCGTTGGCACGCTATCTTCAGAAAGCATTTACCAGTTGACGGATACTTTTCAAACCCAGGACAACAAAAGCGTTACTCTTTCTGCTTTTGCAGGCAAACCAACTGTGGTAGCCATGATATTTACACATTGCACCTATGCCTGCCCACGCCTTACTACCGATATAAAAAATGTTGAAAGTAAATTAAAAGACGAAGAAGGGAAGGTCAATTTTCTTTTAGTAAGTTTTGATGCAGCAAGAGACCTTCCTGATACATTGAAAAGGTATGCCAGGGATGCAGGATTAGGCGAAAACTGGACTTTGCTACATGGAGACGAAGAAGCGGTAAGGACGCTCTCTGTGTTGCTGAATGTACAATTTGCAAAAGACGCTGAAGGAAATTTTTCTCACAGTAATATCATTTCTGTGCTGGATAAGAATGGAGTATTAAATTTTCAAAAAGAAGGGCTGGGTATAGACCCCGCAGAAATCAGCAAGGTTGTAAAGCAATTAATCCAATAGGCGCCGGAAAGGGCATTATTTGGCCGATATACGAGCGATTCTGAACCTGTACGGCTGTGTTTATGATATAAATCATCCGGACAGGTGTGGTGTATCATTTTTTTTTACTTTTCAATATTTCAATTTTGTTTCGATTGTCATCCTCTAAATGTGGGGAGTTACCCTTGTTTTTTATTTTGCACAGCACAGCTAAAAAAATATCAATGAAAGTTCTTCAGAGTGACCAGATAAAATACGAATATACATCATGGCAAAGGATCCTTGAATTTTTCAGGCAGGAAAATGCTTTGTTGAAATACCGGCTTAGCGACCTGGTTGATCATAATGAACAAAGGCATTTTCTCTCCATAGCTGAATATTTTCAAAATGAATTATTGCTGAAGGATGAAGCGCTCAACCAGCTTATAAAAAGCGTATCGGAGTTGAATGCAGAGCTAAATAAAATAACAGATAAAGATATCCCGGATGAATTGCTATCCCGGCAGGAAAAACTGCGTAATGACATTTTACAATTTGAAAAAAAGTTCCTGGATCTTTCCAATAAGTTTAATGAAAAGATGCTGCACCATACCTGAAGCTTAGTTCAGCATGGAAAGTAACTTTTGTTCATTTAATACTTTTATATATCCCGCCTCTGCTTCTATCAGTTTTTCACTTTTAAAATCGCTGATGGTCCTTATCAGCGATTCGGTAGTAGTGCCTGCAATATGCGCCAGGTCTTCCCTTGAGAGATGGATCGTGAAATGAGGGTGATCTTCATTTTTATATTTCTTCAATAAAGTAATGATGGCATCTGCCACCCTTTTGCGAAGCGAATTATACGCGAGGTTGATCAGTTGTTCTTCCTTTTCTGTTACATTATTAACCAGCAGCTTTATAAACTTATGCGCTACTTCCCTGTTGCTATTAATTAATATTTCAAAATCGGCGCGATCAATAATTCCTACCTCAGATTCTTCTAAAGTTTCAGCAGTTTCTTTGTAAGCAGTATTTTCCAAAAGAGCATTATATCCAAAGAAATCACCTGCATTGTACAAACTAATGGTAAGCTCTTTTCCACTTTCATTGATCTTATAAGTCCGGATCTTGCCTGAATTCAAATAATACAGGCTATGTGGATGATTTCCTTCTGAGTACACGCGGTGCTTCTTTTTATAATGGTTTATGATATTGGAATTGGTCAGTTTTTCCAGCGCACCTTCATTTCTTACTTCATTAAAAAAATCGTTCAGGTGCTGCGATGCATTAGCAGAATCGTTTTGAACTTTAATTTTTTTAAGCCTGCTTTCTACCGCATTCAATAATTCAATATCAGTAAAAGGTTTGGTAAGGTAATCGTCTGCACCCATTTCCATGCCTTTCCTGAAATCGCTGCGCTCTGTTTTAGCAGTAAGAAAAATAAAAGGGACAGTTTTTAAACTTTCATTTTTATTAATGAGATGCAGGAGCCCGTATCCGTCTAAAACAGGCATCATAATATCGCACACGATAAGATCGGGAGTTTCTTTCTGCGCCAATTCAAAACCTTCTTTACCATTAGCTGCAGTCGTTACATGATAACCTGCCAACTCAAGAATTTCAGCGGTATTCTCTCTTATTTCATTATTATCTTCTACTAATAATATTTTTGTCATTGTGCAAAGATTAAAATTATTTCAGTTCCTTTATCCAGTTCACTTTTTATTTCTATGGTACCATTCATCATCTCCACGTATTTGGATACAATGTGAAGACCAAGCCCTGTGCCGGGAATGTTGATCGCATTGGCTGCACGAAAAAATATTTCGGACAAATGGGCCTGGTCTTTTTTTGAAATGCCCATTCCTTCATCTTTTATAACGAATGTAAGCTCCCTGTCATTTACATTGGTGGTGATAAAAACAGGTTTGTTTTCTGCTGAGAATTTTATGGCATTGGAAAGTAAATTGATCAGAATATTCTTGAACAACACTTCATCAAGCTTTACTTCATTATTTCCCGTATGGGAGTAAGTTACTTTCTGGCCCGGTTTTAATATCTCAGCCATTTCATTTATCTGCAGCGAAACGAGTTCCTTAATATCAAAAACAGATTCGTGCGCTGTAATTTTTCCATCCTCTATCTTCCTTAAAGAGAGAAATTCATTCAAAATATTATTTAGATTAATTACTGAAGATTTTATGCGCTGGATGTGCCTGTCTCTCTTTTCCTGGTCCTGGGTAAGTTTATATTTTGCCAACAAAGAGGCAGACGAAAGAATGGTGCTTAACGGTGTCCTGAATTCATGTGAAGCCATAGAAACAAATGCGCTCTTCAGGTCGCTCAGATCCTTTTCCTTGCTCAATGCTTTTGAAAGTTCATCTTTTGAAGCTTCTAATTTCTGCATGGTTTCCTGCAACTTGGAAGTACGCGCTTCTACCTTTTTTTCCAGTTCTTCATTCAGCGCTTCCATTTTTTTATTCATAGAGGCCAACTCAAGCCTTTGTTCCTTTAATTTATTTTGTGCTTCGATCCTTGAAGTAATATCGCTGATAAAGGCAATGGAAAATGTTCCATCATCATTGGAGTAGCTGCTAAGGCTTATCTCCAGCGGCAGCTCCCTGCCACCTTTAGTAATGCCAAAAAGGTCTCTGCCTATCCCCATCGGCCTTGTGGTAGGATGTTCGTTAAAATAATCCCTGTCAGTACTATGCCGGTGATGATATCGTTGTGGAATAAGGATTTCCAGCTTTTTTCCTATAAGCTCGCTTTCATCTGAATAACCAAATAAAGTAATTAAGAAATTGTTGGCAAGTGTAATGGTACCGGTTCTGTCAATCACTAAAATACCCAATGATGCATTTTGAAAAACGGCCTCAAATTTTTCCTGTTCCCTGATAAGAAGTTTATCCATGCTAAAATATTTAAAACCAAAGTAAGCTTCCTTTGATGAATAGGATCTTATTACAGTGTTTTCTATTGTTTTTTTAATTACACTTTTAATACCGCAAAAGTAAGCAGAGAAACCCATAACCTTTATGAGCATTATCTCTCTTCTTTTTCTGTTTGAACTTCTTACTTTGGCACGGCATCCTGTAGTGTGATGGGCTGCATCTATCATTAATAAATTATGCCCTTAAGGCTTAAAGCTTAAAAGGTGCCGTGTACTAAAACATATCAAAGCTATGTGGACAAAATAAAAGCAGGATTGGTATTCAGATCAGGACAAAAAAATGACCTTGAAAGGATAATGAATTCCTGCAGGTTTTGCAGGAATTCATTGTAATGCAGGATAATCGCAACTACTCTAAGTCTAACTGGGCTTGGAAGATTTCGTTGCCTTTTTTAAAGGAGTTGCTACAGCCGGTTTTTTAGCAGAGGCTGATTTTTTTGCTTCAGCAGGATTCTTTGCTTTTTTTGCAGGCATAATATAAATTTTAGATCATAAACTTAACCAAAAACAAAATACCAATTAATTTTTTGGCATAATTTATTTTCCATATACCATTGCGATCTAACCGGCAAAAAATCCAGGAAAAGTTGCAGGCTCTTTTTTACAAACTCAAAAAGAAATCCATCTGTTTATATTCAATATTCCAGGGAAAGAAATAAACTTTGATTTCACACTCCGCTAAAGACTGAAAATCCTCCATCCACATTGATCACTGTGCCGGTAACAAACTTTGAGGCATCGCTCAACAACCAGATCAATGCGCCAACGAGTTCATCAGGATTTCCAAGGCGATTGAATGGTGTATTTTTAATAATGAGGGCGCCTCTCTCTGTCATCTTTCCATTACCGTTCGTGAGTAACAACCTGTTTTGCTCGGTAAGAAAGAAGCCGGGAGCAATAGCATTCATCCTGATAGAATCACCATAACGATTTCCTAACTCAACCGAAAACCATTTTGTATATACATCAATAGCCGCCTTGGCCATACTATAACCTAACACTCTTGTAATTACTTTTTGCGAAGCCATAGAAGAAATGTTGACAATACTGCCATGACCACTATGTTTTATCGCCTCTCCAAAAACCTGTGTGGGCAATACAGTTCCAAATAAATTCAGGTTCATTACTTCTTTCAATGCATCGAAATTCAGGTCAAACACATCTTCCTCGGGCTGTACCAAAGCTCCGGAAATATTACCGCCTGCCGCATTTACAAGGCCGTTTATTTTTCCGTAAATATGTATCATTTTATCTTTTGCATCAATAAGCTGTTGCTTATTCGTGACGTCAGCAATCAATGCTACCGCTTGCCCACCCTTGCTGATAATAGAAGCCACTCTTTCATCAGCTATTTTTTTATTGCGGCCAAGTACGCCTACAATGCCTCCTGCTTCCGCAATGCCGTGTATAAAAGCTTCGCCTAAAATACCAGTACCACCGGTCACTATTATTACTTTATCCTTTAATGAGAATTCTTCAGTGATATTCACTTCAATTATTTTTTTTTAAATGATTGTTTATTTTTTTTTTCAAAATGGAAATGCACGAAAGCTTATAATTATCCTTTCTATTTAATACTTACGTTAATATTGCTTTTTTAGGAACCCAGTTTCTTATTCTATAACCATAATAAGCATAAAACACTAAGTAAATATAACAAGGCAATAATATCCAGTAAGCTGTATGTGGATTGTATTGGTCAGCAAAATAGCCATAGATAAGTGGCGTAATAGCGCTCCCGGATAATCCCATAATCAGAATTGAACCACCCATTTTTGTGAATTTACCTAGTCCGTTCAGGGCCAAGGGCCATATTGCCGACCACATTAGAGAGTTAGAAAGCCCTAGCAAAACAAGGAACCATATTGACAAACCGGCTGTATGGTTTAGAAAAGTTACCTGGCCTGGTACATTAAGGAATAATAAAGTCAACACAACCGCGGAAACAGTACATAAACGCAATATGTTAAGATGGTTAATAAATTTTGGGATAACAATTACACCTGTCAAAAAACCAAGCATAGTGACACTTAAAATATAGGAGGGAAACACTTTCGCCTCCAGTAATGACATACCCTGAAATTGAGCATACCCTACTACTGTATCAATTGCTGTAACCTGTGAGCCAACATGTAAAAATATTGCTACGGCGCCGAGAATAAGATGAGGGAACTGAATTATACTGGTTTTTTCTGAAATTGTGTTATCTGAGGCAGAAGGCTCGCTATTAGTATTTATCTCGGGCAATACAGAATATTTGATCATCAGACCCAGCCCAAAGAGAATAACAGCCACAAAAGAGTATGGAACAATTACTCTCCTGATTAATTCATCTAAAGTGGCGTTTCTCGTTACCATATCCATTAAGGGAAGTTGTGCGAATAATTCTGTGTCGGTGGGACGGAGTATCGCTGCTGCAAGAAGTAATGGTGCAAGTATTCCTGCTGTTTTGTTGCAAACTCCCATAATGCTCATTCTTTGTGCAGCCCTCTCTTTCGGGCCAAGCAATGTAATATAGGTATTGGCAGCAGGCTGTAGTATTGCCAGTCCGGTACCAATAGAAAAAAGACCTGCAAGAAACATTCCGTATGTTCTCGTTAATGCCGCTGGGATAAAAATTAATGCGCCTAAAGACATAATCCAAAATCCAATCATCATCCCTCTTTTAAATCCCACCCGTTCCAACAGATGTCCCGCAGGTATTGCCATTATAAAATATGCGATGTAGAATACAAACGCCACTAACAATGACTCGGCATGGTTTAGTTCACAGGCTATTTTAAAGTAAGGTATTAATATTGCATTAATCCAGCTCATCAGACCAAAAATGAAGAATAATAATGCTATTATCGCTATTGAGATGACAGTCTGTCGCGGAGATAGAGAACTGGCGTTTACAACTTTAATATTATTTTTCATTGGTCGCTTTTATTTTTTTATTATTCCTGTAGTCATCAATAATTTTTATATGAGCGGTTCTTCAGAACTGTGTTTTTTGATTCACAGAACTAAAGGTTTAGGCTTAAAATCTCACCCTTAGAAAAGAATTGAGATCATTAAGGTCAATTCTCAAAGTCTGTTTTGAATATTTAATCTTATTTTAGAAAAAACTCAAAAAAGGAAAAAGCTTCATCATTAGACTTCGGAGTTGGTGTATGTTCCGACCGGTCATTTGTCATAGCAACACGATCTTTGTAACCTAATAAATGGTTAACTGCAATAGTATGATTTAAAGCAATCCAACGTTTTTGTGTATCTATATCCCCACCTGAAACAAGGAACGGACGAGGCGCCATCAATGCATGTAATTCCTGTAGATCATAGCCCCCGGCTACCAGTTTAGGATATAATCCTTTTGCGCCCGGAACCATTCCGCTTTTTCGCCATGTATTAGTCCAGGGCGGAGGATAATATCCTAAGTACCATGGCTCCCAATAATTTACGCTTTTGTTGGTCTCATCAAATACTATCCCGGGGTCTGACCATACTGCACATGCGAATTTCTCAAAAAGGCATGAAGAAAACATCGCCCATTTCCCACCAAAAGAATGTCCCATAATACCGATACGTGTTGAGTCCACTTGTGGTACTTTTGAAAGTGCATACCAGGCATTTGCGGCTGCATAAGCCAGCATAGACAAAGGTTCTATTTTTGCATGTTCAATATCTGGATAGTACAGGGAGTAAGTTTTTGCTTTACTTGATTCGGCAGTTCCCAATGAGAGGGTAATAAATCCTCTCTTCGCCAATTGATAAGCAAAATCCCGTTCAGGACGTTTCCCCCATCCTATAGCTGTTTCAGGTTCATAAAAAACGGTAATTACTGCCGGCCTCTTTTTTCTGCTTTTATCATCAGGAATCAGAAGATACCCCTTTGTTTTTTCATTTGGTGTCCAATAAAATTGTACGCGATACTGAGTAAATCCATCTCTGCGAATAGAATCTGTAATTTCCATCTTTTGTTTTTTTAACAATGGAGGCCATTCACCCATCATCTTATTCCATTGGCTAAGTATTTCTTTCCGCCTTTTTTTCCAGTCATTTGGTGTTTTAACCAAGCGTCCATCATAAAATTTTAGGGGAGACCTATAGGTTCCATATTGATTCTTATATTCACCTGGCGGTGAAAAGAAAGGAGCAATTTTTTTCCAGATTTCTCTGGAAATAAGAGCATCTGATGCACTTGAATTTTGGGCCCTTAAATTTGCCGCGAAAGCAAAAATAAAAACTGGCAATAGAATAGATTTCATAAATCATATTTGTAGTTAATACTGCATCAACATTTCTCAGGATTCTTTATAGCCCCATCTACCATGTTTTACAAATGGTACCCAATGCCTAAAATTAGTCTTTAATTTCTGTGAGTGGAGGCACATTCTTGTCATAGCCTGAATAACCTTTATTTTGATTAATTACTCCATTGGGGTTAGCGTTGAGAGTACTGGCAGGCACCGGCCACAGCACATGATAAGGACTCATTTTATACTCATTCCCATAATTTGTTTTCACTCCTTTATTATAAAAATCGGTCTTTTCCATTATCCTGTCATACCAAAAGTTTTGCTCTGAAAAATTGTCAAGTTTATATGTCTTTCCATTATATGCTGGTTTCCCGGTTTTAGCAAGGATAAATGCAATTCGTGTCATTTCCGATTTCCTGTGCTCTTCAAAATATAACTCCCTTGCGCGTTCATCAAGGATCGTACCTATGTTTACATCTGCAGGATCTATTGGTTGGGCATTGGCCCGAATCCTTACTTTATTTATATCTGCAGCAGCATTGACCAAATCTCCTTTCCAGAAATAAGCTTCTGCCCTGGCTAAATAAGTTTCTGCTAACCGGTACACATACCAATCGGAATGTCCTCCCTGCCATATTAAACGTTCAGGATCAGGAATATAAAATTTGTAATGGGGCCAATCATACCAACACCTGATGGTATCGGAGCACAACAAAGCACCCTGATCACTGTATAATTGCAAATTCTTTCCATAATATGGATCTTTACCTTTCAAAGCAGGGTTGTTATATACCAATTCTTCCATAGTCACCCAATTTCCAGGAGCATGCCTGTAGTCACCCGGATCATTGGCCCAAATTTCGTGTGTACTATACCAGGTTCCCCTGCACTGGGCTACCCCTCTGCCATATTGAGTAGATTGATCGAATTCTATTCCATTATTACGAGATGTTCCTGTATTACCATTCGGTGTTTTAATATTTGCTCCAGACCAGAAGGCACCGTGAGCATACATCATATTAGTTCCACCCGAGAAATTACCTACTGTATTATAACGATCTATAACCAGCATTAACGCCTCGGTGTTCTCACCAAGCGCTTTGTTTTCCGGACGATGAAGATCCCAGGTGACATTTTTACTGGGGTCGCTTTTATCCGAACCGAACCGGTGGTCCATTAAACGGTGTACTCCGCCGTTAATAAGAGTACTGGCAGACTGGATAGCATCGTCAAAATCAGTAAGGGCCAGGTTAACCTGAGTAAGCAATTGAAGAACTGCCCCTTTTGTTAAATCACCTTTGTCTGCCTGATCCGGAACCCATTGGACTGCGGATTCCAGGTCTGTTTTTATTTTTGCAAGAATTACATCTCTTTTAGTAGAAAAAAAATCCAGTTTAGGTCCTTCAATTTGCTTTCCTGTCCAAGGCACATCACCAAATTGATTACAAAGAAAATAATAACGGTATGCTCTGTAAAAATAAGCAGCTCCCAAAATGGCCTTCTTTTCATTTTCTGATCTGTATTTCGGCTGATCTATATTTGAAATAACTGTGTTGGCGTCTTTTATGTCAATATAACTTTGATCCCAATACCAGCCAATCATATTGTAACTTCCATTTTTTAATTGAGCATCAGGGGTAATGGAAAGATTCATGTTTTGGGCAGGAGTAGCTCCATCTGTCTTCCCAAAAACAGCTTCATCGGAAAATATCATTTCGGTAATCATTGGAGCAGTATAATTAAAATATTCTGTTCGCATGCTTACCTGAATATTCGCTAATACACTTTTTAAAGATTGGGGAGTTTTAAAAGAATTTTCCGGCGTGTAAAAAGACAGAGGTTCCGGTTTAAGAAAACTTTTTTGGCAAGCAATGATACAAAAAATAACCAATGAGGCTACCAGTAGTAGTTTATGCTTTGTATTATATTGTACACTTTTCATGATATAATTTTTTAAACTGTTAGTAAATTATAGCGACAAATTTATTCCTATGGTTGTTGTCCTGGGTGTTGGTCCTGCATTTTCAGGATCCCACAAGAATGTACCCGGTGAATAGAAACAAAGATTCTTTACATTAACAAATACTCTCATGTCCTGAATTTTCACCTTATTGACCAGGCTTTTCGGCAGAGAATAAGAAGCGGCAATGTTGTCAACACGGATAAAAGATTTATTCCTGTAAACGTTGTAAGTGGTGCTACCATTGCTGGATTCGAGCCTGGCATAATCATTAGTAGGATTTTCTAATGTCCAGTAAGGTATAACATAAGAACTTTGACGATCAAGATACCTGGTTAAGTCAGAGTTTTTAGCCTCATTAAAAGTACCTTTTTGCCCCCAGTAAGAATATAAAAGGAATGAAAAATTAATATTTTTAAAAAATGTAAATTCGTTTCTGAGTGACCATCTGAATCTGGGAGTGGTATAACCTAAAAACTGACGATCTGTATTAGTAAGTTTACCATCATTATCTACATCCTGTAATTTAAAATCACCCGGGCTGACTGCATATTTTTTTGCTTCAGCCTCCTCGCCTGCCTGATAAACACCCAGCACTTTCAGATCCCAAATTGCATCAATCGCATGCCCAATAAACCACTTATTGGTCACGTCATCCAATTCTTTCTGTCCTATTACTTTTCCATTAGCATCCAGTATATCTTTCATATCGCCATATAAATGGGCAATTTTATTTCTATTGAGTGAAAAATTAAAAGACGATCCCCATGAAAAATTATTTCGATTTATATTCTTTGAATTCAGCGTAACTTCCAACCCTCTGTTTTGGACCTCTCCCAAATTAGCCATAACGAAAGTAAAACCAACTGTGGGAGGAAGTGACCGTCTTACCAATAAATCAGTAGTGGACATTTTATATGCATCTATACTTCCGCTAAGAACATCATTCTTAAGTGTAAAGTCTAATCCAAAATTATAGGCCGTTGTCTTTTCCCATCTGAGATTTGGATTACTCATCGTAGATATTTGCAGGGTAGTTACCGGAACAGCAGCACCATTTGTCCCCACATGTTCATAAACACTTGAAGACAATTGAGAGAGTGCGGTATATTGCCCTATGTCACGATTCCCGTTGATTCCGTATGATAGCCTGAGTTTTCCATATTCAAGCCATTGGGATTTTAAAAAACTTTCATCGGTAAAAACCCATCCTAAAGCCACCGAGGGAAAAGTTGCCCTGGGATGTTTTTGACCAAAAGCTGAATAACCATCTCTGCGCAATGACGTGGTCAATAAATAGCGATCTTTAAACGAATAGAATAACCTGCCCATCAGAGCATCTCCCGTGCTGTAAGTATCGTTACTGCTGATTACAGGATTGATTCCTGACCCTATATCATGATAGCCTAAATCGTCAGTAGGGCTGAATCCGTTATTGGTCATGGTATTGGACCAGCTTCGATATTTTTCTGCATTCGCTAATAAAGTAACAGTAACTTTATGAAGTTGATTGAATGTATGGTTCCATGTTATTAAATTGTCAACCTGCCAGCGATATACCTGGCTTTCAGTTCTGGCTGCTATTCCACCTTGCAAAGCCCAGATTGGGTGTTGCGAAGATTGATGGTTAAAATATTTTCGCCATCCAAATTCAGGAGAAAAATTAAGCTGGTAAGATATCCCGAAAGGAAGACTAACATTTGCATATAAGCTGGATATAAGATTGTCATATTTTTGAAGCCGGTCTGTATAAGCTTGAGCTATGAAAGGATTAGAAGATATATTTGGATTGTCCTGAGGGCTCAGGCGTAAGGTAACACTGTCATCTGCATACATAGATCCCCATGGGGAAACATTGACCATTTGTCCCCAGCTGACAGGAACCTGGCTCTCATCTCTATCACTGAATTGTGTATTTACCCCAACTTTTAAAAATTTAGTCAGCCTGGCTTCGAGATTTAATCTACTTCTTATGGTACTAAATTTATCATCTACAATAACACCTTCTTTATTCGTATATCCAACAGACCAGTAGTAGGACACATCATTCTTTTTGTTAGAGATGCTCAGGTTATAATCCTGCTGTAATCCATTTTGAAATACCTCATCATACCAATCAATACTTTTGCCTGCTTTGTAATTAGTCACTTCAATTTGTTGTAAGTTCAACCGCTCAAGCCACACGGTAACAGGATCCCCGCTGGAAGCGTCATAAGCGAGCCATTGATTAGTGCTGATGTCGGAAGGAAGCGTTCTTGGGTCAGCATACTGATAAGGCTTGGCATTAGCATGTGTTGCCTTCATTACATCCTCTCTCCAATTAAGATAGCCCTGGGCAGAAAGTATGGGTTGATTGACCTCTAAGCCGACTGTGCCAGTCGTAGCATTAAAATTGATAAGGGGCTTTCCTACTTCACCTTTTTTTGTTGTAACCAGAATTACGCCATTTGCTGCTTTGGCTCCGTAAACAGCCGCAGAACTTGCATCTTTTAATACGTCTATAGATTGGATGTCTGAGGGATTAATATCGGATAGGCTTCCATAATAAATAACTCCATCAAGTACTATTAAGGGAGTGCCACCTGCATTCAAACTTTTTCTTCCTCTTACTTCCAGACTTGCAGAACTACCCTCAGCAGACGCATCAAATCCTACGTTTAAGCCTGCCGTATTGCCGCGGAGTATATCCTGAATGTTTTGAGGATGCTCATCTTCAAGTTTTTCGGCATTCACACTTGAGACAGATCCGGTAAGATCTTTCTTCTTCATAGTTCCATATCCGATAACAACAACCTGATCTAACAATGACTCAGCCGTTTTAAGTACCACATCAATACGAGTTTGAGTTCCCACACGCCTCAAAAGATCGGTATAGTTTACAAATGAAAACAGTAAAGTATCAGTTGGGCTTAAACCATTCAACTGGTAATTTCCTTTTTCATCGGTTGCTACGCTTCGTATAGTCCCTTTTACATGGACGGTAACTCCGGGAAGTGGTTTATCGTCAATATTTGAACGCACAGTTCCGGATACAACCTGTGCCTCAGCAGGCATCACCATCATAAGCAACATGAAGCAGCCTGACAGAAATAGCAATGCTTTTTTGGGTAATGAATGTTTGGTTGCCATAAAATAAAATTTAGAAGTAATTGAATTGGTCTTATTTTTTATTATAATAAAAATCAGCACGGTTTAATATTCTTTATATATTCCGTCCCATAAGGTTCTCTTTGATGCCTGGAAAGCATAGAATTTGCTTCATCATCATTGATAAACCTTTCTTCCGCCGGATCCCACAACAATTTTCTGGATAGCTTCATGGCAATATCGCTCAAGAGACAAACCGAACAGCTACGATGTCCTATTTCAGCAGGCGATATGGGAAGTTTTCTTGATTTAATACATTCAAGCCAGTTGCCATGCTGGCTATCTGCTTTATACAAATGGATTTCGTTTTCTTTAATTTCTGAAGAAAGAATTTTGGGATCGCTGGCATCAAGTAGTTTCGCATTTTTGTTTATTGGAACGGGATCACTTGAAGTAACTCTGTAAGTACCCGGCCCGGCAGAAATCCAACCTTCTGTACCCTCATATTTTATCACAACCGGATACTCTGAATTAACATAGCAGGTTACTCCATTTTTGTATTCCATTTTTACCATAAAATCACCATGAACATCCCAAAAACCTGATTTGGGGTATTCCGCAACCGCTTCTATCGAAGTTGGCCCTGTATATTCAGTATTCATTCCCCATGCTGCTAAATCTAAATAGTGCTGGCCCGTCCCGGTTATCGCCCCAGCCCCAAACTGATGCTTCCTCAACCAACCCGGACGACTAAAATCGTGCTGAGGATGTACCCCAATCTCTGTATAATATACATTAGGTGTTGAGCCAAGCCACATATCATAATTTAAATTTGCAGGAACTGGCATCTCCGGAGCGTCAGGTCCGGAAGGGTCACCGGGAAAACCTACCCTTACTGTTTGCAGTTTGCCTATTCTTCCATTCCGTACTAATTCTGCAGCAATCCTGAATTGCTGTGAAGTGCGGTGCTGCGTACATACCTGTAACACACGTCCTTTTTGCCTGACAATATCACTCAAAAGTCTCCCTTCTGCTATCGTTAGAGAAAATGGTTTTTGCAACATAATATCCTTTCCCGCAAGTGCAGCTTCGATTGCAGGCTGAACATGCCAATGGTCCGGTGTACTAATTACGATAGCGTCAATGTCTGATCTTTGTATTATCCCGTGGTAATCTTCATAGGCTTTCACATCCACGTAATTATTTTTTCCCGTTTTTTTAGCATAAGTGGTCTCAATCAATTCTTTGCCCAGTTTAAGGCGATTGCTATCCAGATCTGAACAGGCTATAACTCTGGCCGTATCAAACTTTATAACTGCAGGAAGATCAAGACTTCTTCCTATTCTGCCACAACCGATTTGTCCAATATTGATTTTATCGCTTGGCGGATTCTTTCCAATTACATGAGAAGGTATAATAGTAGGGAAAACCAATGCTCCGGCAGTGGTCGTTAAGGTATTCTTCAAAAACAATCTTCTTTTCATGTTCTTTAATTTAAGTTATTATTTAATATTTTCATTGCGGCAAATTCATCAAGAAAGAGCACAGCATTTTCGTGTGTTCTCAATATTGAAGCCGGAAAAGAGGTGCTTATGTCGTAAGTCAATGCATTATACACTGCCTCTGCCTTACGCTTATCTGGGACTGTACAACACAGCGTTTTACACCGCATTATTGCCGGTATCGTTAAAGTCACTGCCTTCCTGGGAACATCTTCTATAGTTGGAAACCATCCTTCATTTACCTGTTGCATCCTGCATGCATGGTCTAATTCAACTACTTTAAGGGATTGAGTATCTTCAAAATCTGCTATCGGTGGATCGTTGAAAGCTATGTGTCCGTTTTCTCCTATCCCTATGCAAGCCACATCCACGGGGTTATTCTTTAGCAAATCAGCATATCGGATTTTTTCAGCATCCATATCCACCGCATCCCCGTTCAGATAATAGACATTGTTAAACACTATCCGCTCAGTAACCCGCTCTCTAAGGAATCTCCTAAAACTTGCCGGGTGCCGGTCTGAGAGTCCTATGTATTCATCTAAGTGGAAAAGATTTATTTTTGCCCAGTCAATGTCTTTGTCAAGGAGTGCACTTATTAAGGGATATTGCGAAGCTCCTGTACCAAGTATAAGATTAGCATGCCCCCTCGCAGCTAATGCTGCCTTCAGATTTTCAGTTACAAAAGAAGCAGCATGCAGACCCATTTGTTCTTTCTTTTCAAATATCTTAACCTTAAGCTTTTCTTTATAAAATGACTTTATTATTATCATGTTCAAAATTTTGTTTAATCTTCGGATTCATTAAATACAAGCTCTCCCCTAACATAGGTTTTCTTTATCTTCATTTCAAAATCTTCCATAGTAAATAAAACCAAATCGGCACGTTTCCCAGGCTCAATCTTTCCTCGATCATTTAAATTGTGGAAACGGGCAGGATTGCATGTCGCCATCTGAATTGCTTTGGATAGACTACAGCCTGTAACCTTCATAATATGTCCAATTCCTTTAGGTAAGGTGGATGCTGAACCGTATAATCCACCTTCCTGTCCTGAAAACTTTAGGTGGCCATCTACAGTTTTTTCAATCGTCTCACCTGTCTTTATTTTATATTGGCCTGGGGGTAGTCCCGCAAAACTTGTCATATCTGAAATAAGAATGATATTTTCATATCCTTTTGCATTAAAAAATACCCGCAAAATTTCAGGAGGAAGATGAAAGCTATCAGCAATAATGCTAATCATCAAACGATCATCAGCAAGTTGAGCCCAAAACGGATTATTGTGCCTGTTAATTAAAGGAGCACACCCATTACCTAAATGGGTTGCCAGACCTGCACCATAATCAATTGCCTGTTTTATTATTTGTGATGAACCATTGTGATGTCCTAAAGAAACAACAATTCCATTCTCTCTGCATTTTTTTATAAATTCCAAAGAGCCATCAATTTCCGGTGCAAGTGTAATTAAAAGTATTTTTTCATCAGCAGCATCATATAATTCTATAAACTGTTCCCAATCTGGTTTACGCACATATTCTCCAGGGTGTGCCCCCCGATAGCCATCCGTTGCTGAAATATAAGGGCCTTCAAGATGGAAGCCAGGTATGGAGCCCAGAAGAGAAGGATCATCTTTTGCTTCGGCAAGTGTTGCAAAGTTCTTTAATAGTAAGTCCTGGCTATTGGTAGTCAGCGTGGGGAAATAAGTTGTAATACCTTCCTTCCAAAGAGCTTTTGTAACTTGCCTGACATCCTCAATCGTCAAACTCTCCTCTCCTTCTGAATCCGCACTGTTGTTGCTTTCAAGAGAAAATGATACAGAGTTGTATCCGTTTACCTGTATGTCAATCAGGCCCGGAGCAATAAAAATTGGCTCATTCTCTTTTGAAAGTTTATTCAGCCTTTCAACACTAACTATCTTACCATCTGCCATTTCAATTGCAATAGGAGTATAGTCAAGATAATAGATACCTTCAATCCTTTTATATGAAGCCAATGAGTCTGTCATTATCGTTAAAAGTTTTTCGCAGGAGTAATTTTTTATTTAATCCCGACTTTACCATGCCTTTTTGCTCTTTCAATTATTGTTTGAAGTTCAACAGGTATTCCTCCCTTTAATTTGCTTTCATCCGCAGCTTCCATGAATGCAATGATTTCAATCGTTTCCTGTGAATTTACAGGTACTATACCTGTTCTGAAAAATTCAATGATCTTTACCAGCAGTGGGTTATAGCCTTTCCATTCCCCCAATACTGTAGTTTCTTTATCTCCGAATACTGTGCCGCCAAAGTCACCTTTAGGATAACGGGTTCCTCTGTAAGTACCAACACGGCCATCGTACCAGGTTCCAACTAAAATATCTGTATCATCCGTGTGCATTCTGACCATACTCTTACAACCGGAGCCCATGACTGCAAACAGCGCTTCAATACCGTGAATGCCATACCAGAACATATCAGGATGAGTTTTTTCAATCGAGGCAGGGCCATAAGTATCTGCGCCAAGCACTTTCCCAATCTTTCCCTCACCTATTTCTTTCGCCCCTGTGATGTATCTTAATGATGAAGATGAGAACACCGGAACATTATACTTCTCTGCTGCATTAAATATGGCTAAAGTATCAGTTAAAGAAGCAGCGACCGGTTTATCTATAAACATTCTTTTACCAGCCTTTATCACTGGCAAAGCCTGTTCTAAATGTTTACGGCCATCAATAGTTTCCAGGAGCACTACATCAACTTTTTTCAACAATTCATCTATTGAGCCTACTATTTCTACTCCTTGTTTCCTCACCTCCTCTGTGTAACCGGCAATCCGATTAATACTGGATGGAATATCAATGCTGCCTTGCGTAGGATATGCAGCTACTACTTTATACTCCGCAAATTCAGGTCCCGCATTTGGATCATTGAGCGCCTTGGTAAAAGCGATACAGTGAGAGGTGTCCAAGCCAATGATGCCCACTCTGGTACCTTTTAAGAAACTATTTCGGATACGTGCTGAAACCGGATAACCTGTGAATGCCAATCCCAATCCGGCAATTGCTGATGATTGTATGAATCTTCTACGGGTAAAATTATTTTTCATTACGTTTTTTAAATTATGAGGTTGTAAATAACATTGAAATAAAGCAGATTAAAATTTTAATTCTATACCGCTAATTTCAGGTTATTAATCACTCAATAGATGCTATAGCTTCCGAAAATCCAATAAAATCAGCTATTACAACGATTGAAACGACTGCATTAAAACCGGAGGAATAGAAAGTCTTTTTATAATTTTGACTATATTCAATGAGAAACAAATTGAGTAATCACATTTAGAATAAAAACCAGAACTATGAATAAAGCTATCACACTAAAGGATCTTGCTACCAGGCTTAACATGTCGGTATCCACAGTTTCTAAAGCGCTCAATAATGATGTATTAATAAGTGCCATAACGAAAGAAAGAGTAAAGAAACTTGCCGAGGAATGGAATTATACTCCTAATGAAGTAGCGCGCAACTTTAAGTTGAATAAAACTTTTACAGTAGGACTGATCATACCTAATATGCTCGACCAGTTTTATGCACTGGCCATTAACGGTGTAGAAGATATAGCGGCAACAGAAAAATACAATGTGATCGTATCACAGTCTCACGAAAACCCTGAAAAGGAAAAAAGGATCGTTGAGCTGATGAAACGCAACAGGGTGGATGGCTTAATAATAGCCATTACCAAAGAAACGCAGGACATGACATTGTTTCGTAAACTTGAAAGTATTGGTATTCCGGTGGTATTTTTTGCGCGGCCGCCCAAAGAAAATTCGTTTGACTCCGTAACTGCGGATAATGAAAGCGGAGCTTTTGAAGCTACTGATTTTTTAATAAAGAAAGGACACAAGCGGATTGCCCATCTCATGGGGCCCGTGTCGCTGGAGGTAAGCCATATAAGATTTAACGGGTATAAAAAAGCATTGCAAAAGAATAGTATCTTTTTTGATCCTGATCTGGTAAAGGTGGTTACTCTCACTACTAAATCAACTTTTAAAACAATGGTCGAATTAATGAAGCTGAAAAATCCTCCCACCGGAGTTTTTGCCTTTAAAAATTACCTGAGCCTTGATGCAATTGAATACTTTAAAAGAAATCACCCGGCCAAAATTAAAAAGGTTGATTTTACAGGTTTCGGCAAACTTCCTCTTCTGCAATATCTCGATAAAAAACCCCTGGCATCTATTGATGAAAATTCTTATCAGATAGGCCTTGAAGCAGCCAGGCTGTTATTTAAAAAAATCGAAGACACGAATTCAGGCCAGCATGCAACACCCATACAAATAAAGGTGCCTGGCAAATTGGTTACTCATTAAATTATCATAGTTCAATAACAGATTTTCCTATCTTTGAAATATGATACCGGAAAGCATTACAGAAGATGCATGGACGCTTTTGAGAAATGGTGATGAGAACGCATTGCTGACATTATACAACCACCATTATTTAGGGTTGATCAATTTTGGTATTAAGATAACCGGTGATCGTTCATTTGCTAACGACTGCATCACCCAATTACTGATAGAGCTTTGGGATAAAAGAGCAAATCTACCTTCCGTAAAAAATGTAAGAGGCTATCTTCTCACCTCTTTAAAGCATAAAATATTTTTTGAAATAAAAGTAAAGCAAATAAGAGATTCGAAACTCAATGCACTACAGGCGTTTGAGAACGGCGAAGAACTACCCTATGAGGAACTTCTCATCCAACTGCAAACAAATGAAGAATTGAAGAAAAAATTAAACAAGGCTTTTGCAAAGCTTACCCCACGGCAAAAGCAATTATTAAGAATGAAATTTTTTGATGACATTGATTATGATGAGATTGCTCATGTTTGTAATATTACAAGGCGCACAGCTTACAACATCATCCACGACTCACTAAAAGTGCTCAGAGCTGAGCTTTACAAAATTGAAAAAGGCCATATAGAAATAAACAGCTCCACCTTATTAATAATGGCGGTTATTTTATGGATGACTTAGAGCGCTTACATTTACTCCATCCTTTAATTCCAATTATGAGCAAGCAAAACCTTCTTCCACCAAAGCCCAAAACAGGAACTTTCATAGATCCTTTGACGGACTTTGGGTTTAAATTTTTGTTGGGTAGCGAACCTTCAAAAGAGCTATTAATCGATTTTTTGAATGAACTTCTTAAAGGAAAAAAAGTTATAACAGATATTAACTATAATAAAAACGAGCATTCCGGCCCCGTATCCGAAAGCCGTAAAATGATATTTGATCTACCTTGTACAGGACAGGATGGAGAGTTATTTATTATTGAAGTCCAGAGAATCCGCCAGCAATATTTCAAAGACAGGGCAGTTTATTATTGTTCAAGGTTGATACATGATCAGGCTCCAAAGGGTAAAGATTGGGATTATTCACTTAAAGAAGTTTACTTTATTGGAATCATGGATTCTGTTTTGGAAGATTCAGCCCTCTCGGAATGTATTCATTATGTGCACCTGAGTTATGAAAAAACAGGCAGGAAATTTTACAAAAAGTTAAGCTTTATTTTTATAGAAATTCCTAAATTTACAAAGACAGAAAAGGAATTAAAAACCGGTGTAGATAAATGGTTGTTTGTATTGAAAAATATGAGCCGGTTAAAGAAAATTCCATTAATTTTAAACACAAGGATATTTTCAAAGTTATTTAACATAGCAGCAGTATCCAACTTGACAAAAGAGGACTATATGAAGTACGAAAAAGACTTAATGGCATCATGGGATGAATATGCTATTAAAAAGACAATCGAACATGACCGCCAGATGGCAAAAGAAGAAGGAATGGAAGAAGGAATGGAAAAAGGAATGGAAAAAGGGCGAGAAGAGGGTAAAACAGAAGTCGTTAAAAACTTACTTGTCGCAGGTAAATTTTCTATTGCAGAAATTGCCAATTTTGCAAATGTAACCGAAGCCTTTGTACGCAGGGTAAAGAAAGAGATAAAATAATTTTCAAGCGTCTAATCAAATAATAAAGGCTTCGGAATAGAAGCCTTTATATTTATATTTAATGATAATTTTCCTTATTAAAATTCCTTTTCAATTCCGGGCTTGGATAGGTTTAGTATGCAAACATTTCTCCTTAGGGGATTCAGGTGATGAAAATTAATCGCCCCTCATCTTTTGATTCAAATTAATTCATTTTATTTTTTTGCAAAATCCATAGTAAAAAACAGAAGTGCATTACTCTATAGATAAAAGAGCACTGCATGAATTACCAGGATTATGACGTTGAAGATTTCGTAATGGATCGTTCTTTCCAAAATTATTGCTTAGGAAAGGAAGAGCCGGATATGCTCTTTTGGAAAGCATGGGTCATTGATAACCCTCATAAAATTGAAAAAATTCAGGAAGCGAAAAAGCTTTTTATCCTGTTAAACGGGAATACTGATTTGCAGCGGTTCAGGCGGGATGCACAATTATTTAGAAATAAACTTTATGAGCATTTACATAAAGAGGAGAATGATGATACTTTGGAGGCAGGACAGGCCATCATACTTTCTCAAAATCGCAACAGAAGGCGCAGGCAGTTCCTGTATGCCGGAGCCATTGCCGCTTCTTTCTTAGTGATACTGATAGTGTTTTATTTCAGAAATGATAAGCCGCAATCTATACTAAATGAAGCCCATCTTTCTGCTAAATTAATTTACACCACGTTGCGCGGTGAGAGAAAATCTTTTCAATTGCCTGATGGCACTACTGTATTAATGAACGGTGGGAGCGCTATTGAAGTCTCAAAGGATTTTAATACGGCAGACAGGGAAATTTCATTAAAAGGAGAGGCCTATTTTAATGTTACCCATAATGCCCAAAAGCCATTCGTCATTCACACTGATAATATTAATGTAAAAGTATTGGGAACAGAGTTTGACGTAAAAGCCTACCCTGAAGATAAGACCACAGAGGCTATCCTGATAAGAGGTTCTGTAGAGGTGACGCTTCATAATAAACCTGAGAATAAGATTATCCTGAAACCCCATCATAAACTAATAATTCAAAATAAATCAGCGCTTGTAAAAAAAGCGCCAGACGACAGTACTGCAATTATTCCCCAAACAATTCCGGAAAAGATAAAAATGCTGAGTGTAACTCTGAATGCAACTGATAGTACAGTGATAGAAACATCATGGAAAGATAACCGGCTGAATTTTAGCGACGAAACTTTAGGAGAGGTGGCCATTAAATTAGAAAGATGGTATGGCGTAAAAGTGAGTGTGGACGAAGATATAGCCCAGAAATATAAATTTACCGGCATTTTTGAGAACGAGACCATTGATGAAACATTGAAAGCATTACAGCTTTCCCTGTTCTTTCATTATCATATAGAAGATGGAAAAATATTGATCACCAAATAAAAATATAATATGACCTAATTTATCAATTAACACTACAAACTTATACTGTGCAAGGGGTAAATTCGTGAGTTTTTTAGGTGCTGGTCGGAACGCGATAGCGACCTGAACCATTAGCTTGGAAAATCGTTCAGGTCGCCAAAGAAAGCGCCCCGACCGGATAAAATTATTCACTGTTTTGTTCCTTGTGCAGTATAAAAACGAAAACGGGGAATGCGCGAACATTACCCCGTAGCCTAAAATTTAGAAACAGGTGCTTTTTACCAATACCCTGTTTCATTCATGTTACTTTAAACCAACTTAAAAGTATGAAAAAAAATGGACTCCGGAAAGCAAATTATTTGCCCCGGAATTTAATCAAATCACTATTGATTATGAAACTGACTGTCCTGCTGATCTTAGTAGCATCCACACAAATCTCTGCAAGCGTATTTTCGCAGGATGCAAAGATCAGCCTTCACCTGAAAGATGCTAATTTGAGTAAACTTTTTAGGGCTATCGAGAAAAAAACAGATTTTCGTTTTGTTTACAGTAATAACATTCTGCCCCAGGATAGAAGAGTAAATATAGATGTAAATAATACTCCTTTATCAAAAGTATTAATGACCGCTTTGCTTAATACACCGCTTACCTATTCCTCATTAGAAAATAATCTGATCATTATCTCGCTAAAAAATTCGGTCGTTCAATTCCGAAAAATAACGGGCAAAGTAACTGATGAAAAAGGCAATCCCTTAATAGGCGTAACTGTAAAAGTGGTGGGATCGAACCAGGCAACTACTACAGATGCTGATGGAAATTATTCAATAGAACTTTCAGGCGATGAACAATTAGAGTTCAGCTATGTGGGCTTTAACAGCCAGACTGTTGAAATTAACGGAAAAAGTGAAATAAATATAACGTTGAAGGAAAATGCAAGCAGTCTGAGCGATGTAGTAGTCATTGGTTACGGTACTGCCCGCAAAAAAGATTTAACAGGATCTGTATCACAGGTAAATACAGAACAATTGGAATCTGCTCCTGTATATGATATTGGCGAAGCATTAAAGGGACATTCAAGCGGTGTGCAGGTTACCAATAATTCAGGCGCCCCCGGGGGAAGAATCCAGGTAAGAATACGCGGTGGAAACTCCATGATAGGTAGCAATACTCCACTTTATGTAGTAGATGGTTTTCCGGTGGCTGGAGGAATAGATTTCCTGAATCCATCCGATATTGAGTCCATTAATATTTTAAAAGATGCTTCTGCAACTGCTATCTATGGCTCAAGAGGCGCGAATGGTGTAGTAATTATAACTTCCAAAAGAGGAAAGAAAGGTCAAAAAGGTTTGATCAGCATTAACAGTTATTATGGCCAGCAGGAAGTAGCAAAAAAATATAAAGTATTAAACGCCAAACAATATGCTACCGTAGCCAATGAATGGTTGAAGAATAGCAATTTGCCTCCTTATTTTGATGTAGATACCGTAAAAAATCCGGGCACAGATTGGCAGGATGTTATTTTCCGCGTTGCGCCCATTCAAAATCATACGATTACTTTTTCAGGGAGTTCTGAAAAAACCAGGTATTCTCTTTCAGGCAATTATTATGGGCAGGAAGGGATCATTATGAATTCGGGTATTAAGAGAGGATCATTCAGGCTCAATCTTGATCATGATATTAAAGACTGGTTAAGCCTCGGCGTAAATTTTAGCGCTTCACGCAGCGAACGCTTTACAGTACCGGTTGATAATGGCTCCAGAGGAAATACTGTATTTACCGGAGCGCTGTCTGCACCACCGACTGCATCCGTTTACGATGCCAATGGTCAAATCAATCGTATAGAAACGCTCTATCCTTTTGTTGATCCCACTGATATGAGAAACCCTCTGTTACGTGCTAAACCGTGGAAGGATCGGGACTTTACCAATTCAATATTGCAAAATACCACCTTGCAGGCAAAGCTAATGGAAGGGCTTACTTTAAAAACTTTAGTGGGAATTGAATATGCAATGGGAGCCGGAGAAACATTTGTACCAATTATATTTCCAAATGATAAAGGGAGTGCATCAAGCACAAGTTCTTACATGAATTCATTCCTTAATGAAAATACATTGACCTATAATACCAGTTTTGCCAATTCACAAAATCTCGAAGCAACGGCAGGTTTTACTTATCAAACTGATGTAAACAGAAACTCAGGCATATCTGTTTCAGGATTTCCCAATAATATTACACAGGACTATAATCTTGCTGCTGCCACAACCATCAATCCTCCTTCTTCAGGAATTTCTAAATGGACGCTGGCTTCCTGGTTAGGCAGAGTTAACTATTCATTTAAGAGTAAATATTATGTTACAGCCAGCGTAAGAGCAGATGGTTCTTCCAGGTTTGGAGAAGAAAATAAATGGGGTGTTTTCCCATCAGGGGCTGTTGCCTGGAGAGTTTCCGAAGAATCGTTCATGCAAAATGTTAAGGCAATAAATAGCCTGAAATTACGGGCAAGCTATGGTATTACAGGTAATACAGCTCTTTCGCCTTATCAATCATTAAACAGGCTATCAGCAGTAAGATACATTGACGTAGGCAATACGGAAAGTATCGGGTATGCACCTTCCGGCATAGCCAACAGTAAGCTCAGATGGGAAACCACTGCCCAACTAGACATAGGGTTTGATTTAAGTATTCTTAATGACAGGTTAGGATTTACATTTGATTACTACAAAAAAAATACAAATAACTTATTAGCATCTGTTCCTCTTCCACCTTCTGTGGGCTTTGGTTCAATACTGCAAAATATCGGTGAGATTCAAAATGCCGGGATAGAGTTTGCTGTCAATGCAGACATTCTTACCGGTGAATTTAAATGGGATGCTTCTGCACAAATATCAGCTAACAGGAATAAAGTAGTTAAACTGGCTGGCAACAGAGATATTATTTCTACAGGGTTCATTTCCGGATTATCAGGTTATAATATTGCACGGGTTGGATTACCGTTAGGAATGTTTTATGGTTACATAGAAGATGGGCTTGACGAGAATGGCCTCATCAAATATAAAGATCTCAATACAGATGGCGCTATTAACCCGTTGGATCGTACTATCATAGGAAATCCGAATCCTGATTTTATATTTGGATTTAATTCTAATTTCTCTTACAAAAATTTTGATCTGAATGTTTTTATAGAAGGAGTTCAGGGTAATAATATTTTCTTTCAAACAGGATATACCAATCTGAATTCTTTCCAAAGAGGGCAAAACCAGCTTGCCGATATATTTGGAAATTATTGGACAGCAGACAAGCCTAACCCTAATGCCAAATATCCTAAAATAAGCGCCGGCACGCAGATGGCTGCATCAGATCGCTTTATAGAAGATGGCAGCTATTTGAGAGTTAAGACTTTGCAGTTAGGATATAATCTTCCTGTAAGTAAATGGGGAGCCAACTTCATTAGTAGGGCAAGGATATATGTAAAAGCAAATAATGTTTTCACACTTACTAATTATATAGGATTAGACCCTGATGTAAATACTACCGGGACTGATTCCCAGGATATAGGAAGCCGGTTAGTAATAGGAACCGATACAGATGGTTATCCTAATGCAAGAATATATGCAGTAGGAGTTCAAATAGATTTTTAATACCAAAAATTATGAAAATTATGAAAAAGGCAATAATATTTCTATTGTTCACTGTGATCTTTGCATCCTGCAAAAAAGTGCTGGAAGAAGTACCTCAAAGTTTTATCAGTAAAGCCAATTTTTATCAGACACAATCGGATGCCGAAGCAGCCATAAGAGGAGCCTATTCCACCTTTAGTACCGATTATTATGGAATAACCTATTACCTGTTTGTAGTGCTCCATTCAGACTATGCCAATGGACGAGGATCCCAGGCTCCCATAACGATCTTTGATCATCTTTTGGATCAAACCAATATTGACCGGGCAGCCGCCAACTGGTCTTCATTGTACCAGGCTATTAACCGTTCCAACTCAGTACTTGATAACGTATCTAAAATGACTAACATCAGCGATGACGCAAAAAAACGTTTTTTAGCTGAAGCTCATTTCCTGAGAGGTATGGCTTATTTTAATCTGGTAAGAGGATATGGCCCGGTTCCTATTAAAACAAAAGAAAGCGCTGACCTAAGCGCAGTAGAAGGTCCGAGAGAGCCCGAAAGCAAGGTTTATGATTTAATTATAGCCGATGCGTTAGCCGCGGAGGCAGACCTGCCTGAATCAGTAGGCGATCAAACCGGGCGTGCATCTAAATATGCAGCTAAAATGCTTTTAGCCAATGTGTATCTTACTCTTGAGAAATGGAGCGATGCTGCAGCCAAAGCAAATGATGTAATTGCCAGTGGACACTACTCATTGGTGCCTGTGCACAAGCAGGAAGATTTTTATAATATATTCGCGACCATTACCAATTCGGAAGATATTATGTCGGTACATCATTCTAATACAAGGCAATCTGCCATACCCACTTATGAACACCGGCCCAATACTCCTCCATATAATTATGGCAGTGGCGGTAATTTTGCATGGCTGCCTAATTTGAATTCCTTTATCGGAAGTAGCTGGGATAACAATGATCTTCGCAAATCATTTAACTTATATACCAAATACATTGGCCCGAATGGCGATAGTGTTTCTTTACCTGCTGCTTCACCTATTCTTTTCAAAAAATTTATTACTACTCCCCAGGGATTTTCCAGTTACAGCGTTCCCATTTACAGATATACAGAAGCTTTTCTAATTTATGCCGAAGCCTCCTGTATGGCAGACGGAGCGCCATCTGATCTGGCATTGGAAAGATTAAATAAGATTAAAAGAAGAGCCTATGGCTACGATCCGGATGTAGCGTCTCCTGTTGATTATCCTTCAGGACTAAGTAAAGATGCCTTCAGGGATATTGTTTTAAAAGAAAGAGGTTATGAATTTATTCTTGAAGGAAGGCGCTGGTGGGATTTGAAAAGAACAGGAAGAGCTAAAGAAGCTATGCTGGCTGCTGGCAGAGGATTTATTGATGCACGTCTCCTGTGGCCAATTCCATCGGAGGAAATCAATAATAATCCTGCATTAACCCAGGCCGACCAAAATCCCGGTTATTAATTTTGGTTTAAAATACATTTATCCGGTTATTCAATGATAGAATAACCGGATAGATAATTTCTTATCAAACTTTGAACAGTAAATTATTCGCCATAAAAAAAATCTGAAATGACCAACCTCATCAGGAATTTCACCATGTTATGTTTATTGATCAGTTTATTTTTATTCAATGGATGTGCTGAAAAGAATCCCAACATTTATGATGCCGACATTATCATATACGGAGGCACCCCTGCTGCTATCGTTGCCGCAGTTCAGGCAAAAAAAATGGGAAAGCACGTGATTGTTGTTTCGCCTGATAAACATTTGGGTGGACTGTCTTCAGGCGGATTAGGCTTCACTGATACAGGTAATAAAGAAGTGATTGGCGGACTGGCACGTGAATTTTATCATGGTATCTATGAACATTATCAAAGAGACGATGCCTGGAAATGGCAGAAGAAAGAAGAGTATGGCAACAAAGGACAAGGCACTCCGGCGATAGATGGCAATGAAAGAACCATGTGGATATTTGAGCCTCATGCAGCAGAAGAAGTTTTTGAGGATTTTGTTAAAAAGAATGATCTTGAAGTGCTTCGTGATGAATGGCTGGATCGTGAAAAAGGAGTAAAAATGGATAATGGCCAAATCACATCTATCACTACATTAAGCGGAAAAACATTTAACGGCAAGGTATTTATTGATGCCACTTATGAAGGCGATCTGATGGCCGCAGCAGGCGTAAGTTATACAGTAGGCAGAGAAGCAAATAGTCAATACGGTGAACAATGGAACGGAGTGCAAACAGGCGTATTTCAACACGGCCATTATTTCAAATCCAATATTGATCCTTATAAAACTCCCGGCGATTCATCAAGCGGATTGCTTCCTCTTATTTCACCAGATCCTCCAGGTATAAAAGGTGAAGGAGATAAAAAAGTGCAGGCCTATTGCTTCCGCATGTGCTTAACCAGCGATCCTGACAACAGGGCTCCTTTCCCCAAGCCTGAAGGATATGATCCTGCACAATACGAGCTTTTAATCAGAGTGTTCAATTCGGGCTGGCGCGAGTTATTTCAAAAATTTGATATGATTCCCAACTGGAAAACAGACACCAACAATCATGGCCCTGTAAGTACAGATTACATAGGAATGAGCTACGATTATCCTGATGCTACTTATGAAAGGCGGCATGAAATCATTAAAGATCATGAAAGGTATCAAAAGGGTTTGATGTATTTTATGGCCACTGATCCACGAATGCCCAAAGATCTTCAGAAAGAATTGAATAAATGGGGGCTTGCCAAAGATGAATTTACAGACAATGGCAACTGGCCTACCCAACTGTATGTGCGTGAAGCACGGCGTATGGTAAGCGATTATGTAATGACAGAAAATGAAATATTATCCAAAAAGCCTGTGCCCAATCCTATTGGTATGGGCTCTTACACTTTAGATTCCCACAATGTTCAGCGTTATGTAACGCCTGAAGGGTATGTACAAAATGAAGGTGATATCGGTGTGAAAACACCCAAGCCATATAGCATTTCTTACAATGCTATTGTGCCAAAAGAAAATGAATGTAAAAACCTGCTTGTTCCTGTCTGCTTGTCAAGCTCGCACATTGCATTTGGTTCTATCAGGATGGAGCCTGTATTTATGATTCTTGGCGAATCTGCTGCTACGGCTGCTTCCATTGCTATTGATCAAAACATAGACGTACAAAAAGTAAACTATGAAGACCTGAAGAAGGAGTTATTGAAGCAGAAACAACGATTGACTTTTGATTAAGGTAAACGATTTATGGTTGTATTTTAAATAGGATATTTGAATTTTTAATTGTGCCATTAGGCACAACTGATGGGTAGAAAATGAAAAATAGATATGGTACAATACGTTCCGAAGGAACGTTTGATGCTTTTTCCTGTCCAATTTTCTACCCACCAATAGTCCCTCTGGGACTGAAATACAAAAGCTGTTCATTTTACTTCACAACTTAAATGACTAATTATACGCAAGATTTACAATTCTATCATTTAAAAACTATCATCATGAAAATAAAAATAAGTGGCTATGCCGTACTACTACTATTAATAAGTAGTAACGCTACATCATTTGCATCTGAACCTTTTCATTCAGATAAACTTCAAAAATACACAGTAGATGTTTGTGTTTACGGTGGTACAGCAGCAGGAGTAATAGCAGCTTATGCTGCAGAGAAATGTGGCAAAACAGTTATTCTTATTGAGCCGGGAAAAATGTTAGGCGGAATGACGACAGGTGGTTTGGGCCAAACTGATATTGGAAATAAACAGGCCATTACCGGCTTATCGCGCAAGTTCTATAAGGATATTGGTAAAAAATACGGTGTGGAAGAACAATGGACTTTTGAGCCTCATGTAGCCATGGAAGTCTTACAGGGTTATATCAAAAGCGGAAAAATTAAAGTGCTGATGCAACAGCAAATATTTAAGCTCAACAAGCAAGGAAAAACGATTCAATCTATCCTGGTTAAAGATCCGTCCAAAGCAAAATCCCCATCTGTAGAAATAAGTGCAAAAGAATTTATTGACTGCACTTATGAAGGCGATCTGTTGGGTATGAGCGGTGTGTCTTACACCGTAGGGCGCGAAGACAACAAGCAATACAACGAAACAGTAGATGGTTATTTGTTGGCTGAATATCACAAACAATCAGGATACCACCAGTTTCCTGATGGAGTAAGCCCTTATAAAATTCCGGGAGATCCTTCCAGCGGATTACTTTGGGGTATTAGCAATGATAAGCCTGCACCTGCGGGCACCGGCGATAAAAGAATACAGGCTTATAACTTTCGTATATGCCTTACCGATAGTCCGGAAAACAGGATACCTATTACCCGTCCGCGCGATTATGATCCTGCTAAATATGAACTGCTGGTTCGCCTTTTTGAAGCACAGCCTTCTATGAGAAAAATAAACCAATACTTTATCTGGAGCCGCATGCCCAACCGTAAGACAGACATTAATAATCGCGGGGGATTTTCAACCGATATGATCGACATGAACTATGGATGGCCGGAAGGCACTTTTGAACAACGAAAAAAGATATTCGATGCGCATGTTTCTTATACAAAAGGCTTGTTGTATTTTTTTAAAACAGATAAAAGGGTGCCCGAAGAATTACGCGAGTTTGTGAGCAATTGGGGATACCCTAAAGATGAGTACCAACAATATGGAAATTTTACACCTCAGTTGTATGTAAGAGAAGCACGCAGGATGGTAGGCGATTATGTAATGACAGAGCATAACTGCCGCGGCGAAAAGAAAGTTACAGATGGAATAGGCATGGCCGCCTATACAATGGATAGCCACAATTGTCAGCGCATCGTAGAAAACGGAATGGTAAAAAATGAAGGAAATGTGGAAGTCGGCGGATTTCCCCCCTACCCTGTTTCTTATCGTTCGCTTACACCCAGGCAGGATGAATGTACTAACCTATTGGTGCCGGTATGTTTGTCTGCAACCCATATCGCTTATGGCTCTATCCGCATGGAGCCGGTCTTTATGGTGCTGGCGCAATCCGCAGCTATGGCCGCTTCTATGGCTATTGATAACAAAGCGCCTGTACAAAAAATTGATGTAAGCAAGTTGCAGCAATGGTTGCAGGATGATCCTTATTTAGAAAAATAATTTGAATTTAAAATGATTTATAAAACTCAACACCCACCTTCCTGGAAGGTGGGTTGAAAGCATCGGGGATACCCCTCTTTACTATACAATTTATAAACATCTTTGTAATCTCTTGCCTACATTATCCTACTCTGAAATAACACAGAACAAAAAAATTACCACGAACACAAAGGCACAAAGAAAAATCCTTCTGAACGGGAATCCGGAGAGGCTTTGTTCTTTTATTTTTTCGCAGAAAAAACCCTTCGTGTTCTTCAATGATGAGAAAACGCTGCATCAGTGAACAACTTTCTTTCTAATATTTTTATGTCTCTACCGATAATTTATATTTTAATTGTTAAGCGGTCAATAAAAAAGCACACTTCAATGAACGAACACTT
>Ga0209941_1000557_pt1 | contig 42554 bp, 40 predicted proteins | sample ThiBiot_300_plan_FD_183945 | JGI IMG/M metagenome (GOLD analysis project Ga0209941, IMG submission 183945) | Wastewater bioreactor microbial communities from Cape Town, South Africa - Thiocy_solids_1 (SPAdes) | ecosystem: Engineered > Bioremediation > Thiocyanate > Unclassified | place: South...
CAAAACAGCAGTTCTTTATCTATTTTTTAGTCCGCTTCACCAGGATTTTTTTACGGCCTTTTTGAAATCGTTTTTTAGGGGGTCAATTTGAAATGGCGAAAGGGGGTCAATTTAGCCGGAATTTACACCAACTCCCGAAAAGGATAAATCCATAAACGTACAAAAGGTAAAATTGGCTGAAGAACAAATAAAAGAAGTTACCGGCATAAAAATGATGGATGATGGCAAAAGTGCAGTTGCAGAATATACAACCAACTATAAGAATATTACTCCCTTTTCTTCGTTAGTCAATACGGACTTTTCAAAAGAAGATACGCATCAGGTTTATTTTGCTCTATATGATGATGGTTGGCGATTGGAGAAGAAGCAAGACAGATAAATTATTCGACTCTATTAGCTTCTTGGAAGAAATGTATATTTTATAGGTCTCCCGTCATACATTAATATCCGGCATTTGCTCCATTGCTTTTCATTCTGTATCGTTCAAGTGGCGATAATTTATGTGTGATATGAGGAAAATGTACACAGACTATACAATTTCTAATTGGAAAGCAGAACAGTGCTTTTTATTGCCTTATTTTAATCCGAAACACTACTTTTGCACAAAATATTCTTGAAGCGTTTTTGCTTTAAGTCCTGCACTGAAACTTAGGAACTTTCAAAGGTAACGGGACATAAGTGAAGAACGCTCATGCTACGGCGTGGGCGCACTTATTCGTTACCGGTTCCTAAGACCTCAGTGCGGTAAGTTGTTGCCTGCGCTTATTTTTTACGGGGAGCAACGGCTAATGTGTAAACCTAAAATCAGTATCATGAGCGTAAACAGCCGTTATCCGGGATTTGACTATTCAGCCTCAGAATTATATAAATTTTTGACTGCCTCAGACTTTTTTACCATTATGCTGAAAGATGGAAGGATTATCCATTTTACTCCTGATGATGCAAATTCATTTCGACACTGGTTGCTGCTTAATAAAATAATAGACATGAGAACGGAGAAAGGCTGGATTACATCTTGAAATAACCAGCAAACATTTATTGCAGAATTCATTATCAGCTCTTCATTTTCCTTCTCGCCGATATGTTAGTAAATCGTCTGCCCGGTAAATATACCCAGGCATTGGGCAAGCGATTTAATAATGGAGTAGAACTTTCGGGAGGCGTGTGGCAAAAGATTGCACTTGCAAGAACTTACATGAAAAACGCTCAATTATTGATTTTAGATGAACCTACGGCTGCTTTGGATGCACGTGCAGAATATGAAGTTTTTCAAAGATTTGCAGAGCTTACAATAGGGAAAACTGCTGTATTGATTTCGCATCGTTTTTCAACGGTAAGAATGGCCGATCGGATATTAGTTTTGGAAAAAGGCCAAATATTGGAGCAGGGAAGCCATGAAGAATTAATTCTTAAAGATGGAAGATATGCAGAACTTTTTAAATTGCAGGCAAAGGGTTATCAGTGATACAGTTTTGATAATCTTGTAGCCTCAATTCCCCGTTAATTAACGGGGTGAGATAGAAGTGAACGTCGGCAAAAATCATAATCAGTGTACACTCCCAAATCTTAAATCATCTTAAAGTAAAATGACAAGGCACTAAAGCTTTATCCGTAATGCCACATTAAAAACTCTTCCATCCAAAGGTGCATATATTTGCCTGAAGCGTGGATGATTGACTGGAGGAATCACAATTTTTTCAAACTTTGTTTGCCTTACATCGAACAGATTTTCACAATTGGCTATTAAATCAAAATGAGGGAAATGTTTTTGAAAAATTAAACCACTTGTAAAGTAACTTTTTGTCTTGGAATCCAAATCCCGATACATTGATGAAACGTAATATCCTTCATAGGCAACAGAAAAATCATCTTCCTTTTCATAAATAATATCAATATTTATTTTGCTTTTTGGAGTCAGCGGAACGAAGGACTGAGTGAGATTATATTTTCTTCGTGCATCTACAAAACTGTAAGCAAAATAAAATTGCCAGTCATCTGATGCAAAAGTGAGATTACTTTCAAAGCCTTTTGTCAATATTGGCAGGCTCTTATTTACAAAGGAAAATGAGTCCAGAACCAAAGGGTTATTTATTTGAGTGATAAAAAATGATTGATTAAAAGTTAAGGAACTTTCCTCTCCTAACCTTTTTTTGTAATTAAAATCGAGGTTTCCTCCGGTTGATTTTTCAGGTTTTATATTTTTTGATAAGGGTCGTATATTATTGATGCCTGCCTCTTCTGCCTCTGTTGAAAAAATGGTTGGTAACTTATAGCCTGATCCACTTCCGACTCTCGTATAAAATTCCTTACTGAACTTGTACATTACTGCTAATCTTGGCAAAATAAAAAAACCAAACTCATTTTGATAGTCAGTTCTCAATCCACCTTCTAACAAAAATTTCTCTGTCGCCTTCCAGTCATCCTGTAAAAAAAATCCGGTTGTAACATAATCGTAATCTCTTTTTAAATGGCTCTTACTACTGTCTTCTGTAAATTTTTCACCGGACACATTTATCCCTGCAACCATCTTTTGGCGACCGAATTTGAAATTCATTGCCGCTTCTGTATAACTGCTTTTTTGTGTGCCTTCAAAAGTATAGCTGGTTTCATTAATTCTACGGTTAAAATAGGACACACTGTTTTTAATAGTGAGCGATTTATTTTCACTAAACCCTTTATCAAACTGCAACTGGGATGAAAAACGGTTTGAATTATTTTCTTCAAAGTATTGATGTAAACTGTCCGGGTGTCGATTTAGAACAAACATATCACCTCCTTTACGGTAATCGTAAGTCCCATTAACGCCAAAACGAAAAGTAGTTGAAGGATTGATATAATAATAAAAAACAGGAGCGATATTGAATGTCTTTGTTGCTGGCACATCGGAGAAGCCGTCTTTATTGACATCCTTTGCGTTTTGAAAATTATTGGCACTGAGAAAACTGAAACCAAACTTTTTCCAACGTTTTGAAAAGTAAACATCTCCGTTAGTACCACCCAATGAAGTCTGGTTGGCAAGAAACGTCAGCTCGTGTTTTTCCTGTGGCTGCTTGGAAATCAAATTGATGATGCCTGCAATAGCATCGCTGCCATAAAGTGATGAAGAAGAACCTTTTATTATTTCTACCTGCTTTAAATCAAGCGGAGGAATCTGCATAATGCTTAAACCTTGCGCGAAGCCGCCATACAGCGGAAATCCGTCTTTGAGAAGCTGAGTATATTTTCCGTCAAGTCCCAGCAAGCGAATGCTTACATTTCCATTTATTGCAGATGTTTGTTGCGCCTGGATGCTTGATGATTCTAATAAAAGCTTTGAAATATTGACAGGCTTGATATTGGTTTCCTCACTTACTTCGTCTTTGCCAATAACTTCCACGCGCAAAGGAATATCTTCAATACGCGAATTGTTGCGGGTAGTGGTAACAACAATGTTGGATAATTCACCGCTTTCTTTTTCAAGCAGAATCTCAGCCGGCTGCTGAATCATTGGAAATGTAAATTCCATTTCTTTTTTTTGATAACCAATGGATGAAAAAACAATTTCATATTCTCCATTTGGAACGTTGCTTATTTTCAATATTCCGTTTGAATCGGAAGCTGCACCAAGCTTTAATTTTTTAATATAAGCAGATACTGAAACCAGGTTTTCTTTTGAGTCTTTGTCTTTAATATTGGCGCGGAAAGTATTTTGAGCTTTAGCAAAAAAGGGAAGTATAAATATGATTGTGATTAACTTTTTCATTGAAAATATAATTTGATGTGCGTTAGAAATAAAATCATCATTCACCTAAACTGGGGAATGGCAAAACAGAATTGATAGCACTATCAAACACGGATATTACCAATAAGAAGAAATCTCTTTAAAGAAGAATTGGGTATTAATCTCCTTAAACAAATCTTTTTATCAGAGTGATAAGTTTTTTCTGAAACATTTGACTTTATGGTGGTCCTGCAACAATTACAAACAGATACTTTTATGGGTGTATCGCAAAGTTGTGTTGTGTAGCCGAAAGAATTGTTATAAATAGGTTTTTCACCCGTCCATTCAAATGAGGATAATAAAAATAAAAGAGCAGCAATTAGTAACAGGCTTTGTTTAATATACTTTTGCTTTAGAACATTAGCCATTCGGAAAATTCCGTACTCAAAACTGTCAATCCTTTCTACTATTCCTGTAAAAAAAATAAATAAACTTGATAAAACGTTTCCCTTTTTTCGTTTTCCGGGCAAAATAACCTGCTTCCATACATTGAATGCAAAAACCAAAATATCAATTGTAAAAAAAGAAATTTTACTTATTATTTTTTTGATTTCCTGCATTGCAACATAGTAACTTTTGCAAAGTTAATAGAATAGCAATTGAACGGGCTTTTATGTTCTAATTAAAATTATGCATTGATTAATGGGGAATCAGGCATAAAACAAATTCTTCCACGTTGTAATCGTTGATCGTTGTTTTTTTTATTAAAATTTTGCAGAAATACCGATATAAAAGTTTCTTCCGACGGATGGAATAATTCCTGGCCCTGGATATTCATCTGCACGGAGCGTGAAATATTTTCTATCGGCGATATTATTCATGCCGGCTTTTATTGAAAATTTATTCAGCCTGTAGGTGAAACTCGCATCTAGAACTGTATAAGCAGGAATATACCCAGCGGCAGGATCAGAACTTATTTTTGCATTGGTTGCATCGCCATAGGCATCACCGTTGTTGCTCATTTCAAACGTGCCCGACAATTGATTGTCATGATAAGTCACACCAATCCTATTGATATATTTTGCTGCCGTTTCCACCCTGTTTCCCTTGAATTCTCCACTGCTATATTCAGCATTGATCAACGCCAGTGAATTAAAAATATTCAATCCTTTTTTAGAATAGCTATTTAAATATTTCAACAAATTAAATTCTACATAACTCTCCAATCCCTTATGAACACTGTTAGCCACGTTTGTTCTTAAAGTATATTCATTCGAAGAGCCAGGATTCATTAATATTTTTCCGATACGGTTATTGTAAGCGATATAAAATAGCCCGATATCGAAATTCAGATAGTTTTTAACCGTACCACGATAACCGAGGTCAGCATTGAACCCATTGGCATCTTTCAGATTCTGGTCAATTTTTGAAGTGACACCAATAGGCGTTAGTTCAGAATAAGAGATTGGACGATACGCCTGACTGATATTTGCATAAGCATTGGTATATGCTGTCGTTTTATATTGCAATCCCAAACCAAAAAGCGGCAAATATCTTTTTCTGCTTTCATTGGCAATTAGCCGCCCCTGGTCGCTCTCTTTATATCCGTCACTGATGCTTTTTATATATTCAAAACGAAAGCCGGGAGTAATACTAAACTGATCGTTTATTCTGAAAATATTTTCTAAAAAAGAAGCGATGTTAGTCGTGGTAAAATCAATATCCTTTTCATATTCTCCTGTAATGGAAAGATCGAAATCACTGTCTGTCGTACCTTCACCTCCGCTTTGTTTTTTAAACCAGGCATAACTATATCTTATTCCTGCTCCCAACGTGTTCTTGATTTTGCCGAGATGGTAATCATGCGTGAATCTCACCTCTGTAGTGGTATTGTTCATATCTTCGTTTTCAACTTCACGGTGAACATATTCTCCTGTTACGGGATCTTTTTCATCCAAAGCTCCTGCGCCGCCATCTTCATTGCGCCAAACCAACGACCGATTGCTGAACATTAAAGAGGATTTTACGCTTAAAAATGTTTTAGAACTAAGGTTGTAATTGAGATACCCGGTTACAATATTCCATGGGCTTTTTAACCAGTTCCGGCTTCTAAAAGAAGTTCGGGGATTTGCGTTGAACATGCTATCTGTAAGTCCGCCCGGCATTTTGATCCTGTTTCTAAGAAGGGTGTGTTCTACGCCTGCATTTAATTTCTTTGAAGGTGTAAATTGTATTTTTCCAAAGCCAGATAATTGCCACTGTTTGCTATTTGGCCGCCATCCGTTCATGGTTCTGAATTGAGCAAAACCATAATAACTGATCTTATTAATGGTACCACCAATAGAATTAAAAGTATTGAACAAGCCAAAGCTACCGCCGGTTTCAGAAGTATACCATTCAAATTTTTTATCTTTTGGAGCTTCATTCAAAACATAATTGATCATTCCTCCAAACTGAGAACCATATTGCAGCGAAGCCGCTCCACGAACCATTTCTATCCTGCTGACCGCTTCCATAGGTGGAAGGTAGTAGGATTCATTATAACCAAAAACATCACCGCTGATGTTGTAACCATTTTGCCGGGTGTTCATCTCAATGCTTTGTCTTGCGTTGAGTCCCCTGGTTGAAATTCCATTGGCAGTGAATCCACCGGTTTCCGTTTCCACAATATTCAACCCGGGAATTCTTCCGAGGATTTGTCTTGTGTTATTAATGGCTTTGTTGGCATCCAAACTATCTACCAGTATCACTTCGTTTTTTTTGCCGGCATAAATAATCCCATCTTTTACATCGGGCATGTGGCCCGTTCCTCTCACAGTTTTTATTTTATTTACTATAATCTCTTTCAGTTCGATCGTTTTCGTGCTGTCTTTTTTTTGCTGAGCGAATAATGCAAATGGCAGTAAAGCAACAAATAAGGCCAAAATATATTTTATAGTATTCATAATGGATTTTTAGAAGTTGCAAAAATGAATTACTAAAAAAAAGATCGTTTACGAAATGCGAAATCCAATTTACGATATCGGAAAAAGCAGAATGGACGCAAGAACTTTAGCTTTTCAATATCAAATAATCAGTACCATAAAAAGAAAATACTTTTTCAAATTCTTTCATTAATGATGTCCAAATTTGCTACAGATTGGCCTTAAAAAAATTATAATCAAAATAAAAACTTACATCAACCATTCCACGATGGAACAAACAAAAGCAACACATAAGTTTTTTAAGGCAATATTTCTTCATCTTTCCCTTCTTTTCCAGACAAAAAAGACTGTAATACCTAGTAAGCCGGGCATTAAGCCGAATAAACAATACAAAAGTTTGAGGAATAATCCGCCATAATTCCCAAAATGCAGAGGCGTTCAATGTTCCGAGAACAATAAAAATGGCAAGTTTATCTAAGAGTTGAATTGATACATTTTCACGCTTATACATTTTTGACAATATCAGGTAACTAAATAAAAATGCCATTCCAAACATTAGTGAATAATACCTGATTCCAAATCCTCCGATACGAAAGATTTCAGGATTGATATTCCAATATATATTTAGGAAAGCTTGCATGATTACTAATCATTTTTGTCTTACATTTTTTTAAACAAATACCATTTTAAATCCAATGGTGGATAAATGATATTGTATTTACCAATGGCCTTCTTAGAGAAATTTATAAATTTCTTTTTAAAAAAGAATTCGGGTGTAATTTCATCAAAAAGCGAAAGCCCATGTTTGATATTTATTCTTTTGGAAGGACGACCCTTTGCAACTAATTCGAAATTGTAATGGTTAAACAATTGAGTCAATGTCTTGTCTGAAAACCAGTTAATGACACTTGGGGGGCTATACTCATGCCAGTTCTTCCCCATTAGCTTTGCATAACCGCTTCCCATATCCCATGATTCAATAAGTGCCAATCCATTTTGAATAAGTAACCGAGAGAGATTTTTAAAAGCTTCATCAAGGTTAATAAAATGCCCTATTACCTGGATCATATTAATCAAATGGAATCGCTCACTCGTCTCAAAAGATTCCAAATTACCTGTCACGATTTTAAGGTTTAATTCGTTTCTTCCAAATGAAGCCATCGTATCGTTCGGCTCCAGGCCAAAACATTCCCAGCCTGATTGCTCAAATCCTTTTAGTATAAACCCTGCTGCACATCCTACATCCAGAACTTTACCCGGTGAAGTATAATTTGATAATAGTTTTGCATATTTTATTCCGGATTTAATTAAAATATCCTTTTCATTGAGATAATTCGGATAACCTTGTTTTCCTGCCAGAAAATAATCATCGGAATAAACCTCTTTAATATGATTTTTAGCTTCGGGAATTTTTGCAAAACGATGTCCGCAAACTTTACATTCTTTAATTAGAAATCCATTTTTTTCTAAATAAACCGCCTTATCTTCTTTACAATTTAAAAAGTTTGTGCATTTTCTTTTCATGTAAGTTATTTTAGATTTAGTTATTACCGATTGTTTTTAAATGGGTTTTAAATAACTGACTCATTTACTAAGTTCTTTTAATTTTGCTTTCATTTCTGCTATCTCTTTTCGTTGGCTGGTAATAATTTCCTGCTGTAATTTTTTAATTTCAGGATCTTGTGTCTTTGATTGCTCGCTCATGAGGATAGCGGCTGCATGATGCGGAATCATTCCTCGCAGAAACTGCCGGTCAGTAACGCCTGTTTGATATTGAATTAATAAAAAGAAGACAATTAGAGCTACTGAACTTACAGATATAAGAATGGCATTGAGCTTTTTATTCATGTACATTTTTCTCATTAAAGCCAGTTCAATTATCATCATCGGCATGGTCATTAATGCGGCCATATAAAATTGATTGATGTTTGGATAAACATTTTTAATGGTGTTTGCCATTGAGTACATCAGAATATACATAGAAATAAAAGAGAGCAAAAGCATGATGAATAACTTTCTGTATGAATTATCTTTCTCTTTCATTCCTTCCATAGCATGCATTTCTTGCATATTTCTTTGTTTACTGCTTTTCATAATTTTTATTTTTTTAAATGAAAAAGAGAATGCAGATAAAAAATATCTTGCATTCTTTATTGTTATGAAAATTGCTTTATCAGTTATTTGTTTGTTTACTGTAATGGTTAATTTGATTCATCACATCTAATACTCATTTAATAAGTCACTGTAACGCCCGCACCTAAGCCCATATCACTATCAAAATGAGTTGATAACGCAAGCCATTTGGTGGTGATGTATCTAAATCCGGCCATATATTCTTTGTCTGTATTAACCATAAAATTAAACCGCAAACGTTTGGATATGGCGATATCTTCTCTGCTCAATTGAAAACGCAATTTCCCTTCTGTATCAATAGAGCCATCAGCTATTATTAACATCGGCAGCGTATATTCAACACCCACATGAGCTACCTGCCTGAAGTTTTTTGTATTGGTTTGGCCGAATAAATTTTTCTTTGGTGCAAGCAATTGTCCGAACATATTTTTTTCGCCCGGTATTAATATCCGTTTGCGAAAATCCCAACCAACATAAGGGAATAGCCATTGCATTACACCCAAATACCTTCCCAAATGGCTTTCACTTTCGTAACCGTTATGTTCATTTAAACCTATGCGCCATTCAGTTTGTAACCTATAACGGGTATTCGCTAACATAAGCATTCCATCACTTCCATTACTTTCCAAACCAACCTGTGCCATGAAATGAAGCATTTTATCATCGCGTAAAAATTTTCTGTATGCTTTTTCAGGATTGGAAAATTCCGGGTTAGGCGGCGAATTTTCATAACTGAAAACCCTTCCCATGCCACTCATCATGTGGTATAAAATATGACAATGAAAAAACCAATCGCCGCTTTCTGTTGCTGCAAATTCCAAGGTATCTGTTTCCATCGGCATAATATCCACAACTGATTTTAATGGTGAATATTCTCCCTGGCTATTTATCAATCTAAAGAAATGCCCATGCAAATGCATTGGATGGCGCATCATGGTATTGTTGTACAATATGATTTTTACATTTTCGCCTTTCTTAATCAAAATTTTATCAGATTCTGAAATGGTTTTGTTGTTGATAGTCCAAACATAACGGTTCATGTTTCCTGTGAGATTAAATCGCAAAACTTTCGTTGGCCCATCTCGCAAAGTAGTTTTAAAAGGCGAGCGCAACATGCCGTAATTAAGGGTTACAATGTCAGAATTATTACCCATATCCATTCCTGCCATGCCGCCTGCTTTGATAATGGAACCAGTGGTATCATTCTTATTTGTATCATTCATTTTCATCCCCGGCATAGTTTCATTTTTATTAGTGCTATCCTCCCCCGTAGGTTGGAAAGGCATTTTCATACCAGGCATTTCACTTTTATTGTCATGGTTTTTGCCATCTTCATAGCCTGTTATTTCAGGATACATCACGTTGTTCATATCCATTGTCTGATTGGTCATGTCCATGCCATCCATCGGTTTCATATCGCCATTCATTTTCATCATGTCATTCATCATCTTCATGCCGGCAAAATATTTAAGACGCGGCAATGTAGGCGCGGGCATCTTCATGCCGCTGCCTAACCAGAGTGAACTATGGCCTGTTCTATCTTCCGCCGTAGCGCGAAATTCATAACTCATATTTTCAGGAATAGTAACTATCACATCGTATGTTTCTGAAATGCCCATAATTAACCGGTCAACTTCTACCGGAACTACATCCTGCCCATCGTTAGCAACAACCGTTAATTTGCCCCCCGCAAATTGCAGCCAGAAATAGGTAGAAGAAGAACCATTGACAACACGAAGCCTTACTTTATCACCTGCTTTAAATTGCGGTTGTTCTCTTATAGGTTCTCCATTTAGCAGAAACCTGTCATAAGCTACATCGCTTACATCCATTGCCAGCATTCGTTTCCATTCGTTATTAATCCTGGTTTTAAAATGGCCGGTTCGGATTGCTTCTGCATAACTCTGAGTTGTTCCTTTTCTAATTGCATACCAATCGGTCTGGTTGTGCAACCGACGGTTTACTTCAGAAGGTTTTTCATTTGTCCAGTCACTGAGCACCATGGTATATTCTTTCATAGGCGATTTCTTTCTTTTATGAAATACTAATGCTCCATACATGCCACTTTGTTCCTGCAATCCGGTATGGCTGTGATACCAATAAGTTCCGTTTTGAACAATAGGAAACCTAAACAAATGTGTAGTACCGGCTTTAATAGCCTGAGTAGTTAAATAAGGAACACCATCAAAACGATTTGGTAAAATAACGCCATGCCAGTGAATCATTGTTTCTGTGTTCATCATATTATGTACATAGATTTCAGCAGTGTCGCCCTCCGTAAAATATAAGGTGGGCGCAGGAATGGTACCGTTTATGGCAATGGCATGTTTAGGCTTCCCCGTAAAATTTACAGTAGTATCTTTTACATACAAATCATAGCGAACAATCTTTGGCGGTACATCAACAATAACTGGCGTTGCCTTATCCTGCGATTTTTCCATTGGCATATTGTTCATGTTTCCCATATCCATATTTTTCATTAGCATGGTGCCCATCTTATCTCCGGGCATTTTCATATTGCCCATATCCATCGGTTTTTCTTTGGTTGAATCCTGCGACATTTTCATTTCATCCATCATTTTTGTTGCAGGCTTTTTCTTATCTTTTGGTTTTGCAACGACCTTAGTCTTTTTCTTAGGCTGAACTTTTGTTTTGTTTTCTTTTTTAAACATATCCCCGCCTGATGGACGGGCAGGCATTCCCTTCATATCCTGCGCCGATGCAAAAGAATAAAGAGAGAAAAGGAATGCTATTAGAATAGGTTTTTTCATGTGTTTATTTTTATTGACAACATTTTTTCTTGTGAACAAAAATTGTTCTAAGAATTTTAAGTATCATTTTTATTAAATTTTTCATTATGGATTTATTTTGTCAAGGCTATCCCTTGCATTTTGCGTCCAATCAATAATTAATTTCTTTTGCTCTTTTGAAAGCCTTGCATTTCTATGAATAAGTGTATAGGACGACAATGGCATTTCTCCATCTTTAATCTGGTCTGCAATTGCTTTCAATTTGCTTTGCTGCTTTCTCATAGAGTAAGAACCAAAGTCACTGAAATTCAAATCCTTTTTTCCATGCTTAATATGGTTTGCCAGTATCCATGCTGCTGGTTGCATATAATTGTACCAAGGATAATTCGTATTGTTACTGTGGCAATCATAACAAGATGTTTTCAAAATCTGTTGCACATTTTCGGGAACATAAACTGTGTTAGAAATATCAGTCGGTAAAACCCGCCCGTTTGTATTCCGGGCAGGTTGAATAAACTGAATCGCAATAAATACGATTAAAAGAACCAACAAGATTTCTTTAAAAATTCTCATTTGTTTCTTAGTTTAATGTTTCTTTTACGGCTCCGCAGGTATCCATTTTTTTGCCGAGAAAAGGATTTTTTATTTCCTTGATTTCACTTAGCCAAGTAGCCTTTCCATTATCATACATCGGGCATGAATCCAGGTACAGTGTTTTACCAGTACCAACAGATTTTACAAGGTCGTACATGTCTTTGCTCAACATTTCAAAATGTTCGCGCTGATGAGCAATTTTATCCGCATTTTCATTGATGTGTTCACTGTTTTCTTTTATATCCCCTACCAAGCCAAGAAACGTTTTTTTCTGTTCGGGGGTTAAAGAAGAAGCATCGAATTTTGATACAGCATCAAGAATTTCCTGCCCGCTCTTCGCGGCATCGCTACCATTATCTGCAGCAAGGGAATTTTTCAGGTTTAAATATCCTGCCAAAATACCATCTGCTGGTTTCATATTATTAGCGTTAATTGATGCAGTTGTAGTAGTCGCTTGCATTTGCGCGGAATCGGTATTATTTGTTTGTTTGCTGCCAGTAGAATTACAAGCTGTAAAAGAGAGCGCTAAAATTGCGGCACTAATGACTAATATTGTTTTCATTTTTTTTGTTTAAAATTGTTTAAAATAATAAATAGTTATTCTGGTAAGCTATTTCAAAGAATAGATGCTTACCAATTTTAGGTTGAGACTTTATTGAATAGTTTCCGTTGTCTTTCCACAAGTAAGCATCGTATTACCGTAATAAGGATTTTTGATTTCAGTAGATTCACTTAGCCATATTGCCCCTTTATTATCATTATACATCGGACAATAATTAATATATATACTTTCACCTGCGGTAAACTTTTTTACCAGATCATACATATCTTTACTAAGCATATCAAAATGCTCACGCTGGTGTTCTATATTTCCGGCGTTCAATCCTATATGTTCTGCATGTCCTTTGGCATCATCGGTGATGTCTTCAAATGTTTTCTTTTCTTCATCTCTTAATATATCTATCTCAAAATCGTCCAGAGCCTTTTTCATTTCATTTCCGGCTTTAGCGGCATCCATAGCATTATCATTGACAAACGCGTTTTTCATTTGAAGATATATTTGCAAAAGTCCGTTAACAGGTGAAGTAAATGCCGAAACCTTTTGTACATAGTGTTCTGTAGAACTGTCACTTATTTTATCTGATTGCTTATTTTTATTGCTACTATTGTTACAGGCAGATAGTGTGATAGCGCCAAAGGCAAAGACAAAAAATATATTTTTCATTTTTTAAGTCTTAAATGTTTAGTTGGAATTTGAATTATTGAATCGTTTCAGTAACCTTACCGCAGGTAAGCATCGCAGAACCGAAATATGGATTTTTTATAGTTTTACTGCTGCTAAGCCATGTAGCTTTTTTCATTGGACAGTACACATAATAAATCGGTTCAGAGTTTAGTTTAACCTCTTTTGCTAATGCATACATATTTGCGGAAAAAGTAGAGAAAACCTCGCGCTGCTTTTTTAAATCTTTGGTTGCAGAAATTTTACTTGCATCTTTCAGCAGCGCTTGTTTGTATGATTCGTGAATAATTTCTGAACTGATACTATTGATTGTTTTTACAAAGTTTTCTGCGTTGGCAGCAGCGGAATTTGCATCGCCGCTTACCAAGGCATCTTTTATGTTGTAGTAGGAAGTAAGTAATTCAGAAGGCTTGAGGGTTGAAATATTTTGGGCAAAACATGGTTGCACAAATGCCGTTGCGCAGATGGCAACGAGTAGAAGAATCTTTTTCATTTTAGTTGATTTAATGTTAATACAATAATTACAGCATGGAAAAATACTTCCATGCAGACGGCATTGAAAAACATTAAATCAAATTTGAAAACTCTGTATGGCTATACGAATGTCCGGTATGGGGGGATGGTGACTTCGGACAAAATATTTTATATCTGAAGTTCTATTTTTAGAAGAGAAAATATCAATATTATAAAAGGAAGCAAGGAATGAAGTAAAAAAGATGGGGCTTACTAAAGTTACAGAAGAAGCAATCGCTTTATCAACTTGTTGAAATTTCATCACTTCATCATTGCAGCAATTGTCTTTATTGTTATTTGTTTGATGGTGGTGAATATCCGCCTCATCATGATGATGAGATTTATTGTGATGATGATTTTCCGTAACTTCTATTGCACTTTCTTCATGATGATGTGAATTAAATCCCATGTCTAATCCAACTGCACAGGCAAATCCAATAACAGTATTCAGTGAGAACACTATCAACAGGAAGGCTGCTTTAAGTTGTATGGATTTATTTCTATTCATTAATTGGTGCAAATTTCCATTTTTATTTTGGTTAAAGCCATTCTATAGTTGATAATTTTAAACTATCATCAAAAATGTTGCCGTTTTATAACACTTCTTTAAATTAACTACGTTATACCTAACTGCCCACCATCATGGATATCTACCGTAAGATATATTTATTTATATTTTCCACTTCCAGTTCCTTATTTCAGGCATGTCCATTCCCCTTTCCCGGATATAATAGTTGTGCTTCACCAGTTCATCCTGCATTTCCTGCTTCAGGTAAACCGCCTTATTCCCTATTTCTGGCAATCTCTTTATTACATCTTGCACAAGATCAAAACGATCCAGTTGATTTAGGACTGTCATATCAAAAGGGGTGGTGACGGTTCCTTCTTCCTTATATCCGTGTACATGGAAGTTAATATGGTTCGTTCTATTGTACGTCAAGCGGTGAATGAGCCAGGGATAGCCATGAAAAGCAAAAATGACTGGTTTTGTTTTGGTAAACAACGCATCAAAATCAGCATCATTTAGCCCATGTGGATGCTGTGTCTCAGGCTGCAGTTTCATCAGGTCAACTATATTTACCACTCTTATTTTCAGCTCAGGTAATTTTTTTCTTAAAATAGATACAGCAGCCAGCGTTTCCAGGGTGGGTACATCACCAGCGCAGGCCATTACCACATCTGGTTCTGCACCTTCATCATTACTCGCCCACGTCCAAATACCGATACCTTTTGTACAGTGAATTAGAGCTTCTTCAATAGAAAGCCACTGGGGCGAAGGATGTTTGCCGGCCACTACTACGTTTACATAATGCCGGCTTTTTAAGCAATGGTCCATTACCGATAAAAGACAATTGGCATCAGGTGGCAAATACACACGAATTATAGATGCTTTTTTGTTCATAACGACATCAATAAATCCCGGATCCTGATGTGTGAAGCCATTGTGGTCCTGTCGCCACACATGAGAAGCGAGCAGAATGTTAAGGGATGCAATCTTCCTACGCCACATTAGCTCAGAGGAAACCTTTAGCCATTTGGCATGCTGGTTAAACATGGAATCTATAATATGGATAAATGCTTCATAACAATTAAATAATCCGTGTCTTCCTGTGAGCAGATAACCTTCCAGCCAGCCTTCACACTGATGTTCACTCAGCATTTCAATAACACGGCCTTCTTTTTTCAGAAACTCATCTGTATCTATAATCTCTGCTTCCCATTGACGGTTGGTGATTTTAAAAACATCAGTTAAACGGTTGGATATTGTTTCGTCGGGTCCAAACAAGCGGAAGTTTCTTTGCTCCTTATTTCTAAGAATCACCTTTGCTATAAATTTGCCTAAAATTCTTGTGTCGCCAGGCCCCATTTCACCACGGGTTTTGAACTTAAACGAATACTCGCGAAAATCAGGCAGATGCAAATCTTTCAATAATAAACCGCCGTTCGCATGTGGATTAGCCCCCATTCTTCGGTTACCCTTGGGTGCTAACTCAGCTAACGACGGCAATAAACGTCCATTTTCATTAAATAACTCCTCCGGGTTGTAACTTTTCAGCCATTCTTCCAGTTGTTTTAAATGCTCCGGATTTTCTGCCAGATCAGACAAAGGAACCTGGTGTGATCTAAACGTACCTTCTACAGGTAAACCATCCACAAACTTAGGCCCCGTCCATCCCTTAGGTGACTTAAGAATGACCATTGGCCAGATAGGCCGTTCAGCTTCACTGTTTTCAATGGCGTTCTTTTTTATTGATCTTATTTCTTCAATTACTTTATCCATTAGCCGGGCCATTTTCTGGTGCATCTGCATAGGATCATCTCCCTCAATCATGTAAGGCTTCCAGCCATAACCTTTAAACAGTTGAAGCAGTTCTTCAGCGCTTATCCGTGCAAGAATAGTGGGATTAGCAATTTTATATCCATTTAAATGAAGGATAGGAAGTACTACACCATCCGTTACCGGGTTAAGAAATTTATTGGAATGCCATGCTGTAGCCAGTGGCCCCGTTTCTGCTTCGCCATCACCCACTACGCAGGAAACGATTAACCCTGGGTTATCAAAGGCCGCCCCGAAAGCATGGCTTAGTGAATAACCTAATTCCCCACCTTCATGAATAGAACCCGGACATTCAGGTGATACATGACTGGGTATGCCGCCCGGAAAGGAAAATTGGCTAAACAGCTTCTTCAACCCTTCCTCATCCTGCGTGATGTGCGGATATACTTCGCTGTAGGTTCCTTCAAGATACACATTACCTACCACAGCAGGGCCTCCATGTCCAGGACCTGAAATGTATATCATATCCAAATTGTATTTTTTTATAACGCGGTTAAGGTGAACATAAATAAAATTTTGTCCCGGGGTAGTGCCCCAATGGCCTAACAATACTTTTTTGATATGCTCAGGCTTTAGTGGTTCTTTTAGCAACGGATTATCAGATAAATAAATTTGCCCTACAGAAAGATAATTGGCAGCCCGCCAATAAGCATTTATTTTATGTAAAAATTCCGGCGATAATTCATCCTTACCGGTTTCTAAATTTTGTGTTTCCATGATTTAAGTTTTAAGATAATTCTCGTTTATTTTTTCTCAGATTTGATATATAAATCTCTTGTGGCTTTTGCTATCACTATTTCTTCATCCGTAGGAATTACATAAACATTTACCGGGCTGTTTTGTTTGGAAATAGCAGTAGCGGTTCTGTGGTTCTCTTCTTCATCTATCTCAATTCCCAAATAACTAAGCCCTTCACAAATGCGCGAACGAATTACCGGTGCATTTTCACCAATGCCACCCGATAGCACTAAAGTGTCAAGTCCATTAAGTACAGCAGCGAATGCTCCTATCCATTTTTTTACCTGGTAACAAAACAAATTCACTGCCTCGGCGGCTCTCACATCAAAATTTTCCTTTTCCAGCAAATCCTGCATGTCAGAACTACTTTCAGAAACGCCGAGCAAACCAGCTTCCTGATTGATTAAATGATTAAACTTCTCAGGTGTCATTTGATTACTTTGCATCATATACCATGCAACTCCGGGGTCTAAATCACCGGGCCTGGTACTCATTACCAAGCCACTTGCAGGGGTAAATCCCATGCTCGTATCTAAACTTTTCCCGGCTTTAACAGCCGTTAAGCTGGCCCCGTTTCCAAGGTGGGCAAGAATAATCTTACCTGCTGTTTTATTCTCCCCATTCACATTTTTAAGTGCTTCCATGAGATAAGTATAAGACAACCCATGAAAGCCATAACGGCGAATACCGGCCTTATCAAAGTCCCTTGGTATGGGAAGGATTTTTGCCACCCGTGGCATGGTTGTATGAAAGGAAGTATCAAAACACGCAACCTGCAATAAGTGAGGAAGCTGTTCTTTAAATAACTTAATAATGGCTATTTCCGACGGAAGGTGGCTCGGATCAAATTCACTGATGTTAGATAATTCAGTTAATAAAGCGTCGTCAATAATTTCAGGGGATGTATAATCCCTGCCGTGAACAACACGATGGCCAATGCAACTAACCTGACTTAAAGATTGTTGTTTTTTTAGCCAGTCAAGCAAAAATTCAGCAGCTTCGTTAAAACCGGATACATGAACTGCAACACTATTTTTTTCCCCACTTACAAGATCCTTAAAAGTGAATTCAGTATTTTTTAATCCAATTCTTTTTATTTGTCCTGATAGCAATTTTTTTAGGCTTTCACCCGTACTATATACGGCAAACCTGATGCTGGACGAGCCGGCATTGATGGTGAGAATATTGTAATTACCTGCTTTCATAATTTAGAACCGGATGGATTTTTCGGGCTGCCCGGATGTGGTGTTCTACATGCCCTAATTGTTGAAATACTATAAAGTTTATCGCTGCCATAGAATAAGGTTATTTTCTAACGGTATCGACACGCCATCATAACGTGGAATGATGCGCACTGTGTAATCACTGGCAGGCCTTGCTGATGTAACCTGTGCCTTGTAAACATATTCACCCTCATTTGTATCACTAAAATCACGTTGCATTTCTTCTCTTACCGGTGCTCCGTCATTTATGCCCTCTGCATAAAGTTGCACTACGATATCATCTGATTTTATTTCTCCCAGCCATACCTGAACATGAAAAAGATAATTGTCTTTTATGCTTTCTGTTCTTACATCAACAAATTTTATCTGCTGCCATTGATTTTTAAGATGAAGGTATGTATTCATTATTCTTGTTCCCGCTGCTCCTTTTTCTCCGGCGCGTTTTAAAAAGCTGGCGGCCGCAGGTAAATAATATTTCTCAGTATATTGTCGCACGGTACGATTGGCCGAAAAGCGAGGGGTAAGAAGCGCCATACTTTTACGTATTTTTCCTACCCAGCCTTCCGGTATCCCCTTTGGGTTACGTGTATAAAATTCGGGTATTACCTGCTGTTCGAGTAATCCATATAACTGTTCTGCCTCGATTGCATCCCAAGCCGCGTCATCACTATGTTCCAGTCCATCTCCCAGTGCCCATCCCACTTCAGGTGTATAAGCTTCGGCCCACCAGCCATCCAGTTCAGATAAATTAATACCGCCATTCACCAGCACTTTCATCCCACTGGTTCCGCTTGCTTCCCAGGGGCGCCTCGGCGTATTAAGCCATACATCTACACCCTGCACCAGGTTTTCTGTTAACTGAATATCATAATCACTTAAAAAAATAATATGTTTATAGAGGTTGTGTTGTTGGATGAACTGAATCCATCGGCGTATTAAAGCCTTTCCGGATTCATCGTATGGGGGCGCTTTACCGGCAATGACGAGTTGAATAGGATTTTCCTGGTTAGTAAGTATGCGAATTAATCTTTGCGGATCATGTAGCAGTAGGTCAGGTCTTTTGTAAGGAACGAAACGACGGGCAAAACCTAATGTTAGTGTATCGGGATTAAAAATTTGTTTCGCCGTTTCTATCAGCCCAGGCTCGCCTGAAACGGATACTTGCCTTTTAAACCTTTGCCGGATGTAGCTTACTAATTTATTTCTGGATTGCATCCTGAACTGCCAGAGCTCGTCATCGGATATATGCGAGATATGTTGTTCAATACCTTCAAGGTTTCCACGCCACCGGTCCTTTCCGCAGGTTTCGGTCCATAAAGCATCTGCATATTCAGAATCCCATGATGGCATATGCACTCCGTTGGTGACATATCCTACCGGCACCTCTGATGTTGGCCAGCGTGGAAAAAGATTTTGAAAAAGGCTTTGGCTAACCTTACTATGCAACCGGCTAACGCCATTCACGGCGCCACTTCCATGGAAAGCAAGATAAGCCATACTAAAATTGCCAGTTGTATCGTTGGTATTTAACCGGCCTAATGCCATCAAATCATCAAAGCCAATCCCTAATTCTTCCCTGGCATATTTTTCAAAAAAATGCCACATAAGCGAAGGGCTGAATTGATCAAAACCGGCCGCAACTGCTGTATGGGTAGTAAAGAGGTTGCCTGCCCTTGTAACAGCCAATGCCTCTTCAAAAGTAATACCCGTTTTTTTCATAAAGTCACTGGCACGCTCTAATACAACAAACGCAGCGTGGCCTTCATTCATGTGGCAAACCTCTGGGGTAATTTCAAGGGCCTTAAGCAATTTCCAGCCACCTATGCCTAATACAATTTCCTGCCTGATACGCATTTCGACCCCCCCGCCATACAGTTCACTGGTAATACCGCGGTAAGCGGGTAAATTGGCTGCGTCATTACTATCCAGCAGAAGAAGCTTTGTTCTTCCTACCTGAACCTGCCAGGTACGCAGCCAAATGGGATAGCCGGGAAAATCAATTCTAATACGCAGCCATTCTCCATCAGCTAAACGAAGTGGTGTAATAGGCAACTGCCCGGGGTCATTATAAGGAAACAGCGGCTGCTGATTACCATATTGGTCTATTTCTTGCCGGAAATACCCCTTTGAATAAAGCAAACCTACAGCGGTAACAGGTACACCGAGGTCGCTGGCAGCCTTTAACTGGTCGCCCGCAACATTGCCCAATCCCCCGGAATAAATGGGCAATGCTTCGCTCAGCAAATACTCCATACTAAAATAAGCAATATGGTTAATTGAAGAACTTGAGTAGCTTTGTTGAAACCAGGTGGGTAAAGAGGCCAATAGCTCTTGTTGTTTCAGCAGTTCCTTTATCCTGTTCTTAAAAGAAGGCTCTGCCAATTGTTGTTCAAGCTCATGGCGTGAAATGCCTTGCAGAATAATCCAGGGATTATGTGTTAGTTCCCATAAGGCAGGATTAAGTTGGGACCATATTTCATCAGCAGCATGATTCCAGGACCAGCGTATATTAAGAGCAAGCTCTGCAAGGGCATCAGCTCCGTCGATATCATAAGGCAGAAAGCCATAAATATCATTGGTGTTAAGGGTTTGTTTCTTCATACTTTTATTTTTTTTAATGCCACCGGATAATTTTTATAAACAGTTTAAATCCTAAATACCTGTTGATCAAAACTCCATTTAAATGAAAAAGTGCCTATGCCAACTGCTAATAATGCAACTCCCATAAAAACAAACGGTGAATAATAAGTTATTACCAAAAGGCCTGAACCCGCCAGCGGCCCAATGAACTGTCCAACGCTATTGAAAGTCGTTTGTAATCCTAAATTCCGGCCTATATTTGTTTCATCCTGTTTAGTTATGGTGGCAGACAGATGGGGTGCAACGAATGTGTTACCCAATGCAAACAATCCAATAACTATCCAAACAAGAACAATGGATCCCGTAAACGGTAAAATAATCAACATGGCCCCTGAAAGAATTAATCCGGAAATTATTTGTTTATTAAAAGAAAACATACGTGGTTTGATCAGCGTTACCAAAGGTTGACCGATGGCCATTATCACACCGCATATCATAAAACCATAACTGAGTTGCAAAGAACTAAATCCAAGCATTTTTTTGCCATATATAGAAAAGCTGGATTCGAACAAGGCAACACTTAATTGTGTTACCAACGAAATAGCGAATAACCATTTAAGTACTGGTAACTGTTTAATAAATTGAAGATTTGTAACGTTCAAAGTGGTTTTACGACTACCGGCAGGAAGACAACAGGCAACCGCCAAAAGTATTAACACACCTGCCAGTCCCGTCATTAAAAAAGGAACAGAATACTTATCCAATTGATAATGCCCAAACCAATTAAGGCGTAAATGGAAATTATTATTTGCAAAAAAGCTCGATAAAAAAGGTCCTGCAATAATCCCGGTACTCACTGCAGACCCCATCAACCCGAAAGCCTTACTCCGGTCATTTTCAGGGAAAATGTCACTGATATATGCGTTGGCGGCGGGTATTAACCCTGAAGATAAAATACCTCCCAGTATCCTCGCCACAAAAAACATCCACAGTCCGGTAGCCAACCCGGATAATAACTGCATCACTATAAAACCAGCAATACCGAGTAAAATAAGCGGCTTACGTCCTACCCGGTCTGACAGCTTTCCCCAATATCCGACAAACAGCATTTGCGCTAAAGGATAGCTGGCAGTTAGAAGCCCAATATGAAAGTTTACTTTTCCTTCAGACAACCGGCCTGCAGTAAGCCGCTCAGTATAAAAAGGCAGGATAGGCATAAGTACGCCATAACCCACCATTATTACAAAAACCGCTAACAGAATGAGCCATGCTTTCCGGCTTATGCCTATCATATTCATTTCCGGCCTATTTTATTTTTTAATAATTGAGCATTAATGGCAACAATGATGGTACTTAAACTCATGAAAACAGCGCCCACAGCGGGCCCTAATACTATCCCCAAAGAGTAAAGTACGCCGGCTGCCAAGGGAATCGCTACCACATTATAGCCCGTTGCCCACATCAAATTTTGAATCATTTTACTGTAAGTGGCTTTGCCGAACAGGATAAGATTGGCAATATCTTTCGGATTGCTGTTCACTAAAATAATATCTGCAGTTTCAGCGGCCACATCAGTACCGGAACCCACGGCAATTCCTACATCCGACTGGGCAAGAGCAGGTGCATCATTTACGCCGTCGCCCGTCATGGCAACAAACTCACCTTTATTTTGTAAGTTTTTTACTATATCCACTTTCTGGTGCGGCAAAACTTCTGCAAAATATCCATCCAATCCTAACTGGTCGCTCACAGCTTTGGCGACTTTATCATTATCGCCGGTGGCCATCAGTACTTTGATATTATTCTGTTTAAACACTTTAATAGCTTCCGCACTTTCCGGCCTTATCTCATCGGCTAAAGCAATATAACCTGCAAGCTGTTTATCAATTATAATAAATACGACTGTTTCTGCTTCGCTGCTATAAGCATCGGGCGGAACGGTTATGCTTTTATCTTTCAGGTAGCCAGGGCTTACCACTTTTATGTCTTTCCCTTCCACTATTGCCTCCACACCTTTTCCGGTGATGGCATTAAAATCTTTCGGTTTTGGTATCACTATATTTTTCTCTTTCGCCTTGCGAACAACGCCAACTGCGATGGGATGTTCAGAACTTTGTTCCAAAGCCGCAGACAGGCGCAGCAATTCATCTTCTGAAATCTGATTATTGAGAGAAACAATCCGGGTAACGCCAAAATCCCCTTTAGTGAGCGTGCCGGTCTTGTCAAATAAAAGCGTTGTTATTTTCCGCGATTCTTCAAAAGCAGTACGGTTTCTGATGAGTAGCCCGTTTTGTGCGGATACCGCTGTAGAAATAGCTACTACCAAAGGAATAGCGAGTCCCAGTGCATGAGGACAGGCAATAACCATTACCGTTACCATGCGTTCCAGCGCATATACAAATGGGAAACCCAACATTAGCCAGACAGCTAACGTTCCGAAACCTATGACCAAAGCAATATAGGTCAGCCATTTAGCAGCCCTGTCTGAAAGGTTTTGCATTTTGGATTTGGACTTTTGCGCTTCTTCTACCAGTGAAATGACTTTGTTGAGGTAGCTGTCTTTACCCGTATGTTCTACTTTTACTTTTAAAGAACCATTGCCGTTTAACGAGCCACCAATCACCTTATCGTCCGTTTCCTTTTTTACCGGTTTCGATTCACCGGTGAGCATTGCTTCGTTCAGATAACTGCTTCCTTCCAGGATAATACCATCAGCCGGTACTTTTTCACCCGGCTTTATCAGGATTATATCGTTTATGTCCAGCACTTCCAGCTTCACATCTTCTATTTGCCCGTTGGCCTTTGCCCGGTGTGCTTCCGCAGGCATCATGCTTACTAAAAGCTGCAGCGCTTTCGAGGCGCCCAATACCGATTTCATTTCCAGCCAGTGCCCCAGTAACATAATGACAATCAATGTTGCCAGTTCCCAAAAAAAATCCATCCCCTGCAATCCAAAAACAGTCGCGGCGCTATAGAAATAAGCTACCGAAATGGCCATCGCAATCAGCGTCATCATGCCCGGGCCTTTAGCTTTTATTTCATCCCAAAACCCTTTGAGAAAAGGCCATCCACCCCAGAAGTATATTATTGAAGAAAGAATCAAAAGAATGTATTCGTTGCCAGGTAACAAATAATCATAGCCAAGGAAACTTTGGATCATCGGTGAAAAAACAAGAATTGGAATAGTAATTATTAAACTTACCCAAAAACGCCTTCTAAAATCTCTGATCATCATTCTATGGTGATCATGTCCAGCCATCCCCATTGGAATTTCATCGTGATCAGTATGACTCATCTTACTGTGATCCATTTTGGAATGGTCTGTTGCGGCCTCATTTCCATGCATAGTTTTCTTTTCAAGATGTACTTGTAGTTGATCCAAATCTTTTTTGGCTTCTTCATGGCTAATGCCTTCGGTATGATGATGGTGTTGCGGGTGATTTTCCATTGAAAGTGTTTTAGATTGTAAAAATGCGGATTATTTAATTTCTGATTGATTTTTGTTTAAAACTGGGAGAGCCGGATACGATTTTCCTGTAGCTTTCTTCGGGTATCTTCGAACATATTGTTCAGACACCAACGACAATATTTTTTTGCAAATAATGCCGAGACCAGCCTGAAAAACCATCCATTGGGTTTTTTATAGGAGATGGACAATTCCGCCAAAGTACCGTTCGTCAATTTCGTCGTGTGCAGATACATCGAAAACCAGGAAAAGATGAGCAGCCTGGGCTTGCCGACCGTTTCCCACACCTTTTCTATTCCATATATCCAGCGAGTTACAACTACTGTAAAATCAATTTTCATTCCCAGAAAGTTTCCGTACCATCGGTAACAAGTTCCCGTGCCTTTTTGCTGGCTCGTCAAAAACGTCAATCGAAATTTGCTGCCCGCCATCATAGCTGATGATTGGGTCATGTGCATACCGGTTACTCCCAGGTCGTCCATAGTTTCAAAGACGCGCTCTGGCGGTGAATCAAAGGTCATTTTTTGCGTAACTGTTTTCATAACAAGATGATTCAAGATTGTTCAAAATATACTCCACCCGTGCTTCCGGTGGAAGAACGGGCACATGGTCAATGGTCAGGTTTAACGATTGATACACCTCTACCAATAAGCCATGAATTTTTTCCTGTGCTGCTTCATCTTCGGTGCGGGCATAATCTTTCACAAATGGAAGCCGTTCCAAAATGAATACTTTTTTATAATGAAACATCTGCAATGCCTTATAAAGCGTTTCATCTTCGGGGATATTTAAAAAACGATAATAGGCAAGTGCATCTGGAATTGCCCTGTCAAGAAAAATTATATCACGGGGTGAAAGCGATTTTTCCTGCTCAATTTGCATTTCAAGGACACCCAATTGGAATTTTTCCTGGTTTTTTCTGACTTCCTTTACCGTCCTACCATGGATACGCTCGGTATCCAGATAATGCCGTGCATGTTCAATGGTTGTTTTGTACCCTTTTGCAGCAAGCAAATTGACTGATGTTGTTTTTCCTGAACTCGGACCTCCCGTCAAAACGTACCAATTGGTTTTTATCCTTGTGTCAGGGTTAATGGATTTTAAAATTGATTCAAGTTCTTTCATGATAAATTTTTAATAATATTAGCTTTCATTCTTAATGTACTAACTGAGCATGTCTTTTGAATCCCCTTATTGGTTTCAGTAAATTCCAGGATTTATGTTCATAAAGACTCGACCAAAACATTCCAAAAGTGAATCCCCACATAACTTCTGTTATGGGCACTCGAAATATCCGTGCGTCGGAGATAGACGTAAAATTCCATACCTGGCTTACATAATTTGGATATACTGTAATGAGCGATTCAAAAAAGAAAAAATACAACACTACAAATAGAAAGCCACCTATCCCTATTTTATATTTTAAATCGGGGCGGCAAAATACTGCCGCCACAGCACCCACAAATAATGAAATGCTGCCACAATAAATATGATTCAGATTGGTGGAAAATGCCAATAGTAGAAATACAGCCGGCGGTAGAAGGAACGAATAAAAATGCAACATATGCCGTTTCTTACCGCGTTCGGAAACATGAAAGGGTTCATTAACGGTTTTGAAAATTAGTTTATACAAAACAGAGCCAATGCCGCCAATAGCAAAAGTGAAGATAAGGCTCTCTATGTCAAATCCTGTTTTTTCAGCCAGATTAAATAGCGATGGCGGATTCCAATACTCTGGCACAAACAATGGTTCAGTAAGGCCAAAAGGCATGGTCCACAGGCTCATCATTATTATCTCTTTTCTCAATGGCTTTTTATATAAATAAATGAGCAGCCAGACCAACAGTAAAATCAGCGACCATATAAACCAGGCATATTGCATTTTAATTAAAGTTTGATGATTTCCCTTATTGCTCTCATGTGATAGGTTTGGAATAAAGCACTATAGAAATTGAAAATAAAAGTTCTTTCTTGCTCAATAATAAACCTGTCTTATGCCCAAACTTGCATTGGTTTTACGAATTGATTGTTCGGCGTTTTTTTCTATACCTGTTAATGCCCTGATCGCATCTATTGTTTCCGGTATTACGATTGCCTGGTTATCTACCACATAAGCGTAAAATAATTCATCACCCTGTACTTTCAGCATATCTTTCCATAACGCTACTTCATACATATCGCCGTAAGGCCGGCCGAAACCCAACATTAGTTCTTTTATAGTATTATTGGATGATAGTCCGTCTGCATATTCAATAAAAGCTATTCGTGAAGACTTTTGAAATGCATCGAGCACTTCTTCCTTCGTCGTTTTTCCCGTTAGCTGCACATTCCAGTAATGAAGATGACTTAAAGTTTCGGGTACTTTTACCGCAGATGTAATCACATCGAAGGAAGGGTCAACAGTTTGTGCATCCGGTCCCTGATGGCTGGGGATATCTTTTTCGGGAACCAGCGTATTCATAATACCACCGAGGTGGCTTTCCCACGGATCTGTAGCTCTGCGCAGCAATGTACCCCTTGCCTTTAGCAGCAGATTTCCTTTTTTAAGTGCCGTTAATGTTCGCACGATGGATGTAGTATTGCAGGAAACTACGCGGGTACTATTCAAACCCAAAGCCGTTTCATAATTATTCTCAGCGCTGAATGAATGACCAGTTGTTTCGTGTTTTTCGCCACCTTGCACGATAAACTTTTTCCCCAGCGTTTTATACTGCGAAATATTTTGTGCTGCAACTTTTTTGGGTGTGCAATCCACGAGTATATCGGCGCCTTCCAACAGGTTATTCAATATGCCGCGAACAGGAATACCTGCATCTTTCATCTTATTGCCGGAAGCCTGGTCAAAACTATACACCGGATAATTCCTGCCTATCGCTATTTTTATGCGCCAGTCGCTCACTACATCACACACCCCGATTAGTTCCATATCGTCCTGTAGTGTTACAGCATCTGCAACCCGTTTTCCAATAACACCGTAACCAATAACGGCAACCTTTACTTTTTTCATAATCGCTTTAATTAAATTTTCAGTTAATGCTTTAAAAATTCTGAAAAAGAAAGCAAGAGAATAAATTACCAGATTGCTGAGGCAAAATATTCTTTCCCAAAAGATACAATCACTTAATTTTCTTTGTGAGATTATTTTCAAGTACTTTCTTGTTCTCAAGATATTCCTCCTTCGTAATTTGGCCGGAAGCAAAACGCTTTCTCAGAATGTCGAGAGGCGCATCTTTCTTTTTCATTTGACCCGGAAGATCATAAGGCGTCAAAAAAATCCAGAATAGCAATATGATCCAAATGAACCACCATACCAGGTGCATTCCCCAGAAATGATAACCATCGTAAAACATAATTTTAAGTTTTAGTTGTTAGAAATTATTTTGAAAAAAGATTATAAAAAGCGCCTACACAGGCAGCGGCCAGCCAGCCGATGATGAACGTTTCTACAAGGCCAATTAGCGCTTCCGGCAGTGATACATTCATGCGAATAATCGAAGAAACATCCAGGCCGTGTAACAGGCTGTTGAAAAATTTCACTGTTCCGGCTCGCCCTACTGTTGCCATAACGATGATGCAGCCTAAATATAAAAGCGGACCGGTAAGGCCGACAGCAAGTCCGAATTTTTTTACGTTAATGGTTTGCATGTTTTTTAGTTTTAAAAGTTTCAAAATCGTTGTCCTTTTCACGATGACTGCCATGTTGATGCATTGGCATTAATAAATGACAAGCAAACATGGCGAGAACAAAAATGAACAAGGAGGCGCCGGAGCCTAATCCCAACATGGGCGCAAAAAAGATGAGCAGAAGCGGCACAGTGCAGCCAACGATCATCCAGATGATATGTTTTTTCATGACTTAATTTTTGCTAGTGAATAAAATTCAAACCTTACTTACAAATCAGTTCTTCGAAAGAAATTCCTTTTTTTCTTCGTACTCTTCTTTCGTTATTTCTCCTTTTGCAAACCTTTTCTTTAGAATATCCAAGGGCGTATCTCTCTTTGTTCGCTGACCTGGAATATCCCATGGCGTAGCAAAAATCCAGATGATAAAAATGAGCCAGAGAATCCACCATATCCAGTGCATTCCCCAAAATTCTCCATAATGATGCATAGTTGTAATAATTTAAAGGTTATAAAATATGGCCTTACGGCTTCTGTGATTTTTACCGATTGATTGATAGAATTTTTATGTCAATGGTTATGATCATGATCTTCTTTCATCAGACTGTCTTTTTGCGGCTTATCTGCTTTATTCATATTTTTCATCATCATGTTCATCATGTTGCTGCACATAGCGCTGTCTTTGCCAGCCATCTCCATCATTTCTTTCATCATTCCCTTGTGCTGCATCATGGTATGCATTGCTTTCTTATTTTTCATGATATGCATGGTCATTTTATCCATCATCTCCGGATTCTTGCAAATCATAGTCATTACAGAATCCTGCATGGCCTTGTCTTTCATTAGCTCTTTTGCAGAGGGATGCTGATGTTGGGCCAGTGCCAACAGAGGTGCCATCATAATTGCCGCAATTAAAAGGGTTTTTAAATTTTTCATTTTATAAAATTTTTGAGTGAATAATTGTTTGACGGTTCTATTTAAAAGATCTATTCCATCGGTTTAAAAGGATTTTGACAACAATTTTTATTATTTGAACATTCTGCTTTATTGTTAGAGATTTTGTTTAAACAATTCTTGAAACCAGGAATTCTTTTCGAGGGATTTGCCGATCCCGTTTTAAAGTTTGTACTGAAATTCGTGAGAAATTATAAACCAATAACCATGCTATTTCCCCAATTGAGAATGTCCTTTTACGCAGACTATATAGCAGACTATATATTTACAACCGGTAATCCGGCCTGCAAGTGCGAAGTATTAAATCCGGTAGATGCAAATAAAAGTAAGAAATGAAGTGGAATGACTTCGTATAAAGCCAGAGGAAAAATAATGGCTGTTAAGCGAAACGGTTTGGGGATATGGCTCTGCAACAATAGTAAAATAAGCCGGTACCGTGAAGTCAGAAAAATTGGGGCTTACATAATATGGTTGAACAATTTTATGGCTGTTTGTTTTGGCGCAAACCGTTTTATCCGAACAGCACCCTTTATGGGTAGAATCGTGTTTACCACAACTGCATTTTACATCTCCTCCAAAATTCGTCAAAGTTAATCCTGAGTATTTGCCAGCGCAATAATGCACATTTATGGTTATGCCAAAAGATGAAGTAGTGTAAAGTACCAGTAACAATATGGAAATTATCTTTTTCATTCAATATGTAAAACTACAAATAGCTATTCGTCAAATCAATGATGTCCGTCAGCCCTTAATATGATTTTTGGTATTTGTTGATGATAACCTCTACCTGGTTGGAAATTTATTCCATATTAATTAATTAAAATTGTTGAAATAAAAAATTCCCGCCATGATCTACATTTTCATTCCACCGTGATCCATCCCTGCCATTGGGTTAGCGCCTTTTCTGAAAATATATTCACTTTGTAGAAGATAAGCACCCGATATTACTACTTCATCATTTTGATGAATACCGGACTTTATTTCAATCATGTTTCCGCTTTCAACGCCTGTTTCTACCATTACACTTTTGAATTTATTTTGTGCGGTCTGTAGCCACACCATTGCCATTCTACCATCTCTCAGTACTGCATCTGAAGGCAGAAAAAGTGCATTGGAACCGCCTGTTTTCACAGTGATATATGCGGACATACCTGGTTTGAGCTGGTTATCTTTATTGGGAATGCTGATTCTTATCAGATTAATTCTTGCTGCTGTATTTAATTCCGGATTTTGAAATGTGATTTTTCCCGGAATTTTCATACCCGGAATATCAGGTATCTCTACCATCACTTCTTTTGCATTATTTATCTGCGAAAGTTGTGTGGCATACACCTGTGCTTCAACCCAAAGTGTGGAAAGTCCCGCGAGTTTTACAATGCTTCCGCCCTCGGAAACATAATCGCCTTCCTGCAAATCCAATTGGGTAATATATCCTGAAGCCGTGCTGAAAAAAGTAGTGCTGGTAGTGAGGGAAGTTTTGTTTAAATTATTCACCTGTTGCTCACTCATTCCCCAGAGCATTAATTTGTTTTTGGCCGCGGCAATTACATCATCAAAATCAATGATTGAATTTCCAAGCGTTTGTTTTTTTTGCAAGGCCAACAAATATTCCTGCATTGCATTGTTCAGCTCTTCACTATAGATTTCATAAAGAGGTGCGCCTTTGGCAACATAATAGCCTGTCTTTTTAAAAAACAATTTCTCAATACGCCCGCTCACTCTGGCGCTGACATCATTTATTTTCGTTTCGTCAAAATTCAATGTGCCTGTTAAAATCATTTGGTTACCAACAAATGCATTGCGCATGGTATCCACCTGTATATTTCCCAACCGCATTTGTTCGGGACTAAGCGCGATCTCATCGTTATTTTCCTGTTGCGCACTTTTTTTCACCGGTGTCAGATCCATGTGGCAGATAGGACACTTGCCAGGCTTGGATTCTACCACCTGAGGATCCATTGAACACGTGTAATAAACGTCCGGGTCAACGGCTGTTGTTTGCGTTTTGCTCTTACAGGAAACAATTCCAAATAAAAAGACAATTGCTAAAAAGAAATAGATTATTGTCCATTCTTTTTTTATAAATGAAATACTCATAATTATTTATTTTTTTGTACAATTATAATTCTCAAAAAACACCATTCATACTCACCACTCACAACTCACCACTCATTTTTTCACTTTGATAAACCCTTCACTGTCTATCAAAAATTGTGCATTTACGGCCACGCTATCCTTTGTATCCAAACCACCGGTTATCTGGATTAAATTATCAGCTACAATGCCTGTATTTACCTCGTGTGCTTTAAAGACATTTCCTTTTTTTAGAAAAACTATTTTATTTAATCCGAGGGAAAGCACCGATTCTTTGGGCAGCCAATCACTAAACTTTGTTTGAATGTTTATTGTAGCTTTTACCTGGCTTCCGACAGGTAGCATCAACTTTGAATTATCGAGGTAAACCCGCGCTGATAAGGTTTTTGAATTATTTTTATAAAAAGGTTCTACAAATCCAATTTTAGAAAAAATTTTTTTATCAGGTGCTGTTTCAGGAATGATGGTTACCTGTGTACCCACTTTTATTAAGGAATTTTCTTCCGGAAAAAAATTCAGATTTACCCACACATTATTCATGTTATTCACCTGGAATACCGGCTGTCCTTTTTCTACATACATGCCTTCTTTAATGGGTAATTCATTGGTTACATTTACCGGGATCATTTCCTGCGATGTATTGTTCATATTTCCGGCTTCGTGCACATGGCCAGTATAGCTGCTATAAACGGTAACGAAGGGAAGCGATTTGCCGGTTGAAATTATTTTTTGCATTTGGCCGGTGGTCATTCCCAGCAACAATAATTTTTGTTTTGCTGCATTGATTAATGGCGTATTTGCCGGATCGTTCTTTATCAGAAATAAAAGATTCTGCTGACTGGTAAGCAGTTCAGGACTGTAAATATCCATGACCCTATCACCTTTATGAATCGGTTGAAAACGGTATTTAATGTACAGTTTTTCAATTCTGCCTGAGACCCTTGCTGATATCGTTTTCATAAACCTCGTGTCATATTCCACACTTCCCAATGCCTCTAATTGAATCTGCTCATTCGCAAATTGCATCGTGGTAACAGGGATAGAAGAAACCACCGTATTGTTATCACCTTGCAACAAAGTAGAAAGATCCACTTCGGAAAATTCCCGGCTTACATTTTCTTTTTTCACCAGCGGCATTCCGCAAATCGGGCAATTGCCAGGCTCATGCCTTATTATCTGAGGATGCATTGGGCATGTATATATTTCCGTACTGTGAGTGGCGGAAGTTTCAAGACTTCCGGATTGATTTTTACAGCTATTAAAAATAAACAAAAGGCAAAAAGCAGGAAGCAAAAGCAAAAGCAAAAGTTGATTGCTTCGAAATTGCCGTTTGACAACTGCTGATATATTGTTGTTGATTTTCATCATGATTAATTTAAAAATTTAGAAACTTGCTTATTGCTCATTGCCCATTGCTCTACTTTATTTCCAATATTTTATCCATCTCAGCCTGCATGTTTAATAATTCCTGCAACTGATCGAGATAGTCAAGCTGTGTCATATTCAATGTTTGCCACGCATCAAATAATTCAAACAGCTCGCCGGTATTTTGTTCATACGCCAACTGCATCGTTTGATAATTTCTTCTTAGTGCCGGAATGATATTTTCTTCAAATAATTGCAATTGCTTCTTTTTACTGTTAAGGGAAGAAAGAAGTCCGTTCGCTTCGCCGGAAGCCTGGTTGATGATCATTTGTTTTTTCGCTTCAAGAGACTGCGCTTTCCATTTCAGGCTTTCTACATTGGCTTTGTAACTTCCAGACGACCACGAAGCCAATGGAATCTTTACAGTCGCCACGAGAGAGAATAGCATTGGTGATCTTCCGAAACCAAACATGTGCTCATACATCAAACCAAACTGGGGTAATTGCTTTGTTTTTTCAAGGTTTAATTGAAGCTGATTGGTTTGTAATTCGCGCTCGGCGGCCCTGATATCGCTGCGTGCCTGAAGTAAATAATTGCTGTCAACCGGTTGATAATTTTTGATAGTAAAGTTGGTGTCAATTGAAAAATTTTCATTTCTGTCACGATTCATCAATGTGTTCAACAGAATTTTTTTCTGCGTGATTTCGTTATTCAATATCACCCGCTGGTTTTCGATTTTTCCCAATTCTGCTTTTGCTTTGTAATACGCATTGAGCGGTCCAAGATTATTTTTATATCGAAGCTCAGCGCTTTGAATCATGAAATTGAGCAGCTTTTCGTTTTCATCAATCACAGATTGTTTCTTTTCAATAACCAGCCAGTCGTAGTAATTTTTCTTCGCTTCTGCATACAGTTCATTTAGTGCGAATTGTTTATTTTCTTTATCCACCGAAGACATGGATTGCATAAATAATGCATTGGCATTTTGTTCTTTTTTGTTGGGAAACATTTGCGAAGCAGAAACCACATAAGAGCCCATTCCTTTTTCAGCGCCCATAGCTTTGGTGAGGCCTATATTATAAGGCGTCATAAAAAAACCGGTGCCAAACTCAGGCGGCATCCAGCTTTTAGCACCTTTGGCCGCTTCATCGAGAGACCGGATTTGCGCATCATACATTTGCATCTCCGGATGATTTTTTTGAATGGCGGAAAATATATTTTCCAGGTTCATCTTCTGTTGCCCGAAAGCATTTACAGTAAACAAACAAATAATCGGAATTCCTTTTCTTATGTGTTTCATATTTTAATATTTTATGTCAGGATGCAATGATTTTTTGTAGCGATAATTTATTTCTTACAGCAGTTTTCATTTTCCTGAACAGGTGGACACGGAATATTTCCATAAGAGCAAAAAATACAACAGTCACCTGCCTTGGGTTTTAATATCTTCAGGCATTCCTCACATTTATAAAAATATTGGCAGGCGTTTGGTGGCATTTTTTCAGTTTTTTGATGCTCGCAATATGGGCAGGTAATTATTGATTCAGTAATGATTTTCATTTTTTAATGTTTTAATTCTGGTACTTTAATTCTTCCATATTTTCTCAATTCATATTCTTTACTCATTAAAAAGATAATCGGCGTTACCAAAAGAATATGAATAGACGATGTGAATACTCCACCAACCATAGGTAGAACTATCGGTATCATAACATCACTTCCAACTCCTGAACTCCATAGAATGGGAATCAAACCAAAGAGTATCACACAAACGGTCATTATTTTTGGCCGTACCCGTTTGGCGGCTCCGAGTATCACATATTCCTGTAAGTCGGCTTTAGTGATTGTTTCCCTTGAATTCCCTTTTAAAGCAATCAACTGCTCCATCGCATCGTTGAGATAAATAACCATTACAACGCCTGTTTCTACCGCCAAACCAAACAGAGCAATAAAGCCAACTGCTACCGCTACTGATAAGTTTACTCCCCAGAAGTAAATCATGAAAGCCCCGCCAATTAACGCAAAAGGAAGTGAGACTAAACTTAACAAAGCCTCCCTTGCAGAATGAAAAGCAAAATACATTGAAATAAAAATGATGAGTAATACAATAGGCACAATGATTTTCATTGTCCTTTCGCTGCTTATTAAATTCTCATACTGGCCGCTCCAATCTATAAAATAGCCTTTCGGCAATTTGGTAAGCATTGTATTTAATCTTTCCTGCGCCTCCTGTACTGTACCGGCAAGGTCTCTATCTCTTACGTTGAATAAAACCGTACCGCGCAATAAGGCATTTTCAGAATTGATCATTGGCGGCCCTTCGGTGATTGAAACGTCGGCAACAGCCTGCAAAGGAATAGGGCCGAACTGCATGGTTTGCACCTGCAAACTTTTTAATGCTTCCATATTATCCCTGAAATCCTGGGCATAACGTGCATTTACGGAAAAACGTTGCCGGCCTTCAATCGTTGTTGTAAGTTTCATTCCGCCCAGCGCGCTTTGCACCACAGCATTCACATCATCCACGCTTAAACCATAGCGGCTGATCTCCTCACGCTTAATCTTAATATCAATGTATTTTCCTCCGGTTATAGGCTCTACATACAAATCTTTTACACCATTAATTCCCTGCAATTCATTTTTTATCTTTTGGGCAAAATCATAAATCGTATCGAGGTTTTGACCATACACTTTTACGCCCACATCAGTACGGATACCGGTTGAAAGCATGTTGATACGATTAATAATTGGCTGCGTCCAGCCATTGGTAACACCTGGTATTTGCAATTTACTGTTGAGTTCGTTTACAATATCTTCTTTAGATCTGCCCGTTCTCCATTCCGATTTTGGTTTCAATAAAATAATAGTTTCAATCATACTGATAGGTGAGTTATCGGTAGCCGTATTCGCTCTTCCAGCTTTGCCCAAAACATTTTTCACTTCAGGCACAGAGGCGATAATTTTATCCTGAACCTGCAGGATTCTTTTTACTTCCGCATTAGAAACATCGGGCAACGTAACCGGCATAAATAAAATAGAACCTTCGTCTAAAGGCGGCATAAATTCCCTGCCCAAACTTAAAATGAGAGGAATACTTACGAGCAATGCAATGATGTTTACAGCAATGGTTGTTTTGCGCCACTTAATGCACAGGCGAATGATGGGTTCATAAATTTTTCGGAGTCCTCTGTTTAACGGATTAGCTGATTCTGGTGTGAATTTTCCTTTCAGGAAGAATGAAATCAATACTGGTGTAAGTGTCAAAACGAGTATGGCATCTACGGCTACGATAAAAGTTTTGGTATAAGCCAATGGACCAAACAATTTCCCTTCCTGCCCGGTAAGTAAAAATATAGGAAGAAATGAAGCGACAATAATAACAGTGGAAAAAAATACTCCTCTTGAAACCTGCTTACATGAGCTTTCGATGATGCGCTTCCTTACCTCTTCCGGTATTTTTAAATAATTTTTTTGGGGTATTATTTTTTTGAAAATATTTTTCATGTCTATTTGGGTTTATTGGCAGGATCATTTTGCCATTCAGATAAATTGTGATAAGCGTTTTCCGACATGATTATTCCGTTATCAACGATAACTCCTATGGCCAGCGCGATACCTGTCAACGACATAATATTGGACGAAAGGCCGAGGGCATTCAATAAAATAAAACTGATGGCAATGGTTATAGGTATTTGAATAATGATGTTAACAGCGCTACGCCAATGAAAGAGAAAAAGCAGCACAACGAGTGATACAGCTATCATTTCCTCTATCAATTTTCCTTTGATGTTTTCTATAGCGGCTTCAATTAAAGTGCTGCGGTCGTAAGCGAAATTAAAATGCACTCCTTCCGGCAACCCTTTTTCCACATCCTTCATTTTTGCTTTCACATCATTTATTACCTTATCGGCATTCTCGCCATAGCGCATTACCACAATACCTCCGACAACTTCTCCTTCACCATTGTCATCAAAAATTCCGAGCCTTTCATCGCCGCCCATCTGAACTGTACCAATATCTTTTACTCTTACAGGTATGCCATTGTTGTTAGCGATTCCAATGTTTTCAATGTCTTCTTTATTTTTTACATAGCCTAGTCCCCGGATGATATAAGACATATTGCTCATCTCAAATTTTCTGCCGCCAACATCATTGTTGTTGGCCTTTACTTTATTCATCACATCCATTAAAGAGATATTGTAATACTGCAATTTCAGCGGGTCAACCACAATCTGATACTGTTTTTCAAAGCCGCCGAAAGATGCTATTTCGGCTACGCCGGGAACCGTTTGCAATGCAAATTTTATATACCAATCCTGCAAGGCTCTTTGTTCGCCGAGGTCAAGTTTTTTTGCATCTAAGGTGTACCAAAGAATATGGCCAACCCCTGTACCATCTGGGCCAAGTGTAGGCGTAACGTCTTGTGGAAGTAACCGCTGCGCATAATTCAAGCGTTCCAATACGCGTGTGCGGGCCCAATAAATATCCACGTTATCATCAAAAATGACATACACGAAGCTCATCCCAAACATGGACGTCCCTCTTATGTTTTTCACCTTTGGTATTCCCTGAAGATTAGACACCAAAGGAAATGTAATCTGGTCTTCCATTATCTGGGGACTTTGGCCACTCCATTCTGTAAAAACAATTACCTGATTCTCGGATAGATCAGGGATAGCATCAATTGGATTTTTTTGTACGGCAAATATTCCCCATACAAACAGGCCTAATGCTAACGCCAAAACAATATATCTGTTGCGAAGTGAAAGTTCAATTAGTTTCTGAACCATTGTTGATTATTTAATTCGTTTCCTTTTTAAAATTTCATATCCATTACATTCAGTAGAAAAATGAAACAGGAATAATAGTAACTGTGAAATAAAATAATGGACGTAGAATTGGCTTATGAAGCCTTGTCCAACCAAAGGAAGGTTAAATCAAACTCTAAAGACACAATTGAAAATATAATCCGGAACCGTGTGAAGTAGCGGTGGCGCATTGCTTAAGTTAGCAATATAAATTTCCCGAGATGGATAATTAATTATCTGAAAGGAATACGGAAATAGATGCAAATGGATAAAGTGTAAAACAGGTGTGCTTATCGCATCACCCGCAACATGGTTATCTTTTACTTTAAAAAATTGATATTTGGTTTTGCAGCAATCGCTCATGCCATCGTCATTACCACACTTCTGTTGTTCATCCTGGGTGATGGAAACAGTTACAGATTTTAAATCGCCACAACAATAAAAACTTTTCAAGCTTAACCCTAATGTAGATAAGGAATATAAGCTCAGAAGTAATATGGTGGTAATTTTTTTCATTGTTCGGGTAAAGGTAAGATTATTTATGAAACCCCGGTTGAAGAAACAATTTCAATTTCATGGAAAAATATTATTTACACAAAAGTAAAAAGATTAAATTTCATAAAACATGATTTTAATCAGTAGAGTAATTGCTTTTTATCATTTAATTCTTATTGGTAATCTTTCGATTCCCTGCGATTTTAAAACCATGATAGTGGCTAAGGTAAATTCAAATATTTTTTAAGTATCTGTTTAGACAATACATTATTATTTTGTTGCACCATTTTTATTATCTCATCAAATGTTCTCATTATTTTACCTTCACTATTTTTACACTATATCGCTCAATGCCTACCATTAAAAACGAGATTGCTAATTTTTTCAATTATGTATTTTTTCGTGCTCGCTTTGCTTTCTCTTTCCTCTTTTCAACCATATTTCCATATTTGAATTTACTTATGTGGTGAGACAAACTGGAACAGGAAGTTTCTATTTTTCTATAAAACTGATAGACGCTTATCTTTTCCATGTGGAAAAAAACCTATGTAAAGAAGAACCATCCATAAAATTAAGTATGTAAAAAATACCTGACTGTTCAAAAAGCTAATAGATGGTAATATAATTATCCAAAAATATTTTTTATTCTGTTCCAGTAATAAAAAATAAACCAACAGCGGTGTAAGATATACCATATAATGCCATAAAGAACTTGGATAAATCATTAGCATGCAAAGCGTAAAAACGAAAAATGATAAGTAAATATCTAATTTGTTAAGCCTCTTTGATGCTATATAACTTAAGACGGCCATAATTATCGCAGTAAAATAATAGATTATATTTACCATGCTTTGTGGTAACCTATAACGTTCCAAGTTTCGGTTTAATACTGCAGCTACAGATTGATTAATATTCTGTTCGTACAAGTGTTGTGGTAGCCGTTGTGTGGGTGGGGACTGAAAAAAGCCAACAATATTTTGGAATCCCCAAAAAAAAGCTGTTATAGAAAAAAGAGCTATTAAGGTTGCAGCAAAATAAGTTACGGTTTTCCATTTTTTGCCAGAGATAAAAAACAGTATTAAAAAGCCCGAAATGGGTTTTATAATCAATGATATCGCCAAATACAAACCGGATATTGGTTTATTAATTTTGTAGATTGTTAAAAGTAAAAAGAAAAAAAGAAAAAAATTAGTTTGATTATAGCCGATCGTTTCACTGGTTCCTGGCAAAAACATTATTATAATGAAAATAAACAAAAATGAATATAAAGATCTGTCCTTTTTTACGAAAATTATATTCGCTAAAATAGCGTTTAGGAAAATAAATATGAAAATTAATATAGCTAAAATCAACCGAGAAGTATGATAATCCATTGAGGATAGTGGAGCAAAAAATAACATTGTTATTGGAGGCGATAATAAACCCACATTTAATATTTCAGATTCAAATACAGGGGAAAAGGTATAATTGAAATCATAGTTTTTAAGAAGTATTTTAAAACTTTCTGGATCATAAAAATTTAAATGGTGTACCCCTAATTGACCTTGCATATAAAAGCACATAAAGTCGAATTCGGCATTTGAAGTGGCTGCCTTTAAAGTTTCAATAAAAAGAACCAAAAACATAAACGTAGCCAACCCAATAAGGATTCCTCTTGAAATTTGTTTCCATTGTGTCCTTAAATAATGATATGCATAATAAGATGCAGTAAGCGATGACATTGTAAAAAAAGTTCTTCCACCAACATCATCCCTAAAAAACAAGCGAGTTCCAGCAGCAAGGAAGAATATTATTATCGCAACAATTGGAGTTTTTAAATTTTTGAGTAAAAAGTTCCGAGTTAATTTCATACTAATTTATATTCTAAATAAACGGGGTTTTCTATTCAATTGTTTTCAAAATATGTTGGGGGGATTCAGGATTCAAATATATATTTTCTGGATTTCTTACTAAAAAATCCTCTATTTCTCAAGTCTAAACCTAAGCGAAACCTGTAACACACCTATCTCATACTGAACACTTCTTTTCAAATTTATGGAAGAAGCGTCTTCAAAATATTTTGTAGGGCAAAACGATTTTCCACAATTATTTACTTTGGTAAAGCTACTACCAAAGAAGGAAACAAATGCAATGATCAGAAAAAAGCTGAAAGGTAAGCATTAGCATTTTAGCGATTCAGCAGTACTCCCGTCTTACTTCTTGAAGAAATTGAAAATACATGCCGGGAGAACTGCTGCTAACTAAAGTAATGGATGTATTGAGATTGGCTCGTTCCTCACCAAACACAAAGAATATATAAATGAAAAGACACTCGCACCCCTTCCTTGATTCTTTCGGAAGAGGGGCTTGTAAAGGATATGGTGTACCCAGCTTTTTCGCTCCTTCCTTCGATGCAGTCTCGCCGTTTCCATTCACCGGCTAATACCACAACAGTATGGCAGCCTTTTATCCGTACTCAAATGCCTGCCATTAAAAGGCTGGCACATATCTGTTCTCCAAAAGCTCATTTCAACGAGGCCTGCTCTCAGTCATTTGCTTCAAAGCAGGATACATTGATTGATTAAAACCTTTAATGTTTAATTACTACCGAACATTGAAAGTGATTTGAGAATGATACGATGATAAAATGCTTTTGATTCTTTTTGTAGATCTGCTTTTGAAGACACGCTGGTTGGAGATTGAAAAAGAAATTAAATTTCCTTCGCATTTATTTTCCGGCACTCAAAGAATTAAGTTTGTCACTTAACTCCGTGAGTCCTGCTTTTGTTAAGCAGTCATCTGCAAAAGTGTGCAGTTCCTGTAATGTTTCTGATGGGACACTACCAAGTAAGTTGACTGATTTGTCATCATCCTTTGGATTTAACCCGCGTCTAATAACGCTATTTAGGAGTAATACATTTTTGCGTGAGATTTTCATATCAATCTTCACAGTTTCATTCATACCAGGGATACTTAATATAGTATCGTACACTTTGGCTACATCATTTGTTGTAAGCATATCTACACCTTTTAAATTGTTTAGAATTTGGATAACAAAAATAGAGACCGATGTTTAGAATATCCTCATTAAAATATGATGAGGATAGGTTGAACCAAAACCTGATGTTTAACTTTGTATCTGTTAATCTGATTGTGAAATTGAAAAAAGTGAGTTATGGATTTCAGGGAACAACATAGAGTTTCTTTACAGCAGGCTAAAGAAATGGACATGGTAGATTACCTATCGAAGTTAGGAAATAAACCTGCAAAAATCAGGAACAATGATTATTGGTATCTGTCTCCTTTACGGGATGAAAAAACGCCTTCTTTTAAGGCCAACAGAAAGCTAAACAGATGGTATGACCATGGGTTAGGCAAAGGCGGTAATCTTATTGATTTTGCTATCCTACATCAAAATTGTACCATAGGCGAATTTCTGCAAAAACTCAATGGCGATTTTTCTTTTCATCAGCCTATTTTTCATCAGTCTGAACCATTAACAACAGAAAAGAAATTAAATATTCTGCAGGAGTTTTCGATCAGCTCATTTGCATTATTACGATACCTGGAGCAAAGACGGATTCCGATTGATATTGCGGATCAATTTTGCAGAGAAGTCAGATATCAATTAAATGACAAAATATATTATGGTATAGGGTTCAAAAACGATTCGGGAGGCTATGAAATACGAAGCCCTTATTTCAAAACAAGTAGTTCTCCAAAGGACATTACTACAATCAAAAATAAAGCGAAAGAAGCAGTCGTCTTTGAAGGATTTTTTGACTTCCTTTCCTTCATCGCTATTCATAAAAATCAAGCAGCAACTGAAAGCAATTTTGTAATCCTGAATTCTGTTTCCTTCTTTGAAAAAGCCCGTCCTTTTATGGAGCAGCATGAAAGCATCAGGTTGTATTTGGATCGTGATTCAACCGGACAAAATTACAGCCGCTATGCTTTGTCTTTAAGTAATAAATATAAAGATGAAAGCAAGTTGTATGAACATTATAAAGATTTCAATGATTGGATGATGAACATTGGAAAATCTCAAAAGAAAAATTTAGATCAGAAGCTTTAACAAGTTTGAAGAGCCTTGAGAAAACTAAATGTTGAAGAATAAGCTTTTACGATAGCTGGAAAAATTGTGTAATGGAAATTAAATTGTCTTTAGAACTTTTGAAAGGCTGTCAGATTGCAACTTTATCGCAATCGGCAAGATGAACCGTTGTTTAACAACGGAATCTTGCTGCCCTTTCCTCGGAACTCGGGGGCAGGAAATATAAAAGTGAAAATTGTATTTGAAAACGTGAAAATGATTAGTGATGGAAAGAAAAATTTCAAACCGTACACGCATCATCGGGCTGCGTCTTACACCTGATGAGTATTTAAAAATTGAAAAGAAATGGAAGGCTTCTACCTGCCGTAAGCTAAGCGATTATGTACGCCACAGCCTGTTCGACAAGCCCATTGTAACAACTTACCGTAACAGTTCGCAGGATGACCTAATGACAGAACTTACTCGCCTGCGCAATGAGCTAAATGCTGTCGGAAACAACTTTAATCAGGCGGTTAAAAAGCTGCATACACTTAGCCAGATCGCTGAGTTTAGAAGCTGGTTGATAGCCTATGAAGTGGAGAAAAAAATCATTCAGAATAAACTGGATGATGTCCGTAATACGATAAGAAAAATGTTGGAAATATGGTTGCAGTAATCAAATCCGGGCACTCCATCCATCGTATTTTTAACTACAATGAGAACAAGGTTAAGGAAGGCGTTGCGGAGTGTATCGGGGCAGAAAATTTCCCTCTGAATGCAGATGAATTGAGCCTGAAAATGAAGTTGGGCTTTCTCCTGAAAAGAATTGGACTGCGCAAAGATGTTGAAAGGAAAAACGTACATATATCTCTCAACTGGAAAATCCACGTAAATTGACCCCCTCGCGCCAGACGAAACTGACCCCCATGCGCCATTTTAAACTGATCCCCTGTCTCCGGCTGAAATTGACCCCCTGAAAAAGGAATAAAGAACAGTTGTTTTG